>Ga0265313_10001775_pt1 | contig 19741 bp, 17 predicted proteins | sample 4123metaG_FD_203122 | JGI IMG/M metagenome (GOLD analysis project Ga0265313, IMG submission 203122) | Rhizosphere microbial communities from Carex aquatilis grown in University of Washington, Seatle, WA, United States - 4-1-23 metaG | ecosystem: Host-associated > Plants > Roots > Rhizosphere >...
GGCACGCACCCCAGGTGCAACGGGTTGCGCCAATGCCCATTCGAGACGGGCGCCGCGATTTCGCGTCCGGCCGCGCCGAGCCGCCTAAGCGCGGCGGTCATCGAGGTACATCCCGCTTTCTGGACCGGAATATAGAAGCTTCCCGTCTCTTCGATGCAAAACAGCGATCGCACCACATCCATGACGGGGATGCCTGCCGCCCGCCACCGGGGCTCTTCCGCGAGCCAAGCCAAGCGGGTCCGGCGCTCGGCCAAAATCGGCGCGGCGATGACGCTGCGCAGGAAGGCAGTCCGCCTTCTCAGCTCCCTGAGCGGCCTTTTGAGCCACCGGCCTTGCAGCCTGCCAGCCGCTCCATATTCGTCCACGCCTAACGCGACCATCTTTGAGCCGGCCCCCTGACCCAAGCGCCGTGGCGAATGAAACGTTCATTCGGCATGGACTATTCCACGAACGGCTGAAGATTTTCCTGCGCCGGGCCGATCGTTGGATAACGGTCCAATCCTCCGACCATATGATCCAAGCTGGCAGGGCACTATGGGCAGACGACCGAAGTCAAAGACCCTAAATTCCGGTTCTTGAGGTTTGCCCAAAAATGACTGACTGGATTTCCGTGGCACCGCACCTGCAGTCTCGACCGGGCAATCGGGAGCAAGGCGGTGGACTGCACGGAAGAATAAGCTGCGCTTGCAGGCAGTACCGGCTAGGCCTCACATCCAAAAGATTGCGGGAGAACGGTTGTGCCACAGGCGTAAAACTGCACTTGCCGATATTTGGCCGAGGACAACTATCCTGCGACAAACGGAGTTGATGCGAGAGCGATCAACACTCGACTGTCGAGTTAGGAGTTCAACCGCGACTGAATTGCGAGTGGGACCGCCGGCGACTGAGACCCGAACGACGCCTCGGGCCGAGCCCGAGCGCAGCCTCGACCGCGGCCCGCTCCGTCAGCAGACTGCCGGGCCCGGAAGCCAGCGACTCCGACAATCTCCCGAGGCCTTGGATGGCCTGCATGAGGCGATATCCGCGAAGCCTCAGGTAGAGCTGGAAGAATGGGGAGCGCCCCCTGGCCAATGCCTCCAGGCGCTCGGCTTCTTCCTCAAGGCCTCGACGCGCATCGGCCAGAGAACCAAGCGCCTCGATATCGTCCTTGCCGGCGAGACGGACGACGGTGTCGCGCAGGGAGAACGCGACCACGAGAGAAGCCTGCACTTCGCGACGGCAGTCCTCGAAACGAAGGATCGGCGACAGCAGCCGATCGCCGATCCACAGCCCGGCCAGCACTGTTGCAAGCGATGCCGCGCCGGCTAGATCAGATCCTGGATGCATGCTTCCTGGCATTGCCACCGGCCCGACTGCGAAGAGTGCCCATTGCGACACTCGGCATGAAATAGATGCTCTACGCTCCCGTCCGGCCGAGAGATCATACACCTCTTGGGCACGGATCCCCCCGTTGGAATGCGGTCCACATGGCGCTCGTGCAAACTCGTCCGCCAATCGGCGGTTTTGAAGTCGCGTTGACTCTTGCGTTGCGCTGAAAAAATCCTCACACTTAGCTATCGGGGGCGATGACGCGGCACAAGGGTGTTCCGCTCTGGTTTTGGCGGGCGAGCCTTGGGGCTGGCGTTGCGTGACAACAGCGTTTGCCACGGAGAGGTTTAATGCCAGCCCTGGATAGATACCGGAAAATTCTGTCTGTTCTGTTGCCTGCCGGCCTGATCGGCGCGTCTTTCCTATTGTCGACCACCGCTCTGGCGGCACTCCCCTCCCAGGCCCCAAGCGCTGGCGAGGCCAAGAGCGAGGTCGCGCCCGTCGCCGACAGGCTGGCGGCCATCCGCGATGCGGTTTCGAGCGTCGCCGGTGAAGCGGCGGCGCCAGGCGATCTGGAGCAGCTTGCCTGGTGGGGCAATGGCTGGGGCAACGGCGGCTGGCGCAATGGCAGCTTCATCAACATCGGCCTGCCGTTGGTGCAGCCCTGGGGCAACGGCTGGAACAATTGGAACAACTGGCACAACGGGTGGCACAATTGGGGCAACGGCTGGGGCAACGGCGGCTGGCATAACTGGCACAACTATTGAACTGACGGGTCCCTGGGAAGCAGAGCCGGCAGGCCGCTATGCCCAAGATCAGGCTGTTGATCGTTCAACCGACGCCGTTCTGCAATATCGACTGCACCTATTGTTATCTCCCCGACCGGCGTTCCAAGCATGTCGTCGCAACCGAGACGCTTGCCAATCTGTTTTCCCAGGTCTTTGCCTCGGGCTGGGCCGGCGACCAGATGACAGTCGTCTGGCATGCGGGCGAACCCATGGTCATGCCGGTCGCGTTCTATGCCGAGGCTTTCCGTCTGGTCGATCGGCTGAAGCCGGCGGGCCTCCAACTCATCCATTCCTTCCAGACGAACGGGACCCTGATCAACGAGGCCTGGTGCGATTTCTTCCTGGCGGAGCGGGTCAATCTGGGCGTCAGCGTCGATGGCCCCAGGGATTTCCATGATCTGAATCGGCGCACGCGCTCGGGCCAGGGCACCTTCGAGCGGACGATCGCCGGCATCCGCCTTTTGCGCCGCCGGCAGGTGCCATTTCACGTCATCTCGGTGCTGACGACGGCCAGCATGAACGCGCCGGAGGCCATGTTCGACTTCTACGTTGGCGAGGGCATCGAGCGGGTCTGCTTCAACGTGGAGGAATCCGAGGGAAGCCACGCCTCGCCGTCCCTCGGCCGGGTCGATGCCGGCCTTGCCTATCGGAGGTTTCTCGAGACGTTCTGGCGCCTCTCCGGCGCCGCGCCCGGCAAGATCACCTTCATTCGAGAGATCGAGCACGCGCTCGGTGCGGTGCTTCGTCCGGCCGAAGGCATGTTCTTCAACGAACTGGTCGAGCCCTTCGCGGTGACGAGCATGGATTGGGCCGGCAATGTTTCGACGTTTTCGCCCGAATTGCTCGGGCTCAAGAACGAGCAGTACGGCGATTTCATCCTGGGCAATGTCAATCGCGACAAGCTTGCCGAGCTCGCCGCTTCTCCCGTGCTGCAACGCATGCACGCCGACATCGCGGCAGGCGTGGCGCTGTGCCGGGAGCGCTGCCAGTACTTCAGCGTTTGCGGCGGCGGCGAGCCGGTCAACAAGCTGACCGAGAACGGCAGCTTCATCAGCACCGAAACCGCGTTCTGCCGCTTGACCAGGATGCACGCGACCGACCTCATGCTCGATGCCATCGAGCGGCTGGACCCGAAGGAGCTGGCGGCCAAGCGGCTGGCAACCCAGTCGGCGGAATCGGCGGGAATGCTCGAGGCGGTCAATTTGGCCACGATGTGAAAAGGCAACGCCACGATTCCAATGCGGATGCAAGATTGACAGGAGAGGATGCAATGAAAAAGGTTCTGGCATGGCTCGCGGCCTTCGCACTCGTCGCGGCCTTTGAGGTCACGCTCAGCGGTCTCGCGGCTGCCCAGAGCGATCAGACCCAAACTCAGACCCAGGCCGGGGATCAGGGAGCCGACGAGAACGGATACCCGCAGGCGCAGGATGTGATGCAGTCGCAACCCAGCGAGGCGCCACAGCCCCAAGCGACGCCGCAATTCTCGCCGGTCCTTTACGTTACCAATGTCGAGGTCATTCAGACCACGTCAGAGCCCCACGAAGACATCGTCGTCGTCAAAGGGCTCACTGGGTCCATCGGCTGGAGCCAGCCCGAAGTCGTGCCGCTGTTCCTCGGGCTCGCTGCCGACGGCATTCTCGATCTCCAATTCATCGCCCAGGAGCCGGAGAGCTCCCAGCAGGCTCAGGGATTCGTGCCGATCGAGGCCACGTTCCCGATCGATCCTTCCCGGACCTTCAAAGGGGTGCGAGTCCGTGCCGCAGCGAACGTGATCGAACTAACCCAGCTGCCGGGTGTGGCGCATTCCAAGATCACAGTCGAGGACTGCGAATCTTGCGTCGGCAAGAAGTTCGCGCCCAAGGGCACCGCGGCGGCGGGGACAGCCGGCGTAGTCCGCGAGGAGGATCTGCCACGCGGCTTCCGCGTCATCCCGCCGACCAAGGGCGTGGCCGGCATCGTGCACAACATGAACCGTCTCAACCTGGTCCTGGGCGACGACAACAAGACGATCGTGTGGGCGTACTGGGAGTAGTGGAGGCGATCTGACCGGCATGCCGGTTTCGTCGTCGGCCTGAGAGCCGGAAGACTCTCTTCGCGCTCCGGGCATGCGAGGCGCGAGATCCGAGGGGCGGGCTTAAGACCGCCCCTCGGCGTTTCTGTCGGGGCTAAATCCCGCCCATGCAGAGGTACTTGATCTCGAGGAAATCCTCGATTCCGTACTTGGAACCTTCGCGGCCGATGCCGGATTCCTTGATGCCGCCGAAGGGCGCGACTTCGGTAGAGATGATGCCGGTGTTGATGCCGACGATGCCGTATTCGAGCTGCTCCGCCACCCGCCAGACGCGGCCGATGTCGCGGCTATAGAAATAGGCGGCAAGCCCGAACTCGGTGTCGTTGGCCAGGCGCACGGCATCTTCGTCCGTGGTGAAGCGGAACAACGGGGCCACAGGGCCGAAGGTCTCCTCCCGCGCCACCGCCATCTGGGGCGTGACGTCGGCGAGGATGGTCGGCTCGAAGAAGCTCTGGCCGAGCGAATGGCGCTTGCCACCCACCATGACCTTGGCGCCCTTCTTGACCGCATCGGCGATGTGCTCTTCCACCTTCTGCACCGCCTTCATGTCGATGAGCGGGCCCTGCTGGGTCTCGCCCTTGAGCCCGTCGCCCACCTTCAGCTTTCCGACTGCGCCGACGAGCTTTTCGGCGAACTTGTCATAGACCTTCTCCTGGATCAGCAGCCGGTTGGCGCAGACGCAGGTCTGGCCGGTGTTGCGGTACTTGGAGGCGATGGCGCCCTCGACCGCGGCGTCAAGATCGGCGTCCTCGAAAACGATGAAGGGCGCGTTGCCGCCAAGTTCGAGCGAGACCTTCTTCACTGTGCCGGCGCATTGCTGCATGAGCAGCTTGCCGATCTCCGTCGAGCCGGTGAAGGAAAGCTTGCGCACGATCGGGTTCGAACTCATCTCGCCGCCGATGGCAGAGGCCGAGCCGGTGACCACGTTCAGCACGCCGGCCGGGATGCCGGCGCGCTCGGCAAGCTCGGCCAGCGCGGTCGCCGACAATGGCGTCTGGGAGGCGGGCTTGATCACCACCGGGCAGCCGGCGGCGAGCGCCGGCGCGCATTTGCGGGTGATCATGGCATTGGGGAAGTTCCACGGCGTGATCGAGGCGACGACGCCGATGGGCTGCTTGATCACGACGATGCGCTTGTCCGCCTGATGGCCGGGGATTGTGTCGCCGTAGACCCGCTTGGCCTCCTCGGCGAACCATTCGACGAAAGAGGCGCCATAGGCGATCTCGCCCTTGGCCTCAGCCAACGGCTTGCCCTGCTCCGCCGTCATCAGGACCGCGAGGTCCTCCTGGTTCTCCATCATCAGGTTGAACCATTTGCGCAGGATGTTGGCGCGCTCCTTGGCGGTCTTGCGCGCCCAGGCGGGCCAGGCCGCATTGGCCGCCTCGATGGCGCGGCGCGTCTCGGCCGACCCCATCTGGGGCACGGTCGCGATCACCTCGCCCGTCGCCGGATTTGTCACCTCGAAGGTCTTGCCGGAATCGGCATCGAGCCATTTGCCGTTGATGTAGCATTGCTGGCGGAACAGCCGCATGTCCTTCAGCGGCAAGGGAGCGGAAGCGGATTTCTTTACGGCTTGCTGCATGGCGCACCTCGGGGGAAAGACCGGTTTTCGGGGACGGACTGGCCCCTAATATAGCGTCGAGACGCCGAAGGGCAACCCGGCGGCCGGGACCTTATCGCCGGCGCGCCAATGCCAGTCCAAGGCCGGCGCCGATCAGCAAACCGCCGGTCAGGCGATTGCGCAGGCGCCCACGCGAGGCGAGCAGGCCCCGGGCGCGCCCGGACAAGACGGCCCAGCCGCTGTCGACCAGGACGGCGACGGCCATGAATGTCCCCGCCAGCAAAGCGATCTGCGGACCGGGCGGCAGATCGGCGGCGATGAACTGGGGAAAGAATGCGCCATAGAACAGCAAGGTCTTGGGGTTGGTGAGCGAAATCAGGAAACCGCGGCCGTAGATCGCCTGCAAGGATTTCATCTGGGGCCTGGTACGCGTCAGATCCACCGGTGCTGCGAGCCACTGGCGGATGCCGAGGAACAAGAGATAGGCGACGCCGAGCCAGCGCAGCCACTCGAACATCTGGGAGAGCCAGGAGAGCAGCGCCGTCATGCCGATGGCCGTAATTGCCAACTGGAGCACCATGGCCGAGCTGGTGCCGAGCACCGTCAGCAACCCGTAGCGCGTGCCGTAGGCGACACTATTGGCGACGATGAGCGCCACGTTCGGCCCAGGGATGAGCATCAGGATGGTCGTCGCCAGGACGAAGGCGAGGTAAAGTTGAATATGAATCATCGACGCCTCCCTGACCCGTGTGGCGGTCGGCTATTCCATAATCTTGCCACGGTTCTTTGCCAAGCTTTCAGCATGCCGCCTCGAACCGGGACAGTCCCCTTTCCTCGCCTTCTCGCACTCGCCTGGCTGGTCTTGGCCCTCTTATCCGGCGGCGCTCTCGCCCAGGAAAGCGGCGAGGATTCGCGAGGCGAGCGCGTCAGCGACAAGGCCGCGATCGAAAGCCTGCTGAAGGACGAGACGGTTTATGGCCGCTACAGTACCGGGATGGAGTGGACGGAATATCATTCGCCCGACGGGCGCACGGGCTACCGCCAGAACGGCTGCGTCTATCCCGGCCACTGGTGGGTCGCCGACGGCCTGGTCTGTTTTCGCTACGATGCCTTCAACGGGGGCCAGCCGGCCTGCTTCCAGCTATACCGCGAGGGCGAGAAGCTGAGTTTCTACTATCGCAGTGCGCTCGGCCTGTGGTTCCTCAACGCCTACAGCACCGATCGCAAACCGGGCAATCCCGACCGTCTGCCCCTCGACACCCACGCCTGCGTGGGGGTTTAGCCGACGGCCGCAGCCCTACTCCACCGTCACGCTCTTGGCCAGGTTGCGGGGCTGGTCGACGTCGGTGCCTTTGATGACCGCGGCGTGGTAGGCGAGAAGCTGGACGGGCAGCGCGTAGAGGATCGGCGCGACGAAGGCTTCGCAAGCGGGCAGCTCGATGGTCCGGGTCGCCTTGGCGCCAAGGCGCGCGATCCCGGCCTTGTCCGAGATGAGGATCACCCGGCCGCCGCGGGCCGCCGCCTCCTCCAGGTTGGAAGCGGTCTTGTCGAACAGCTCGTCGCTGGGCGCGACCACGATCACCGGCATGGCCTCGTCGATGAGCGCGATGGGCCCATGCTTCATCTCCCCCGCCGCATAGCCTTCGGCATGGATGTAGGACAGTTCCTTGAGCTTCAGGGCCCCTTCCAAGGCGATGGGATAAGTCGACCCGCGGCCGAGGAACAGCACGTCGCGCGCTTCCGCAATCTCGGCCGCCACGGCGTGGATCTTCGCCTCTGCAGCGAGAATCTGGCTCACCTGCGCCGGAACTTCGCCAAGGGCATGGATGAGCGCGGCTTCGCCCGCGGCATCGATCTCGCCCCGGGCGCGGGCCGCGGCGAGGGCGAGGCACGCGAGCACGGTGAGCTGGGTGGTGAAAGCCTTGGTCGAGGCCACGCCCACCTCCGGTCCGGCCAGCGTGGGCAGCACGTGGTGGGATTCCCGCGCCATGGTGCTTTCCGGCGCGTTCAGCACCGCAAGCACTTTCTGGCCCTGGCTCTTGGCGTAGCGCAGCGCCGCGATGCTGTCCGCCGTCTCGCCTGACTGGGAGATCACCACGGTCGCGCCGGACTTGGCCAGCGGCGCGGCGCGATAGCGGAACTCCGAGGCGATATCGACCTCGACCGGAAGGCGCGCGATCTTCTCGAACCAGTATTTGCCCACCATGCCCGCGTAAAAGGCGGTGCCGCAGGCGACGATCGAAAGCCGCTCGACGGCGGCGAAATCGACGGGAAGGATTCCCAGCTCCGTCCTGCGGGTAAGCGGGTTCGTCAGCGACTGAAGCGTCTCGCCGATTACCGCCGGCTGCTCGCAGATCTCTTTCATCATGAAATGACGGTGGTTGCCCTTGCCGACGACGGCACCGGATACCGCCGTCGTGATCACCGCGCGCCTCACCTCATGGTCCCTGTTGAAATAGCGGGCACCGTCGGGCCGCAGCACGGCCCAGTCGTCCTCCTCCAGGTAGCAGACCCGCTGGGTGAAGGGCGCCAGGGCCAAGCCGTCCGAACCCAGATACATCTCGCCCTCGCCATAGCCGACGGCCAGCGGCGCCCCGCGCCGGGCACCCATCAGCAGGTCGGGCCGTCCGGCAAAAATAATGGCGAGCGAAAAGGCACCCTTGAGCCTTGGCAGCGTCGCGGCCATGGCCTGCTCCGGCGACATCTGGCGCTCCAGGCAATCGGTCAGCAAGTGGGCCACCACCTCGGAATCGGTCTCTGTTTCGAACCGCCGTCCCGCCTCGGTCAGTTCCTCGCGCAGAGCCTGGAAATTCTCGATGATGCCGTTGTGGACGATGGCCACCCGCTCGGTTGCATGTGGATGGGCGTTGGACTCGCTGGGGCGCCCGTGGGTCGCCCAGCGCGTGTGGCCGATGCCGACGGCGCCAGGAAGCGGCGACCGGCCGAGAAGCGCCTCCAGGTTGGCGATCTTGCCCTCGGCCCGGCGCCGATCGATATGACCGTTGACCAGGGTCGCGATGCCGGCGGAATCATAGCCGCGATAGGCGAGGCGCTTCAGCCCTTCGACCAGGCGAGGGGCAGCGGGTTGATTGCCCAGAATGCCCACGATTCCACACATGGCTTCGACCTTCCGATGATCAGGATTTGGCGAGTTTCAGCTTCTGCTTCATCTGGCGGAACAGGATTGCCCAGCCGGGCTTCTGCTCCTGACGGGCCCGCGCGATGGCCAGGGCATCGGCGGCCACGTCCTCGGTCACGACGCTTCCCGCGGCGACGATCGCCCCCGGCCCGATGGTGACCGGCGCCACGAGCGAACTGTTGGTGCCGATGAAGGCGCCGGCACCGATGGTCGTCTGGTATTTGCCGTAGCCGTCATAATTGCAGGTGATGGTGCCGGCCCCGACATTGGCCCCCTCGCCCACCGTGGCGTCGCCCAGATAGGCCAGGTGATTGGCCTTGGCCCCGGCGGCGAGGCGAAGGTTCTTGGTCTCGACGAAATTGCCGACTCTCGCCTTCTCGCCGATGACGCTGCCGGGCCGAAGCCTGGCGAAGGGCCCGATGACGGCGCCCGGCCCCACCTTCGCGCCTTCGAGATGGGAGAAGCCGCGGATCTCGGCCCCGTCTTCGACCTCGACCCCGGGACCGAAGAAGACATTGGGCCCCACGGTCACATCGCTCCCCAGCCTGGTATCGAAGCTCAGCCACACGGTCGAGGGATCGATCAGCGTCGCGCCCTCCTCCATGGCATGGGCCCGAAGCCGCTTCTGCATGGCGGCTTCGGCCGCCGCCAGCTCGGCCCGGCTGTTAACGCCCAGCAGTTCCTCCGCCGGCGCTTCCAGCGCCACGGCGCCGAGCCCGTCGGCATGGGCGAGGCGGACGATGTCGGTGAGGTAATATTCGCCCTTCGCATTGTCGCAGCGAAGGCGCGCCAGCAGATCCCAGATTCGCCGCCCGTCCACCGCCATGACGCCCGAATTGCACAACCCCTGGCGCCGGAGCGTCTCGTCCGCATCGGCGAACTCGACGATCGCCTGGAGCCGGCCGCCGCCGTCCACCACCAGACGCCCGTACTCGGCCGGATCCGACGGGCGCATGCCCAGCACCACCACGGCAGGCGCATCGCCCTGACGACGGCGCTCGACCAGACGCCGGAGCGTGGCCGTCGATATGAAGGGCGTATCGCCATAAAGGATCAGGAGATCGTCGGTCCCCTCGCCCAGCGCTTCGCGCGCGGCCTTCACCGCATGGCCGGTGCCCAGCTGTTGCTCCTGCACGGCTATCCGGTGTGGCGCCACGGCAGCGGCCAATCCGTCCATGTCCGGGGCGACGACGACGACCGCGGGCTCGGGCGCCAGGGGCGCGAGGCTGGCCAGGACATGGCCGATCATCGGCCGCCCGGCGATGGGGTGCAGCACCTTGGGCAGGCGTGATTTCATCCGCGTGCCCTTCCCCGCCGCCAACAGCACGGCGGCCAGGCCAGGCCCAGTGGTCGATGCAGCCTTGCCAGCCATAACCCAGTCTCAGTGACCTCCTTGAAGCCGGCCCGAAATGAGCCGCCGACAGCGCACGGATAGGCAAATCCTCATGCGGGCCAGCGGGCCGGCGCCAAACTGCCACAGCCCTGGCCCCGCTCCAAGCGGGCAACTTAGGACTGGGGCAGCACGTCGCGGAGATCGAGATGGATGTGGCCGAGCCCGCTATCTGCCTCGAGCCGCAGAAGCGCGGGCAATGGGCCGGCCAGGTTCGGAGCCAGCCAGAAGCGCGCGGTCTTGGGATACATGCCGGAATTGACCGCGTTCTCCGGAAAACCCGAGATCAACGTCAAGGCCGCATCGCAGGCTATGGGCGCAGCTTCGACAGGGACGGCCAGCCGGGGGATCGGCAAGCCGTCGGGCGCGGGATAGAGGCTGAGGTCATAACGCCGGGCGCCATCGAAAACATGGAGCTCGCCCTCGCAACGCCCGGTCCGCGCCACCTCCTGGGCGACCGCGAGGGCCGCGCTCAAGGGATCGATGGTGCCGGCGAGAAGCCCGCGAGCCTTGGCAACCTGCCCTTCCTCCGTTGGCGGATCGTCGGCCAGGCGCACCATGCCATGGGCGCCATAGGTGAGGGTCATGGTCTGGCGCGTCTCGAACAGGGTGAATTCGCTGGTGTAGCGCAGCGGCAACGGCTCGGGCGCGGCAACCCTGCCCTGGCTCGAGGCCAGAAGGTGAAACGGATAGAGCTGGCCCAGCGTGCCCACGAGTCCGCTGGAGAGATTCAACCGGTAAGGCCCCACGCCGTCGCCGAGGCTCACGTCCACCCGGGCGTAGAGCACCTCGGCATCGACGAGGAAGCCGGCATAGTCAAGGCGCACCCGCGCCGGGGCGCGCGAATTCGCCGGGCCGCAGAGAAGGACGGCGAGCAGAAGGGCGACGGTGACGGTGCGCGAGACGGCCATGGCAAAGGAGTATAGCCCAGATTCGGGCAAATCCGGGGCAGCCGGCCGGCCTGCGCTCGCCTTGGCCAAGCCCCTGGCGCGGTTGACAGATGGGACGGCTGGACCTAAGAGAGCCCCCCTGTCCTCCAGGCCAACTTGTTCCAGGCTGACTTTCGGGGATGGGCGCTTAGCTCAGCGGGAGAGCACACCCTTCACACGGGTGGGGTCGTAGGTTCAATCCCTACAGCGCCCACCATCACAAAACCAAGCAAATAGGGCCTCTCCTCATAGGAAAGCCCATTTTCTTGCCCACGCCAACAGGAACGAAACGACGCCAAAGCGTGTGGGCCCAGATAGGCGGTCCCAAGGCGCCACTTGGTACCTCGTGCGAAGCTCCAGAGCGTTGTGTGATCGTCGATCCGAACGGCCAAGTGTGGGACGGCAATATGCGCGCCGCAGATGTCTGGAGGAATTGGCCGTCCTTAACCGCTATTCCCCGCGCTTGCGCCGGACAGAGCGGCGCAGAATATCCAGCATGCTGGTGTTGAAGGCGAACTGCCAACTCAGATTGCTGTCGTGCCAGCGCCGGCGGTACAGGACCTCGGGCACCACCGGAAAGTCGATGCCGGCGTCCTTCGCCCGCACGAACCAGTCGGAATCCGCGCCCAGCGGATTGGCTACATCGAAGGCGCCAATGCGATCGAAGACACGCCGGTGAACCAGCAGGTTCGGAATAAAGAACTGGGCGGTCGGCTCCGCCAGCAAGGACTGGCGAAAAGTCGGAGCCAACGCGCAGCCCGGCTCAAGGAACTGCTCCGCCAGCGCGAGACAGCCGTCATGTTCCGGATTGGCACGCAGAAAGGCGACCTGGCGTTCCAGCTTGTGCGGCTGCCACACATCGTCGGCGTCCTGGAACGCGATCCAGTCGCACCGCGCCTGTTCCAGCAGGTAATTCCGGGCTCCGACAAAGCCGCGCCGTTCCCGCCCCAGCAGGCGGATGCGCTCGCCAAAACCGCGCAGCACCTCGTAGGTGGCATCCGTGGACCCGTCGTCCAGCACGACGACCTCAACCGGCTTCATGGACTGGCCAAGCACGCTCTCGACGGCCTCCGCCAGATACGCCGCGGCATTGTAGGCCGGAATGAGCACCGAAATTGAAAAGTCACCGTCGTTCATGAACCCGTGCCATCCACTGGCTTGCTGCCTTCCGTCTCAACTGTCACCCGCGACGCGGGGGCCGCGAACAGGCCGCGTCTTTGCAGCGATTTGCGCAGTATCGAGAGCAGATAGGTCTCTGGCCGCCCCATATCGCGGGTCATGTTTGTCTCATGCCGCCGGTGATACTGGGCGATGTGCTCGGCCAGATAAGCAATGTGCTGCCCGGCCTCCCTGGCACGATAGAACCAGTCCTTGTCCTCGCCGATCCGGATGGTTTCATCCAGCGGCCCAACCCGCGCGACGGCCGCGCGCCGAACCAGCATGGCGCACAGGCTGAGGGAAAAGGTCGGCGCGCGTGACGCCACCCAGGCTTGGAGTTCGGCCTCGAAACGCTGCTCCTGGATCCGCCCCAGGACGATGTCCACGCCGGGCGTCATCGCGGCCAGCAGCGTGAAGAGGTTGCGCGGCGGCCACACATCGTCGCTGTCCAGGAATGCAAGGAAATCGCCCCGCGCCCGCGCGATGCCGAAATTGCGGGCCGCCGAGGGTCCGCGATTGAACTGGGTGAGATAAGTGATCCGCTCGCCATAGCCAGCGGCGACCCGCGCCGTCGCGTCGGTGGATCCATCGTCCACCACGATCACCTCCACGGACACCCCATCCTGACCGAGCGCGCTGTCGATGGCACCGGCCAGGAAGCGGGCGCCGTTGAACACCGGTATCACGACGCTGATGCCACCCTGATCCACGCTGCGTCAGCCCGCCTGGCTGCCACCCGGGACGGCCCCTATCCGTCGCCGGTCGAGCATCGCCTTGATGATCCGCAGCCGGTCGCCGAAATGCTCCCTGCGGATGATGCCGCTATTGTTGGCATGCAGGCGCCGCATGTAGACGACGTCCGGCAGCATAACCATCCGAAGCCCGCATTCGCGTGCCCGCATGATCCAACTGACATCCTGGCCGATCTTCCACTGCGTCTCGAACGGTCCGACCCTGTCGAGCACAGCCCTGCGGCACAGCACCGTCGACGGCAGTTCCCCCGGCATCGGCGCCTCGGGGCACAGGATGCGCGCGCGGGCCTCCGCCGGGAGGTCCGGACTGTGGAACTGGCGGATATGGCCGAACACGGCGTCGGTCTCCGGCCGGTCGCGAAACACCGCCAGCTGCCGGTCCAGCTTGCCCGGCAGCCAGTAATCGTCCGCGTCCAGGAAAGCGATGAATTCCCCCCTCGCCAGCCGCAGTCCGGCATTCCGGGCGGCGCCGACGCCGGCATTCTCCTGGTAATGGTAGCGCACGTCGCCATGCCGCGCGCGCACCACATCAGCGGTGCCGTCGGTGGAGCCGTCATCGACCACAATGACCTCCGTCCGCCCGCCGGCCTGCCCGCGAACGCTAGCGAGCGCCTCGTCCAGATAGGCCTCGCCGTTGAGGACCGGGATGATGACGCTGACCAGAGGGAGATCGTCGCTCATGACTGGATGGGCTTCCTGTTCAGATGCGTCTTCGGCACCTGCAGCCTGTGCAGGGCGGAGCAGTTCTTTTCTTCGGTCATGTTACCACTGTGGCGGCGCACCGGCAGCTTCACCAAGTCCGGCGTGCGAATCTCCGGCGGATGGGCCCACGCTCGGTGGAACCAATCGCTGTCTTCTCCGAATTTGTCGGTCGGCTCGAACGGGTCGACCGTCTGGAAGGCGTCGCCGTGCTGGTCGATCAGCAGTTCGGCGACGCGGTAGAGGTCGAGGTCAATCGTCACGGGCCTTTGGCCGCCTTGGATTACTTGTCCGACGCGCCGGCCAATCAATTCCTCGAGGCGCGATGCCTTCAAGCGACCGGCCTCGGCCGCATCTGAGACGGGACCGCTTTGATGATCCCCGTCCATCGCAGCGAGCCCTTCGCGCACTCCCCCAAGGCGCTTTCAGTGATCTCGGCCACCTCACGGGCTTCCTCGGCGCGCGGGCCCAGTCCGGCAGGGCGCGCCGTGCCTCATCGAGCGCAGGCTCATCGCGTTTCCGCTCGAAGGCGAGCAGCAGGCCAATGGCGTCGCCGGCGGACCGAACGATTCCGAGAGCAGCCGGCCGCCCCGAAGTCCCCCGGGAGCGGACTCGCTCCCGGGGGGTCACCTCGCTTACTGGCAGGTAATGTCCTGGAACTTGAGGTTGAAGTTCTGGGCTCGCGGCGTATAGCCGGTGCAGCCCTTGCGCAGCGCCAGGACCTGATGGACGAACATGGGGATGATTTCCCCGCCCTGGGTCGCCAGCAGTTCGCCAACCTGCTGATAGAGCTTGGTCCGCTCGGCCGGGTCGGCCGTGGTGTTCGCCTTCAGAAGCATGGCGTCATAGTCCGGGCGGCTCCAATGGGTCTCCGGCCATTTGGCGTTCTGCGTATAGGCGACCGCCAGGCCTTCTCCCGGCGGGCGCATCGACCAGGCTGAAGTCAGGATCGGCTTCTTCAGCCAGACATTGTCCCAATAGCTGTCGGCCGGGGTGACGACGACGTTGATGTCGAAACCGGCCGGTTGCGCCATTTCGGCGAATGCCTGGGCCATCTTGACCATGCCGGGGACGCCCTCGGCCGTGTAGAGATCGAACTTCAGGCCATTGGGATAGCCGGCGTCGGCAAGCAGCTGCTTGGCCTTCGGGATATCCTGCTTGGGCGCTTCCTTGGTGTAGGAGGCGGGATTGGAGATCGGCACCGGACTGTCCGCACCGGTCTCCCCGAAGCCCAGCAGCACGGTATCGACCATGGCTTGCCGGTCGACGGTAAGCTTCAAGGCCTCGCGCACGCGATTGTCATCGAAGGGCTTCGTGTCCACCCACATGGCGATGGTCATCGAATTCGACGCCCCGGTCTGCAGAAGCTGAACATTCGGGTCGTCCTTCAGTGCCGAAATGACCGACGGATCGACGTTGAGGACCAGATCGACCTGGCCGGCCTTGATCGCGCTGACCGCCGCCACGGCTTCCTGCGCCACTGTGATGCGCAGACAGTCAGCCTTCGGCTTTCCGGCATCCCAGTAGTTCGGGTTCTTCTTCAGGATGCGGACCGGCGCGTTGGGCGTGAACTGCTCCTGCATGAACGGGCCGGTGCCATCCTCGTGAAGCACGAGATCGGCGTGCTTGGCTCCGTCGGGCACGATGTTGGTGAACTTGTTGGAAATCAGAACCGGAAGTTCGACCACGGGCTTCTTGGTCGTGAAGGTGACCGTATAGGGGTCGGGCGCCTTGATCCCGTCCGCATCGAGGAATTCGAGGACGGACTGCGCGCCGCTGGCGAGTGCCGGATCCAGCAGGCGCTTGAAGGTGTACACCACGTCGGCCGACGTGAAATCCTTGCCGCTATGGAACTTGACGCCGTGGCGAAGCTTGAACGTCCAGGTCAGGTTGTCGGACGACACGGACCATTCTGTTGCCAATTCCGGCAGGACGTTGAAGTTGTCGTCGACATCCACCAGGCGGTTATAGACGGCGAAGACATGATAGGCGTCGTCGCCCGAATGCATATCGGCAGGATCCATCGATTGCTTGCTGCCGCTCCACTCGTAGCCAAGAATCTTGACGCAATTGTCGCCCGCCGCCGCGTCGGCTGGACGCGACGACACTGATATCGCCGCGCAGGCCACCGCCAGCGCCGACACCCAAGTCGAGAATTTCATTGCCATTCCTCCCAGTTTTCAGCGCCGCTCAATTGCCGGGCTCACCCGTCCCCAGTTTCCGAAGTGCTGGGACATGGTTCGCTGATCGAAGCTGCAGCATAACGATGCATATCAGGGTTGACAACGATCTATCACATATCGATTGTCGCATCATATGGTGATGCGTAGACGAAAACGCCTCGCGCCGGGCAGTGGCGGCCAGGCGGCCCTGCTGGAATCATGCGCGATCGGTCCGACCGCTGACTGCCCTTGGTCTATTCGCTACCAATGGTCACCTTCGTCGGACTGATGTACACCCACCCGCGGTCGTTGACCCCGTTGCCAGATTGGTCGATTCGGTGATCGCCACGTACACGCAAGTCTCCCGTCCGATGAACCAGTGGAAGTACCCAGCAGCGATGACCCCCGACCATAGTATTCCATGAGTTTGATCCGTTCGAAAGACACCGTGCCGGCGCCGCGCGTGCAGTCTGTCGACCGCGCCATGCGCATATTATTCTGCATAGCCCAGAGCAGCGACGGGCTGAAGGCCGCCGAGGTCGTCGCCGCGACAGGCCTGCCGCGGCAGGCCTGCTATCACCTTCTGCACACGCTCGTTGCCACGCGGATTCTCACCCGCTCGGGGCCGGGCAAGTATGTGCTCGGCCTTCGCGTCGGCACTTTGATCGAGGGATTCAAGCGCCAGTTGGCGCCCCCTGAATATCTCGCGCCCGTCGTGCGGCGAATCGCGGAGCAGACGGGAGAGACCGCCTATGCCTCCGGTTGGTGGGACGGCGAGATCGTGACCCTGGTGACTGCGCCCGGCACCAACTCGGTGCAAGCGATCGAAATCACCCATGGCACCTATTTCGACGCGCATGCCCGGGCGTCGGGCAAGCTGTTGCTGGCCTATTCCAGCGAGCAACTGCGCACGGACTTTCTGTCCGGCCATCGGCTCAATCCGCGAACCAAGAACACCATCACCACCCTTCCGAGACTCTATGAAGAGTTCGAGCAGATCAAAGCGGCGGGATACGCAACGGATCTTGAGGAGTTCTCCCAGGGGCTCTGTTGTCTTGCCGTCGGCATCGGAGGCGGCACGCAACCTTTTGCCCTCACCATGTCGGCCCCATCCGACCGGTTCGAGCAGATGTTCGAGACCTATCTGCGGGTCATGAAGACTATCGCGAACGAGTTCTCCTGAGCGTTGAAGCGGTGGATCGGTTCATGGCTGGCTGGTTCATAATTTGGGGCGCCGTCTTGTCTCTGCCTTGACGTTTGTATCACATTATGATGATCTATCGCTAAATGATTATACCGCCGGCAAGGCGGAAAAATGGGAGGGTTTACGGTGGAGGATCTCTTCGGGGTTCATGATGAGGTATTCCGCCGCTGCATGCTGCGGGCCCGGAACGCGAGACGGTCTCCACGGCTGCATTGTATGGCAAGGGGTCCGTCAATTTCGCCAACACCGGCGTATCTGTCTGGAGCGACATCCCGAACAACCGGCTGCTCCGTTTTGTCGACGGCCACTCTTTGGTCCTGCCCAGTCCCAGCAATCACGCCAACGGCAATACCCGCGACTGCGCGGGCCGACTCGCCTCGTATGGCAAGCAACTCATGAATGCGCTGCGGTGATTGCTCTCCCCGTCCCGTCCAAGGTCGGCGGCTGGAGATGCGCCGGCTGCCCAATAGGTTCCATCCCCCCGCCGGCACCCTCTGGGTGCCGCCGAACCACAAAGGATGCATCGCGCCATGACGCTCCCCATCCCCCTAAAGCTCATCAAGTCGGACGACGCAGGCTTCGCTTTGGCCGCCTATCGCCAGATGCTGTTTCTGCGCGCCTTCGAGCAGCGCTGCCTGGACCTCAGCATGTCCAATCCGCCCGTCATCGCCGGATCCATCCACCTCTGCGCCGGGCAGGAGGCAATCCCCGCCGGCGCGATGGCGGCGCTGGCGCCGCAGGACAGTGTGGTCGCCACCTATCGCGGTCACGGATGGGCGCTTGCGGGTAGGCTGAGCGCCGAGGAGGTCCTGGCGGAAGTTTGCCATCGTGCGACGGGTGTCAATGGCGGAAGGGCGGGCTCGGCCCTGATCACCGCGCCCTGGGCCGGGTTTATCGGCGAGAATTCCATCGTCGGCGCGGGCGGGCCGATAGCCTGTGGCGTCGCGCTTGCGGCTCAGGCCAAGAAGACCGGTGCCGTGGTCGCCGTCTCCTTCGGCGATGGTGCCACCAGCCAGGGGGCCCTTCACGAGAGTCTCGTTTTTGCCGCCGCCTATGATCTCCCGGTGATATTCATCTGCGAAAACAACGGCTGGTCCGAAATGACCGCAACCGGGGAGATCATCAAGATCGACCGGCTGGCCAAGCGCGCCGCCGGCTATGGCATGGTCGGGGCCACGATCGACGGCTCGGATCCCATCGCGGTCCGCGACACGGTCGCGCAAGCAGCCGACCGAGCGCGCAACGGCGGCGGCCCCAGCTTCGTGGAATGCCGCGTCTCCAGGCTTTGGGGGCACTACAATCGCGACATAGAGCACTATCGGCCCAAGCAGGACAAAGCATCGGCGGTCGCCAATGATCCAATTGCGACGCTGGCGCAGCGCCTGCAGTTGAGTGGCATCGCCGATGAGGCGGCGCTGAGCGAATGCGGCACCGCCGTCGAGCGCGCGATCGCCACGCTCGAGACGACCGTCGTGGCAAGCCCGATGCCGGACCCTGCCTCGGCCCGCCATCACGTGGTTGCGGAAAGACCGCATTTGCCAGTCGGGCCTCCGTCGGCTCCGCCCGCGGTCACCGACGGCGAAACGACCTTTATCGCTGCCGTGAACGAAGCCTTGCGATGCATCCTTGCAGAGGACGAGCGGAGCCTCGTCTATGGCGAGGATGTCGGCAAGGCCGGCGGGATATTCGGCGCGTCGCGGAACCTGCAGCGTGAATTCGGCAGCGCCCGTGTCTTCGACACGCCCATCGCCGAGGCGGCGATTCTCGGCTCGGCCGTCGGCCTTGCGCTCTCCGGCATGCGGCCGATCGTCGAGATCATGTGGGGCGACTTTCTCCTGGTCGCCCTCGACCAGATCATCAATCAGGCCGCAAATATCCGCTATATCACCCAAGGCCGCGCCAGCGTGCCCATGGTCATCCGCACGCAGCAGGGCGCGACCCCGGGATCCTGCGCGCAGCACTCGCAATCCCTCGAAGCCCTGCTGTTCCACATCCCGGGCATCCGGCTCGGCATGCCCGCCACGCCCCAGGATGCCTTCGACATGTTGCGGGTGGCGGCCGCATCACCTGATCCAGTCGTCCTGATCGAGGCGCGTGGCCTCTATCAGCGCCGGTCGAAGGTCGCATTCGACGCGCCGCCTGCACCAATGGGCACCGCACGGCTTGCCCGCGGCGGCAGCGACGTCGCGATCATCACCTGGGGATCCGTTCTGCCCGAGGTGATGGAGGCCGCGGAACGGGCCTCGGTCGCCGGGATTGAGGCCGCTGTGCTGGATCTTCGCTGGCTGTCGCCGCTGGACAAAGCGGCGATATCCGACGTTGTCGTCCGCTGCGGCAAACGGGTCCTCGTTGTGCATGAAGCCAATCGGACCGGCGGCGTGGGCGCCGAGATTGCGGCGGGGATCGTCGAAGACCACCCCGGCGCCGTGGTCCGTCGCTTGGGGACCCTGGATGTCCGCATCCCTGCCTCGCCGGTTCTGCAGGCCGCACTGCTACCGAAGGCCGGTGCCATCTTCTCGGCATTGACGGCGCTTGCCGAGAGCAGCAGGGCGCCTGTCGCAGCGTCTTCATAGAACGTCG
>Ga0265313_10001777_pt1 | contig 19699 bp, 14 predicted proteins | sample 4123metaG_FD_203122 | JGI IMG/M metagenome (GOLD analysis project Ga0265313, IMG submission 203122) | Rhizosphere microbial communities from Carex aquatilis grown in University of Washington, Seatle, WA, United States - 4-1-23 metaG | ecosystem: Host-associated > Plants > Roots > Rhizosphere >...
TCGCGGCGATGGCGCGCCAGCATCATACCAGGGCCCGTGCCGCGCTGGTGCTGGCGGAGGAACGCAACGGCCTTTTGGCCGAACTGGTCTGCGCCAAGCTGGAATCGGACCGCGGCCGCGAAAGGGCGGAAGCCGCCAGCTTGGCCAAGTCGCAATTCCTCGCCAATATGAGCCATGAGCTGCGCACGCCGCTCAACGCCATCATCGGCTTCTCCGAACTGATCGCCACCCGCATCTTCGAGAGCGAGCAGGAACGCAATTATGAATATGCCCGCATGATCCATGGCTCGGGCCTGCATCTGCTGACCCTGATCAACGACATCCTCGACCTCGCCAAGATCGAGGCCGGGCGCTGGAAGCCGGAGGAGCAGGAGATCGACCTGGGCGCCGCCGCCGCCGACGCCCTGCAGCTGGTGGCCTGGAAGGCCGAGGCCGGCGGCGTCACGCTCCGGAACAATGTCCCCGGCGATCTGCCTTTCGTCTATGCCGATGCCCGCGCCGTCAAGCAGATCCTGATCAACCTGCTGTCCAATGCGGTGAAGTTCACCCAGAGCGGCGGCCGCGCCACGGTGTTCGCCGAGGAGGACGGGTTCGGCAATCTGGCGTTCGGCGTCGCCGACACCGGCGTCGGCATCGCCCCGCAGGATGTCGGCCGCGTCTTCGACAGTTTCGGCCAGGGCAAGCACGACGTCGCCATCGCCGACAAGGGCACCGGCCTTGGCCTGTCCATCGTCAAGGGCCTGGCGGAGGGCCATGGCGGCAGCGTCACCCTCGACAGCGATATCGGCAAGGGCACCCGCGTCACCGTCACTTTCCCGCGCGCGCGCCTCAAGCCCCGCGGCGGCTTGCGGACGAAAGTGGCCTAACCCGCGATCCGCATCGCCTGGGCCCGATGCGTCAGCGCATGGATGAAGCCCAGCTTCTCGACCATCTTCTGCGACAGCACGAACGGGTAGAGATCGTTAAGCCCCATGCTGCGGTTCAGGCAGTTGGTGGCGACCTCCACCGGCAGCCAGGCCTCCATGATCTGGTCGAAACGGCGCGACTCGTAGGGATCGAAGTCGATGGATGTCGCGATATGGCCCCGCGCCAGGCGCGGCCGGACCTTGAGGCCGAAGGCCGCCGCCGTCTCCAGCGTATCGACGATGTGCAGATAATGCGCCCAGGTCTCGGCGAAATCCTCCCAGGGATGGCTGGTGGCGTAGAGGCTGACATGGCTGTCCTGCCAGTTCGGCGGCGCGCCTTGCTGATAATGCCGTTGCAGCGCCGCGTCATAGTCGGGGCGCTCATCGCCGAACAAGGCGCGGAAGCCGTTGAGCAGCGCCGCATCGGGCGCCACCAGCCGGTCCCAGAAATAATGCCCGCTCTCATGGCGCAAATGCCCCAGCAAGGTGCGATAGGGCTCGCCCATGCCCGCGCGGACTTTTTCGCGCGTCGCGTCATCGGCTTCCTTCAGCGCCAGGGTGATGAGGCCATTGTCATGGCCGGTCATCACGCCGGCGGCATGGCTTTCGGCGGTATCGGCCAGAAAATCGAAGGCCAGGCCGTGTTCGGGATTGTCGGCGCGATTTTCCAGCGGCAGGCCCAGGCGCAGCAGGGAATAGAACAGCCGGTGCTTGGCCGCCTCGATCCGGCCCCAGAGCAGGCCATTGCCGGCCACGCCGAGGTCGGGAATGACCCGGTTATGGCGGCAGGCGACGCAAAACTCCCCGGCGCCCGCGACCATCCAGTTGCAGACCCCCAAGGCATTGTTTTTGCAGAATTTATAATGGGTTTCGGGCGCCGCCAGCACGGTGCCGTCCGGCTCCAGGGCGGTCAGTTCGCCCCTTTCCGGCAGATAGCCCAGCAACCTGCCTCAGGCCTCGCAGCGCCAATTTTCGAAATAAAGGAGCTCGCCGCAGCCCTGGCAGCTAAAAAGTTTCATTTTTTTCGCGATTTCCCGAGGTTTTCCGACAAAGGGAACGGTCCCGAAAGGCCGGGGGTTCCATCCTGCGGCGGTCGGTCCGTATCCTGGCCTTCGCAGTTGCGGCATAGTTTTGCCCACAGGGGAAATGAATGACCATCCAGGCCGCGCTGCGCCATGTCACCCGCTATCGCTACGACCGGCCGATCGTGCTGGGGCCCCAGACCATCCGCCTGCGGCCCGCACCCCATGCCCGCGCCAAGGTGGTGGCCTATTCGCTGACGGTCGAGCCGGCGGAGCATTTCATCAACTGGCAGCAGGACCCGCAGTCGAACTGGCTGGCCCGCATCGTCTTCCCGGAAAAGACCGATCACTTCACCGTCGCGGTCGATCTCACCGTCGAGATGGAAGTCATCAATCCCTTCGACTTCTTCCTGGAGCCGCAGGCCGAATATTATCCCTTCGCCTATGCCGCCGAGCTGAAGGCCGAACTGGAGCCCTATCTGCAGACCTCGCCGCAGGGCAAGACGTTCGACGCCTATCTGGCGACGATTGCGCGCGAGAAGAAGCAGACCACCAATTTCATCTTCGACATCAACGCCGCCCTGTCGCGCGTCATCGCCTATACCATCCGGATGGAGCCGGGCATCCAGACGCCCGACGAGACGCTGACGAAAAAGTCCGGCTCCTGCCGCGACAGCGCCTGGCTGATGGTGCAGCTCCTGCGCCATCTCGGCCTGGCCGCGCGCTTCGCTTCCGGCTACCTGATCCAGCTCAAGCCCGACGTGAAATCGCTGGACGGGCCGTCCGGCACCGATGTCGATTTCACCGACCTGCATGCCTGGTGCGAAGTCTATCTGCCCGGCGCCGGCTGGGTCGGGCTTGATCCCACCTCCGGGCTGTTCGCCGGCGAGGGGCACATCCCCCTTGCCTGCACCGCCAACCCGACCCAGGCCGCGCCGATCAGCGGCGCGGTCGAGCCCGCCGAAGTTCTGTTCGATTTCGAGATGACGGTGGCGCGGGTGAAGGAAAGCCCGCGCGTCACCAAGCCTTACAGCGAGGCGCAGTGGCGCGACATCGAAGCTTTGGGCGACCGTGTTGACGATGTGCTGAAAAGCCATGACGTGCGCCTGACCATGGGCGGCGAGCCCACCTTCATTTCCATCGACGACCGCTCCGGCGCCGAATGGCACATCGCCGCCGTTGGCCCGACCAAGCGGGCGCTGGCCGACACGCTGATCCGCCGCCTGCGCGAGCGTTTCGCGCCGGGCGGGTTGCTGCATTACGGCCAGGGCAAATGGTATCCGGGCGAGTCGCTGCCGCGCTGGGCCTTCTCGCTCTACTGGCGCGCCGACGGCAAGCCGCTGTGGAAGAACGCCGAGCGCATCGCGCCGGAGAAAGCCGATTACCGTCCCACCACCGGGGATGCGCTGAGCCTGACCCAGGCGATCGCGCGGCGGCTGGGCATCGCCGGCAGCTACGCCATCCCCGCCTATGAGGATTTCTGGCATCACCTGGGCAAGGAGCGGGCGCTGGCGGTCAATGTCGATCCCATCAATTCCAAGCTCGACAGCGCCGAGGAACGGGCGCGGCTGGCGCGGGTGTTCGAGCGCGGCCTCACCCAGACCGTCGGTTATGTCCTGCCCGTGGAGGCGCGCTATGGCGCGGCGGGGCGCACCTGGCATTCCGAACACTGGAAAACGCGCTCGTCGCGGCTTTATCTGCTGCCCGGCGATTCCGCCATCGGCTTCCGCCTGCCGCTGGATTCGCTGCCCTATGTGCCGCCGGAGGCGCGCAGCTTCGTGCCGCCGCCCGATCCTTTCGCGCCGCTGCCGCCGCTGCCCGAACCGGGCGAGCTGGCGCGGCAGGGCAAGCTGGGCGCGGCCGACTGGTCGCAGGAAGTGCGGCCACCGGTTGTCGCCAATGACTATCGGGTGGAAAACGGCCTTGATGCCGAACTGGCGGTGCGCACCGCCATGACGGTGGAGCCGCGCGACGGCAAGCTTTGCGTCTTCATGCCGCCGACCCAGAACGCCGACGAATATTTCACCCTGCTGGAGGCGGTGGAAGACGCCGCCGAGGAAACCGGCACCGTCCTGCATGTCGAAGGCTATCCGCCGCCCTACGATCCGCGCATCAACCTGATCAAGGTGACGCCCGATCCCGGCGTCATCGAAGTCAACATCCAGCCCGCCCGCACCTGGCGCGAACAGATCGCCATCACCAAGGGCCTGTATGAGGACGCCGCCGCATCGCGCCTCACCGCCGAGAAATTCCAGCTCGACGGCCGCCATACCGGCACCGGCGGCGGCAATCACATCGTGGTCGGCGCGATGAACCCGCCCGACAGCCCCTTCCTGCGCCGTCCCGATCTTCTGAAGAGCCTGGTCGCCTATTGGCAGAACCATCCTTCGCTGTCCTACCTGTTCTCGGGCCTTTTCATCGGGCCCACCAGCCAGGCGCCGCGCATCGACGAAGCGCGCCATGACTCGCTCTATGAACTGGAGATCGCCTTCAGCGAGGTTCCCAAACGCGACGGCGGCCATATTCCGCCCTGGCTGGTGGACCGCATCTTCCGCAACCTGCTGGTGGACGGCAGCGGCAACACCCACCGCACCGAGATCTGCATCGACAAGCTCTATTCGCCCGACGGCCCGACCGGGCGGCTGGGGCTGGTGGAATTCCGCGGCTTCGAAATGCCGCCCCATGCCGAGATGAGCCTGGCGCAGTCGCTCCTGATGCGGGCCCTGATCGCCCGCTTCTGGCGCGAGCCCTATGCGCAGAAGCTGGTGCGCTGGGGCACCGGGCTGCATGACCGCTTCATGCTGCCGCATCTGGTGTGGGCCGATTTCGCCGACGTCATCGACGACATGAACCGCCACGGCTTCGAATTCGACGCCGAATGGTTCAAGCCGCACTGGGAATTCCGCTTCCCGATGCTGGGCGATGTCCAGTACGAAAACGTCAGGCTGGAACTGCGCACCGCCCTGGAGCCCTGGCATGTGATGGGCGAGGAAGCCGCGCCGGGCGGCACCGCGCGCTATGTCGATTCCTCGGTCGAGCGGCTGGAGGTCAAGGCCAGCGGTCTGACGCCGGGCCGCCACCAGATCCTGGTCAATGGCCGCGCCGTGCCGCTCAAATCCATTGGCGGCGCCGATGCCGTGGGCGGGGTGCGCTTCATGGCCTGGAAGCCGGCCCATGGCCTGCACCCCACCATCCCGGCCCAGGCGCCGCTGGTGTTCGAGGTCTGGGACGGCTGGAAGCAGCGCAGCCTGGGCGGCTGCACCTATCATGTCGCCCATCCCGGGGGGCGCAATTCGGAGATTTTCCCCGTCAACGCCTATGAAGCGGAAGGCCGCCGCCTGGCGCGCTTCGAACCGCGCGGATTTACCGGTGGACTGTTCAAACCGGGACGCGAGACGCCGAATCCCGACTTCCCCTATACTCTTGATTTGCGCCGCGAGGCGTAAGGGGAGCAAGGGTTGTCGCAATCGTCCGTCGCAGCACCATCGGCAAGCGCGCCTGCGCGCTTTGACGAGTTGCGTGACGAGGAAGGGCTGATCCGGGCGCACTGGCGGGCCTTCGCCCGCACCCTCGACGCCCTGCCCCGCTCGGAATATGAGCGCCGCCAGGCGGCGGCCCGCGCCACGGTGCGCGACAATGGCGTCACCTACAATGTCTATGACGACAGCGCCGGCCAGGCCAGGCCCTGGCAGATCGACATCGTGCCTTTCATTCTTTCCGCCAACGACTGGAAGGCGATCGAGACGGCGGTGATCCAGCGCGCCCAACTGGCCGAACTGGTGCTGCGCGACGTCTATGGCGAGCAGAAGCTGATGCAATCGGGCGTGCTGCCGCCGCATCTGGTGACCGGCCATCCCCAGTTCCTGCGCCCGCTGTCGGGCGTGACGCCGGCCGGCGGCCAGCATGTCCATCTTTATTCCGCCGACCTGGCGCGCTCGCCCGACGGCGGCTGGAAAGTGGTGGCGAGCCGCGCCGACGCGCCGGGCGGGCTGGGCTATGCCCTGGAGAACCGTCTGGTGGTGTCGCAGACCTTTCCCGACGCCTTTGCCGACATGCGGGTGGCGCGGCTGGCCAGCTTCTTCAACGCCTATCGCGAGACCATTCTGGATCTGGGCGATTCCCGCCGCGACCGCGCCGTGCTGCTGACGCCGGGGCCCTACAACGAATCCTATTTCGAGCATGTCTATCTGGCGCATTATCTCGGCCTCACCCTAGTGCAGGGCGACGATCTGGCGGCGCGCGACGACAAGCTGTTCCTCAAGACCCTGACCGGGCTGGAACGGGTCTCCGCCGTCTTCCGCCGCGTCGATTCCGATTTCTGCGACCCCCTGGAGCTGCGCGGCGATTCGCAACTGGGCGTCCCCGGCCTGGTCGAGGCGGTGCGGGCCGGCGGCGTGTTGTTGGCCAATGCCCTGGGCGGCGGCGTGGTCGAAAGCCCGGCGCTGGACGCCTATCTGCCCAATGTCTGCCGCGAACTGCTGGGCGAGGAATTGAAAATTCCCGACATCGACACGGTGTGGTGCGGCACGGAATGGGGCCGCAAGGAAGCCCTGGCGCGGCTGCCGCACGCCATCCTGCGCGACGCCTTCGACGCCCGCCCGCTGCTGTCGCGCCGTTCTTCGGCGCGGCTGGGCGAAGCCATGACGGCGGAGGAGCGCGCCCGCGCCGAGGCGCGCATCAACCGGCGCGGCGAAACCCTGGTGGTGCAGGAAATCTCGCCGCTGGGCCTGGCGCCCACCTATGAGAACGGCCATTTCGGCGCCAAGCCCATCTCCCTGCGCGTCTTCGCCGCCTGGACGCCGAAAGGCTGGATGGTGATGCCGGGCGGGCTGACCCGCGTCGGCGCCGATGAAACCGCCGGCGCGCTTTCCATGCAGTCGGACGCCTCCTCCAAGGACGCCTGGGTGCTGACCAATGCGCCGGTGGATTCCTTCAGCCTGCTCACCGGCGGCGGCAAGACCCTGGAGATCAAGCGCCAGGGCGAAGCCGCGCCCAGCCGCGCCATGGACAATCTTTTCTGGCTGGGCCGCTATACCGAGCGCTCGGAAGCCTTTGTCCGCGTGCTGCGCGCCGTGGCGGGGCGGGCCACCGACGATCCGGCTTCCGCCATCGACATCGCCGCCAGGCTGCTGCTGCCCTTCACCCAGAGCGCCGAAACCACGGCCGATGAACGCATCATCACCGAGCCGGAGGAATTGCTGGCCGAGCTGCAGCTGCTGATCTACAGCCGCCGCCATCAGCGCAGCCTGCAGAAGCTGCTGGGCCGGGTCGAAGCGGCGGCCTGGTCGGTGCGCGACCGGCTTTCGCTAGACACCTGGCGCACCATCCATGCCCTGGTGGACAATGAAGGCCTGCCGGACGAGACCCGCGCCTTTGACGGCACCCAGTCACGCTTCTATCTCGATGCCCTGGTGCGGCGGGAGGCGGCGCTGGCCGGCCTGGCCGCCGAGAACATGACCCGCGGCCCCAATTTCCTCTTCCTGGAACTGGGACGGCGCATCGAGCGCGCCAGCCACATGGCCTGGGCGGTGCGCCAGGCGGTGGGCGAAGCCAGCGACCGCGAAGCCGACCATATCCGCACCCTGCTGGAAATCGCCGACAGCGCCATGACCTACCGCTCGCGCTATCTCAACCAGGTCCAGGTCGTGCCCTTTGTCGACCTGCTGCTGCTGGACGAGACCAATCCGCGCTCCACCGCTTTCCAGTTGCGCGCGATCGAGAACCATCTGCGCGAGCTGCCGCGCATCACCCGCGCCCAGCAGCATGACGTGCCCGGCGCCATCGCCTATGAACTGCGCCGGCTGATCGCCAACGCCCATCCGGCGCGGCTGGCCTTCTGCCTGCAGGGCAAGCGCGTCGGGCTGATCGAGCTGGCCGACGCCATCGTCAATGATTGCGGCCTGCTGTCGGACGCGCTGGCCGACGCCTATTTCCAGCATGCCTCGCGCCATCGCACCGGCGCGGCAGGGAGGCGCTGATGGAATATACCGTCCGCCACCGCACCACCTACCGCTATCTGCAGGATGTGGCGCAGTCCTGGCACATCTCGCATCTGCTGCTGCGGGGCACGCCGACCCAGAGCGTGGCGGCGAGCAAGGTCACCCTGACGCCGGAAGCCGCCAGCCGCACCGTGCGCGCCGACTTTTTCGGCAACGCGGTGGAATGGTTCTTTTTCGACAGCGCCCACAATCTGCTGGAGGTGGTGGCGGACAGCAAGGTGACCGTGGAACCGGCGCCGGAACGCGCCGCCGGGACCAGCCTGCCCTGGGAAGAGCTGCGCAGCCTGCTGGAAACCCCGCCCGACGAAGCGGCCCGCGACGCGGTGCAGTACATGTTCGATTCGCCCTTCACGGTTTTCACCGCCGACGTCGCCGCCTACGCCCTCAAGAGCTTCACACCGGGCCGGCCCGTGCTGGAAGCGGCGGTCGAGCTGATGCACCGCATCCATGACGAATTCCGCTACGACACCACCGTCACCGACACCACCACGCCGGTGGACAAGGTCTATGAGATCCGCGCCGGCGTCTGCCAGGACCTTGCCCATGCCGGCATCGCCGCCATGCGCAGCCTGGGCCTGCCCGCCCGCTATGTCTCCGGCTATCTGATGACCCGCCCGCCGCCGGGCAAGCCGCGCATGGTGGGGGCCGACGCCAGCCATGCCTGGTTCAGCGTCTTCGCCCCGCCTTTCGGCTGGGTCGATCTTGATCCCACCAATGCCGTGATCGTGGGCGAGGGCCATGTCACCGCCGCCTGGGGGCGCGACTATGGCGATGTCGCGCCGGTGACCGGCATCATCCTGGGCGGGCATGACCATGTCGTCGATGTCGGCGTGGACGTCATCCCGGCAAACGAATAAGACGCTTTAATGCCGTCTTTGCTGATCCTCGCTCTGGCGCTGCTCACCGGCCTTGTCACCATGACCGGCGGCCTGTTGGCGCTGCGCCTGAAAGAGCACCTGCCGCTGGCGCTGGGCTTTTCCGCCGGGGCGGTGATCGGTGTGGCCTTTTTCGATCTGCTGCCGGAAGCTTTTGCCCTCCGGCACGGCAATATCGGCCCGGCCCTGGGCGCGGCGGCGCTTGGCTTCTTTCTCTATGCCGTGATCGACCGCTTTGCCGGCCATGACCATAACTGCCATGACAATCCGCATCGCGGCGCGATCGGCGCCGCCAGCTTTTCGCTTCACAGCGTGCTGGACGGGCTGGCGATGGGCCTGGCCTTCCAGGTGGACCGCCAGGTCGGGCTGGTGGTGGCGGCGGCGGTGCTGGCGCATGATTTCGCCGACGGCCTCAACACCGTCAATGTGGTGACGCGGCATGGATCGTCCCGCGCGGCGGCGCTGCGCTGGCTGGCGGCGGACGCCGCCGCGCCGGTGCTGGGCGTGGGCGTGAGTTTTCTGCTGACGCCGTCACCGGCGATGATGAGCCTGGTGCTGGCCGGGTTCGGCGGCTTTTTTCTTTATATCGGCGCCTGCGACCTGCTGCCCGCCAGCCAGCGGGCGCGGCCGGGCCTTGCCAGCCTGGCGGCGAGTTTCGCGGGGGCGGCGTTTCTCTATTTCGCGACGCGCCTGGCGGCCTGAGTCTCGGGCACTTCGGTGAGAAGCGGCTTGCCGGCGAACCAGGCGTCGAGATTGTCCAGCGCCAGCATGCCCATGTCGGTGCGGGTCTCGATGGTGCGGCTGCCGATATGCGGCAGCAGCACCACATTGTCCATCGCCATCAGTTCGGCGGGCACGCGCGGCTCATCGACAAAGACATCCAGGCCGGCGCCGCCCAGCTTGCCTTCCTGCAGCAGGGCGATCAGCGCTATTTCGTCCACCACCTGGCCGCGGCTGATATTGACCAGGATGCCGTCCGGCCCCAGCGCTTCCATCACCTCGCGGTTGACGATGCCGGTGGCGTCGGGACCGGCGGCCAGGATCACCACCAGAAAATCGCTTTCGCGCGCCAGGTCGAGCAATTTCGGGAAATAGCGGTAGGACGTTCCTTCCGCCGGACGGCGGTTGTGATAGGCGATGGACATGCCCATCGCCTCGGCGCGGGTGGCCAGGGCGCGGCCGATGCGGCCGAGCCCGACAATGCCCAGGCGCTTGCGGCTGACCCGGTGGGTCATGGGGAAGTTCGCCGTCAGCCATTTGCCCTCGCGGATGAAGCGGTCGCAGGCGGCCAGCTTGCGCGACGTCATCAGCATCAGGGCGATGGCGAGGTCGGCGACATCGTCATTGAGAACGGCGGGCGTGGTGGTGATGGGAATCTTGCGCGCGACGCAGGTCTTCAGGCCGATGCCGTCATAGCCGACGCTGGCCGAGGCGACGATTTCCAGTTTCGGCAACTGGACCAGCAGCGCGTCGGGCGACGAGCCGCCGGAAAACACCGCCCGGATGCGGCCGGCAATATCGGCCGGGATGGTGTCGCCCGGCGCGGCGCGGTGGAGGCGATAGCTTGTGGCGACTCTGCGGTCGACCAGGGGCGCCATTTCGGCGACCAGCAGGACATCGATGGAATCAGGCATGGCTTTCGCTTTATAGCGCGGCCGGGAAAAGTGTGAAGTGGTTTTCCTGCGCGGCGCGACGATTGGGCAAAGTCAGCGATTGGCCAGCATCGCCAGTGTTTCGGGCGTCGGCGTCACCAGCGGCTTGCCGGCGAACCAGGCCTCGAGATTGCGGATCACCAGCCGGCCCATCTGCTCCCGCGTCTCGCGGGTGGAGGAGGCGATGTGCGGCAAGAGCACCACATCGTCGCGGCGGAACAGGACAGGGGGCACATTGGGCTCATGCTCGAAAACATCCAGCCCGGCCCCGGCGATCCTGCCGTCTTCCAGGGCGGCGAGCAGGGCCGCCTCGTCCACCACGCTGCCGCGCGCGATGTTGATCAGGATGCCGTCGGGCCCCAGCGCTTCCAGCACCGCTTCATTGACCATGTGGCGGGCGTCGGGTCCGGCCGACGTCGCCACCATCAGGAAATCGCTTTCCTTCGCCAGGCTGACCAGATCGGGCAGGAAGCGGTAGTTCGAGTTCAGCCTGGCGCGGTCGGTATAGAGAATCTCCATGCCGAAGCCTTCCGCCCGCTGGGCGATGGCGCGGCCGATGCGGCCCAGGCCCAAGATGCCCAGCTTCTTGCCGCTGACCTTGCCGGCGACGGGGAATTTCTCGCGCGTCCAGCGCCCGGCGCGGACGAAGCGGTCCGCCACGCCCAGACGCCGCGAGGTCATGATCATCAGCCCGATGGCGAGGTCGGCGACATCGTCGGTCAGCACGTCGGGCGTGTGGGTGACGGGGATGTGGCGGGCCAGCGCCTTCTTCAGATCCACCAGGTCGTAGCCGACGCTGTTGACGGTGATGATCTCCAGGTTCGGCATGCGGTCGAGCAGCGCGCCCGGCGCCCCGTCCAGCCCGCTGGTGATCAGGGCGCGGGCCTTGGACGCGATCTCGTCCGGCACCGCATCCTTGTCGGCCCGGGTCAGGCGGTAGCGGCTGGCGATCCAGCGCTCCTCCGCCGGGCGCAGAAGCTGGCAGATGGTGAGGACATCAATGTCCTTGGTGGTGGTCATGAGCGGTCCTTTCGCACTTGCGATATGGCTGGCGGGATGGGGTCGTCAAGAGAAAACGATTGCAACAGTGTGACAATGCGCCGGCTGTAATGTCGCACGGGTAGTCGCAGCCCCATTTTTCCGGAACTATGCCGCCCGACAAGCCCCAAAAGAAGACCCGCTCTGAAGGCGGCTCTCAGAGGAGACAAACCCATGAACGCGCGCCTTGCTGCCGCCCTTAGCGGCGGCGCCATCCTGCTACTGGCCGCCGCAGCGGGAGCGGCTCCCAACTATTCCACCGCCGCCCAGCCCGCGCCCGTCGCAAAGGTCGAGACCGCGCAGGGCGCCAGCATCACGCGCAGCGACAAGGCGCTGGACGCCATCATCGCGCCGGGCGCGAAAATCGAAAAGCTGGCCGGCGGCTTTGTCTTCACCGAAGGCCCCGCCTGGCACAAGGGCGAGATGTGGTTCAGCGATCTGCGCGGCAACAAGGTCTATTCCATCACCCCGGCCGGCAAGCTGACCATGCGGCTGGACCATGCCGGCGGCGTCGACAGCTTCGACACCCGCTATTTCCGCGGCTCAAACGCCATGGTCAACACGCCGGACGGCAGCCTGCTGCTGGCGCAGCATTCCGGCCACCGCATCGTCAAGCTGGACGACCAGATGCGCGCCACCAGCTTCATCGACAAGTATAACGGCAAGGCGCTGAACAGCCCCAACGACATGCTCTATGCCGCCGATGGGGCGCTGTGGTTCACCGACCCGCCCTATTTCTTCAACGATCCCGTCGCCGGCATGACCGACGCCACCAAGGTCAAGGGCACGCAGAAGACCAACAATGTCTATCGCTACAAGGATGGCAAGCTCACCGCCGTCATCACCGACCTGCCGCGGCCCAACGGCCTGGCCTTCTCGCCCGACGGCAAGACCTTCTATGTCGACAACACCGAGCCCAAGGCGCAGCTCTACAAGTATGACGTCGGCGCGGAGGGCAAGCTCTCCAACAGAAAGCTGATGTTCGACTGGACCTCCGACAAGGGCGCCGGCGTGCCCGACGGCATGAAGGTGGACAGCAAGGGCAACATCTGGATCACCGGCGAAGGCGGCATCCGCATCATCTCGCCGGCCGGCAAGGTGCTGGGCCAGCTTGTGCTGCCGGAAGTGGCGGCGAACCTGGCCTTTGGCGGCGCCGACATGAAGACGCTCTACATCACCGGCAGTACCGGGATTTATCGCCTGCCGTTGCTGATAGCGGGCGAAAGGCCGATGTACACGAAGTAGGACGGGGCGGCCCTCTTTCAACTGTCATGGCCCACCGGAGTGTGGGCCATCCAGTTGAAATGAGTCCGACCGTAGAAGGCGGAGCGGCGTCACCTGGATGGCCCGCATTTGCGGGCCATGACAAAAGAAGGAAAGCCCGCGCCTAACAGCGCGGGCTTTTTCTTTGGCGATACTACCTTTGACAAACCCAGCTCAAAAATCTGGGGTTTACGGCCCGGCCCGGCCGTCACTTGTCAGCCGTTTCGCTAGCCTGTCGGCCAGTTTGATGCTGCCTAAGCAGACAAGGAAATCTGCCAGTCCAACCGGAATGAGTGTGCCCCCCGGAAAGGAAGCATCGTTCCAAGGAAAGTAGGCGACCAGAAAAGCGTGAGCGGCTCCAAGCAGGATCAACACTGGTAAATACCAGCGGCGTTTCCGAAGCGACCATGTGACCATGATTGCCCCTACCAACATGGCGCCGGCAATGCCCGCCGCGCGCGCTCTACCCCAGTCACCTAGAAACGCATACGTGACGTAGAGCGGAGACGCGACGACAAGAGCAATAAAACCACGCTTGGCAGTGAAATACTGTTCAGTATCTTCCTGACCCAAGGTCGGCTCCCCCCATTTCACTTTTTTGGGACTGTGGCCTTTGCCAGCTTCCCCAGCTTCGCCTCAAAGCGCGCCTAGCCGTCCTGCATCTATTCCTTCTTCGGCGCCGCCGTGGTCTGGCGCTCGATGATATGCGTCGGCAGCAGCGCGTCCTGCTCGAAAGGCTCGCGCGCCAGGATGCGGCGCAGCTTGACCATCGCCTGATAGCCCAGGTCGAACGTCGGGATGTGCACCGTGCTGATCTGGGGATCGTAGATGCGGCTGAGGCGCTGGTCCTCATAACCCATCACCGAAATGTCGCCCGGCACCGAAAGGCCCGCGGCGCGGATGGCGCGGATGGCGCCGACCGCGATCTCGTCGCTGGAGGCGAAGACGGCGGTGGGCGGTATGGCGCGCCCCAGCAGGATTTCCATCGCCGACTGTCCCGCCTCGGGCGAGAATTCGCCGGGCACGCAATATTCGGTGGAAAGCCCGGCCGCCTCCATCGCCTTGAGGAAGCCCTTGCGGCGATGTTCGGCCATCGGCGCCAGCGCATTGCCGCTGATATGGGCGATGCGGCGGTGGCCGAGCTTGATCAGGTGATTGGTCGCCATTTCCGCCGCCGCGACATGATCGACACGGACCGAGGGAAATTCACGCCCTTCATCGACTTCCAGCACCGAGACGGTGGGCGGATATTGATGCTGATGCGGCGGACGGGTTTCCACCCGGGCGCTGGAAACCAGCAGCACGCCATCGGCGCGGCCGCAGGCGACCTGGTCGAAATATTCGCCCTCGCGCACCGGATCGCGCCCGGTATGGGCGGCGACGACGGAATAGCCCAGCTCCAGCGCCGCCCGCTCGATGCCGCGAAAGACATCAAAGAAGAACAGGCTCATCGCCGGCATCACGACATAGACAATGCCGGTGGAGCCGAGCTTGAGATTCTGCGCCACCAGATTGGGGCGGTAGCCCAGCCGCGCCACCGCTTCGCGCACGCGCTCGACCGTGGCGGGGCGCAGCAGATGCGGCTTGGACATCGCCCGGCTGACCGTGGCGACGGAAATATCGAGCTCGCGCGCCACGTCCTTGATGGTGGCGGGGCGGCGATGCGGCGTCAGGCTCATGGGGATTTCCCGTGGGTTCTTGTTGTTAGCGCTATCAAAGCGGCGGGCGGGGCTGGCGTCAAAAGCCTTTTTGCCTCCGGGGCGCCACCCACCACTGACTGGGCCTGGGCCAGCCCGGATTCCTTCCAACTGGTTGTTATATATTGATTTTTTCAGATGCCGGCCAGCCTTGCGGCCGGGCCCTCTTGCTAAGCGGGGCCGCGCCCCGATATCGCTTGCCGCCTCCGCTTTGCGCTTTTCGCGCGTTTTCCTCCTGTCGCTCCCCGGTGCCCGCCTTGCCTGAGCCCTCCGACAGTTTCTGTGCTGCCGCCCTGCTGGCGGGCCTTGCCCTGCTGGGCGGGCTCGGGACGTGGAGCACCCTCCACCCGGTTGAAGCGCCGCGCCGCGCCGCCATCCGCACCGACGATATTGCCTTTGTGGTTTCCACGCCGCTGGTGGCGTTTCCCCAGCCGGTGTTCGAGGCCGAGAACGCCATCCCGCTGGAAGCGCGGCTGGCGCGCTGGGACAAGCTGATTGACGAAGCGGCCAGGCGGTTCGGCGTGCCGCGCGACTGGATTGTCGCGGTGATGCGCCAGGAATCGGGCGGGCGCACGGTGCTGCAGGGCGATGTTCCCATCACCTCGATCGCCGGCGCCATGGGCCTGATGCAGGTGATGCCGGACACCTGGCGCGACATGCGGCTGGACTACCGGCTGGGCGGCAATCCCTATGATCCGCATGACAATGTGATGGCGGGCGCCGCCTATATCAAATTCCTCCAGGGCAAATACGGCTATCCCGCCCTCTTCGCCGCCTATAATGACGGGCCGGGCAATCTGGAAGCCAATCTCGCCGGCACCCGCGACCTGCCGGCCGAGACCATCGCCTATCTCACCAATATCCGGATTCGTCTGGGCGACGCGCCCAAGCCGGGCGAGAATGGATTGCGGCTCGCCTCCGCCGCGCCGGTCAAGACCACCGTCACCTTCACCCGGCCCGACGGCCAGGCCATCGCCATCGAGGGCGCCAGCGTGAAAGGCGTGCGCGCCGTGCTGCCGGGCGAATATCCCGAAAGCGCCGCCGCCGTGATTGACATGGGCAAGGGCCGCCAGGCGGTGCGCGAAGACGTCGCCCTGACGACGCAGTTGCTCAAGGCGGCGGGCGCGAAGCTATGACGGCGGCGCCCGCGAAAAAGATCCAGATCGTCGTGGTCGGCGGCGGCGCCGGCGGCCTGGAACTGGCGACACGGCTGGGGGCGCATTTCGGGCGCCAGGCCTTTGACATCATCCTGGTCGAGAAGAACCGCACCCATGTCTGGAAACCGCTGCTGCATGAAGTGGCGGCGGGCTCGCTGGACGCCAACCTGGACGAGGTCGGCTATCGCAGCCATGGCTATCGCTGGGGCTACCGCTTTTTCTATGGCGCGCTGGAGACCATAGACCGCGCCGCGCGCCAGGTGGTGATCGCGCCCATCCTGGACGAGGACGGCCAGCAGATCATGGGCCGCCACCGCATCCGCTATGACTATCTGGTGCTGGCGCTGGGCTCGGTCTCCAACGATTTCGACACGCCGGGCGTCAAGCAGCATTGCCTGTTCCTGGACAGCCGGCTGCAGGCCGACCGCTTCCGCGCCAAGCTGCTGGACCATTGCCTGCGCGTCTCGCGCAGCATGAGCGAAGCGCCGAACCTGGACGCCCATGTCCGCATCGCCGTGGTCGGCGGCGGCGCCACCGGCGTCGAACTGGCGGCGGAGCTGTACAATGCGGCGGCGGAACTGAAGCATTACGGGCTGGAAGTGTTCGACGAAAGCCGTCTGGAAGTGACCCTGATCGAAGCGGGGCCGCGCATCCTGCCGGCCTTGCCGGAAGACCTGGCGAAGGCGGCGCAGGACGAGCTGGAGAAGCTGGGCGTGCGCGTCCTCACCGGCATGGCGGTGGTAGAAGCCACGCGTGACGGCATGAAGACCGCTTCGGGCGAATTCATCACCGCCGACCTGCGGGTCTGGGCCGCCGGGGTGAAGGCGCCCGACCTGCTGGCGGATATCGGCGGCCTTGAAACCAATCGCGCCAATCAACTGGTGGTGCGGCCCACCCTGCAGACCACGCGCGACGACCGCGTCTTCGCCATCGGCGACTGCGCCCTGTTCCTGCCCGAAGGCGCCACGCGCCCGGTGCCGCCGCGCGCCCAGGCGGCGCACCAGATGGCGTCAGCCGCCTTCGTCAACATCAAGCGGCTGATCGCGGGCCGGCCCCTGAAGCCGTTCGTCTATCACGATCATGGCTCGCTGGTGTCGCTGTCGCGCTATTCCACCGTCGGCAGCCTGATGGGAAATCTGGTGGGCGGGCGCATGGCGATCGAGGGGCGCATCGCCCGCTTCGTCTATGCCTCGCTCTACCGCATGCATCTTTACGCCATTCACGGCGTCATCAAGGGCACGGCGATGGTGGTGTACAGCTGGATCAACCGGATCATCCGGCCAAGACTGAAACTACACTAACCCGCGACGCGAAGATTTTGGTCCGCTGGGCAGGAGCGTCGCGCGGAGCGTACGTTAGTACGTGAGCACGCGCGACGAACCCAGCGGCCAAAAGAGCGCGTCGCTACTCCACCGGTTCCAATTTCCCGATCATCGTCACATACGCAAACACGCCCACCAGCGCGACGCAGCCGATATAGGCCAGGCCGGGCGCGAAATTTCCGTTCTCCGCCAGATAGCCGATGATGATCGGCGTGACGATGCCCGACAAATTGCTGATGCCGTTGAAGGCGCCGCCGGTCAGGCCGATCAGCCGGCGCGGCGCCGCCGAGGAAATCAGCGACCAGCCGATCGAGGCCAGGCCGTTGCCGAACAGGGAAATGGTGAAGAACAGCACCGCCAGTTCCGGCGACTCCACATAATTGGCCAGCACGATGAGGCTGGAAATCAGCAGGCCCATGATGATCGGCGTCTTGCGCGCCGTGCCCAGGGTGAAGCCGCGCCGGAGCAGCCAGTCCGAGAAGAAGCCGGAACAGAGCGCGCCCAGCCAGGCGCCGGCGAAGGGCAGCGAGGCATAATAGCCGGTCTTCAGCACGCTGAGATGGCGGTATTCCGACAGATAGGTGGGAAACCAGGTGAAGAAGAAGAACTGGCTGGAGGTGATGGTGAACTGGCCGATATAGATGCCCCAGAGCTTGCGGTACTTGAAGACGGTGAAGAAATCGGCCCAGGTGAATTTGGTCTTGGAGGCGGCAATGCTGCCCAGATCCAGGATGGCGCCGCCGGCCTCGATCTCCGCCAGCTCGGCGGCGTTGACGAGCTTGGACTCGCGCGGGCCGCGATAAAGGAAATACCAGAGAACGCCCCAGACCAGACCGGCGCCGCCGGTGACATAGAAGACCGAGCGCCAGCCATAGGCGTGGACCATGAAGACCAGCAGGCCGGTGATGAAAGCCGGCCCCAGGAACTGGGCCGAGATGAAGACGCCGACGGCGGTGGCGCGCTCGCGATTGGGAAACCATGAGGTCGTCACCTGGTTGAAAATGGAATAGGCGGGCGCTTCCAGCAGGCCCACCATCAGGCGAATGGCGATGAAGGCGAAGACCGTGCTGGCCAGGCTGGTGGAAAGCGTCGCCAGCGACCACAGGATCAGAATGACCGGCAGGAAGATGCGGGGCCGCATGCGGTCGACCAGCCAGCCGCCGGGAATCTGGAACAGGGCATAGGTCCAGCCGAAAGCGCCCAGAATCCATCCCATATGGATATTGTCGATGCCGAACTCGCCCTTGATGGCGGAGACGGTGGTGGAGATATTGTTGCGGTCGAGATAGTTGATGACCACGGTGAAGAACATCATCACCAGCATCAGATAGCGGACGCGGGTCGGGTTCTGCGCGGCGTCAGTCGTCATGGTTCCCCCTGAAATCCCGCTTGTTCGGCTTTGCCGCAAGAGTGACGGCGATTGACGTTCGACGCAAGCGCGCGCCATTTTGCATCGCAGCAAAGCCGTGGCATGGTGACGCGATGGACAGACCAGTTCGCCGCGCGGTGTTTTGCGCCGCGCTCATCGCGACCGTGCCGGCGCTCGCCCAAGGACAGGTGAAGGATGCGCGGCTGGAACGCCTGCGCACCGACATCCTTGGCGCGGCCAGCGCCACGCAAGTGCTGACCGCCCGCTGTGCCGAACTGCATCTGGCCGGGCCGGTGCATGCCGAGACGGTGCCGGCGCCGGATGCGGTGACGGCGGAGATTCGCGCCCTGCTCAAGGTCGGCGCGGCCGAACCGGTGCGCCATCGCCATGTGCGGCTGGGCTGCGGCGGCCATGTCCTCTCCGAAGCCGACAATTGGTATGTGCCCTCGCGCCTGACGGCGGAAATGAACCGCGCCCTGGATACCGGCGACACGCCTTTCGGCACGGTGGTGCGGCCGCTGAATTTCCATCGCAAGACGGTGGAGACCTCCCGGCCGGCCGGCGGCGGCACGGTGCTGCGGGTGAAGGCGGTGCTGCTGACGCCGCAGGACCTGCCGATCAGCCTGGTGGTGGAGAATTACCGCCGCGCATTGCTGGGCGGCTGAGCCTCACTTCTTTTTCGGCTTGCTCCATTTGGTGACGCGCCCGACGCTGGTGTCGCCGGTGTAGATATTGCCGTCCTTGTCCCACGCCATGCAGGTGGTCTCGATCGCATGGCCGAGTGGAAGCAGTTCGGCAAGCCCAGCGGGCTCTATATCGACAAGCATGATATCCTGTATGCCGGCGACTCCGTTTCCAGCGTGCAGGAAGGCAACGCCTTTATCCGCGGCGTCCATATCGGCAGCGCCAGGACCGGCGAAGTCACCGGCTTCATTCCCGATGTGCTGGGCAATCCGATGCCCTGGTTTCCGCTGAAAGGCGCCACCGGCCCCGAAGGCGTCGTCGCCGACGCCGCGGGCCATATCTTCACCTCGCAGGTGGCGCCCTTCGGCCAGGTCGCGCGCTATACGCGCAAGCCGGAATAGTTTCAGGGATTTTGCCGCGCGGGGTCTGTGCTTTTGCCTGACGCGCGCGCCCTCAAGTCGCTGCCGCGCGGGCGCGCTTGGCATTTTTCTTGCCCGCACCAGCGGGCAAGAAAAATGGTGCCGCCTGCGTGACTCGAACACGCGACCCCGTCATTACGAATTGCTTTGCTGAATCAATGATTTAGTTGGAAGGAGTTGGAAAGCTCGGTAACGTGCTGACTTTCTCTTCGGTCATGCTTGGAAGATGCCAGCACGCCTTGGAGCGATTTTGAATCCTGCGCCCTACTATTCCCCTATTAATTTTTGAGGGCGGCA
>Ga0265313_10001778_pt1 | contig 19694 bp, 20 predicted proteins | sample 4123metaG_FD_203122 | JGI IMG/M metagenome (GOLD analysis project Ga0265313, IMG submission 203122) | Rhizosphere microbial communities from Carex aquatilis grown in University of Washington, Seatle, WA, United States - 4-1-23 metaG | ecosystem: Host-associated > Plants > Roots > Rhizosphere >...
GAAAAGAAAACCGCCCACCACCGCGCCCACCAGTCCCAGCGCGATATTGACGATGCAGCCCTGACCGCTTTTGCCGACCAGCATGCTGGCGATCCAGCCGGTCAGCGCGCCGAAGAAAATCCAGCCCAGGACGAACATGCCTGCCTCCGTTCAACCCAGGCTGACATATATCATGGTGATCGCCGCCGCCGCCATCACGGCGGTGGAAAGCCAGCCCAGGATGCCCAGCGCCGGCCCGACCTTGAACTTCCCCATCGCCTTCGAGCTGGCCACGATCATCAGCGCCGCCATCACCGGCACGGCGACGATGCCGTTGATCACCGCGCTCCAGTACAGCGCCTTGATCGGATCCAGCGGCGACCACAGCGTCCCCAGTCCCAGCAGCATGCCCGCCCCGATCACGGCATAGAAGCCGGTGGCCTGCCAGGGCATGCGGTCCAGCCCGGTCTTGAAGCCCCAGGCATCACCCACGGCATAGGCCGACGATCCCGCCAGCACCGGCACGGCCAGCAGGCCGGTGCCGATGATGCCCAGGCTGAACAGGGCGAAGGCGAAGCGCCCGGCGATGGGCTCCAGCGCCTTGGCGGCGTCGGCGGCGGTGTTGATGTTGGTGACGCCATGGGCGTGCAGGGTGGCGGCGGTGGCGACCATGATCGCCATGGCGATGAAGTTGGAGGCGAACATGCCGGCGAAGGTGTCGATGCGGATGCGGCTGACCGCCGCCTTGGCCTGGCGCGGCGCATCGACCAGGGCATGCTGGTCGGCATGCTGGTCCACTTCCTCCACTTCCTGGGCGCTCTGCCAGAAGAAGAGATAGGGGCTGATGGTGGTGCCGAAGATGGCGACGATGGTGGTGGCGGCGCTGGCGTCAAGGTCGGCATGCAGCCCGATCAGCCCGCCGCCGATCGCCAGCCAGTCCAGCTTGAGCAGGAACAGCAGCGCGACATAGGCGAACAGGCTGAAGGTCAGCACCGTCAGGAAGCGGGCATAGCGGCGATAGGGAATGAAAAGCTGCAGGGTGAGAGAGAACAGGGCGAAAAAGATCGTCGCGGCATGGGCGTTCAGGCCGGTCATCAGCCGGGCCGCTTCGCCCATCGCCGCCAGGTCGGCCCCGACATTGATGGTGTTGGCCACGAACAGCAGCGCCACCAGCAGGCCCACGACCTGGCGCGGCAGCACCTTGGCCATGTTCGCCGCCAGGCCCTTGCCGGTGACCCGGCCAATCAGGGCGCTCACCATCTGGATCGCCACCATCAGCGGGAAGGTCAGGGCCACGGTCCAGAGCAGGCCGTATCCCCCCTGGGCTCCCGCCTGGCTGTAGGTGGCGATGCCGCTGGGATCGTCGTCGGCGGCGCCGGTGATCAGGCCCGGGCCCAGCTGGTTCAGCATCGCCACGCCGCGCAGGCGCGCGGTAAGGCGGGATTTTTTCTTCTGGTTCATGTGCGGTTCAGCTTGGATGCCGGATCGTTGGGGGCAGGTTTTGCGTATAATAGGTCCGGGAGGACCGTGCAGGAGGATACCATGATGAAACGCGCCTTATCCGCTCTTGTTGCCGCCGCGTCGCTTTGCGCATTGCCCGCTGCCGCCCAGGCGCCCGCCGCCTCCACCGGCTGCCTGCGCCTGGGCCAGATCGACGGCTTCAGCGCCATCCGGGGCAATGACCGCGCCTTTGTCGTCACCGACAAGCTGCACCGGCGCTTCAAGATCAGCCTGGTGCATGATTGCGGCGATCTGGACTTGAACCTGACCGTCGGTTTTCAGACCCTGGAGGGCGGGCGGCTGGCCTGCATCAGCCGCGGCGACACGGTGATCAATCGCGATCCCGCCCGGGCCGGCAGCCGTTGCCCCATCGCCAGCGTCGAGATTTATACGCCCGCCATGGAAGCGGCCGACAAGGCCGCGGCCCAGGCGGCGCGGCGCTAGCACTGGCGAACCCAAGCCGCATGCGCTAGCACTGGCGCATGCGGGGCTATTTCGGCGTCGGGGTCGACGGCATTTCCAAGCCGATGAATCTGGGCAATCTGGTGCGGATCGCCCATGCCTTCGACGCCAGCTTCTTCTTTTCCATCGCCCCGCGCCTCAAGCTCTCCGACGCGGCCAGCGACACCAGCCGCGCCGAAGGCGTGCTGCCTTTCTATCATTTCGAGCAGCCGGGGGATTTCCGCCTGCCCATCGGCTGCCGCCTGGTGGGGGTGGAAATCACCGACGAGGCGGTGGAATTGCCGCGCTTCCGCCATCCCGCCCGCGCCGCCTATGTCTTCGGGGCCGAGCGCTTCTCGCTGTCGCCGCAGGTGCTCAAGGCCTGCGAGTTCGTGGTCAGGATTCCCACCCGCTTTTCCATCAATGTCGGCATGGCGGGCGCCATCGTGCTTTATGACAGGATGCTGACCATGGGCGGCTTTGGCGACCGGCCGGTCAAGGCGGGCGGCAAGGGCGCCGCCGTGCCGCCGCCGCACACCTGGGGCGCGCCACTGGCGAAGCCTCGTTAGTTTTCCCCCATCTGTCCGCCACGCGGGCAAGCCCGCTGGCGGACATCTTCCCCCACCAACGGCTTCGCCCTGTGGGGGAAGAAAGCCGGTGCGGGCGGGTGGCAAACCAGCGGCAATCCCCATATAAAGCCCACCCCATGTCCACACCCGCCCTGAAAATCCGCAATCTCCGCAAGGTCTATCGCCGCGGCAATGTCGCGGTCGAAGACCTGTCGCTCACCATCGCGGAGGGCGATTTCTTCGGCTTTCTCGGCCCCAACGGCGCGGGCAAGTCCACCACCATCCATTGCGTCACCGGCATCGCCAATCCCACCTCGGGAACGATCGAGATTTTCGGGCTGGACGCGGTGAAGAACTATCGCGAGGCCCGCCGCCTGGTCGGCCTCTGCCCGCAGGAATTCAATGTCGATCCCTTCGCCAAGCCGGCCGACATCGTGGACTGGGCGGGCGGCTATTTCGGCATGAATGCGGCCCAGCGCAAGACGCGGGTCGATTACCTGATGGAACGGTTCGACCTGACGCCGCACCTGAAAAAGACCTTCCGCGAACTCTCGGGCGGCCTCAAGCGCCGCGTCGTGCTGGCCCGCGCCCTGGTGCACGATCCCAGGCTGATCATCCTGGATGAGCCCACGGCCGGCGTCGATGTCGAACTGCGCCGGGTGCTGTGGCGCTATCTCGCCGACATCAATGCCCAGGACGGCCGCACGATTTTGCTCACGTCCCACTATCTTGAAGAAGTCGAGCGGCTGTGCCGCGACGTCGCCATCGTCGCCAAGGGGCGGATCACCCGCGAAGGCAGCAAGGACGAACTGGTGGCTGGGCCCGGCGGCCTGGAAGGCGCCTATCTGACCGCCACCGGCGCCGAGCCCGATCATGTCGCGGGGCAATAGATGACGCACGCCGAAAGCCTGCCCAAGATGGGCGTCAACTGGATCGGCCTCTACACCATCGTGCGCCGCGACGTGAAGCGCATGCTGCGCGTGCCGATCCAGGTCTTCATCGCGCCCTGGAGCTCGGCGCTGCTCTTCATTTTCATTTTCGGCTATGTGCTGGGCGGCACCGTGCGCACCATCGGCGGCCACCGCTATATCGAATTCGTCATGCCGGGCGTACTGATGATGAACATCATCACCGCCGCCTTCCTGCAATCCTCCTCGGCGATCTATTTTTCCCGCTTCATCCGCTTTGTCGAGGAGATGCTGGTGGCGCCGCTCTCCTATCTGGAGATGGTGGTGGGCAGCCTTTCCACCGTGGTGCTGCGCGCCACCGCCACCGGCATCGGCATCCTGGTCATCGGCCTGTTCTTCGGCGCCACGACCATCGAATCCTGGCCGCTGTTCGTGTTCTGGGTCGTGTCGGTTTCGATCATCTCCGGCCTGGCCGGCATCCTGATCGGCCTGTGGTCCAAGAGCTTCGAGCAGCTCAACATGCCGGTGGTGTTCGCCCTGACGCCGCTGTCCATGCTGGGCGGCAGCTTTTTCACCATGAAGATGCTGCCGGACTGGCTGCACTGGCTGCTCTGGGGCAATCCCTTCTTCTATTTCATCAATGGCCTGCGCGGCGCCATGATCGGCGTGGACGAGGCGCCGCTGGGATTGAGCATCGGCCTGACGCTGGCAATGATCGCCGCGCTGGGCGGATTGACCTGGCGGCTGTTCTCGCGCGGGTATGGCCTCAGGGAATAAAGTTTGAGGTCCGGCGGCATAGCCGGTATCGTCCCGCCAGCGCACCACACAAGCGTCCGATTTGTCAGGGAAATCCGGCATTTCCGGCGCGGGAGTTCCGCATGATTCGCAAAGCCGCCCTGGGTCTTGTCTTCGCCGCCGCCGCCACGGTTCCGGCCTCGGCCGATCCCGCCACCCTGCTGGGCGTGTTCCAGAACTGGTCGGCCTATTCCGCCGGCAGCGGCAGCGAGCTGACCTGCTATGCCCTCACGCCCCCCCGGGCGAGCCAGCCCAGGGGCGCCAAGCGCGCGCCGATCTATCTGATGGTGTCGGACTGGCCGGGCCGCAAGGTCAAGGCCGAGCCGCAGATCGTGCTGGGCTATCCGGTGAAGGAGAATGCGCCCGCCGCCCTGGCGATCGGCGCCGCCAAGTTCGCCTTCTTCGCCCGCGGCACCGGCAGCGCCTGGCTGCAGCAGGTGGGCGACACGGGCCGGCTGATCGACACGCTGGGCAAGGGCGTCTCGGCGGTGGCCTCCGGCGTTTCGGCGCGCGGCACCAAGACGACGGACACCTATTCCCTGGCGGGCTTTCCCGACGCGCTGGCCAAGATTCACGACGTCTGCAAGATGTAAATGGCCCCTACGGACAACGACAAGACTTCTCTCATCGGGCTTGACCGCCCCAGCCTGAAGGCGGCGCTGGTCGAGGCGGGCATTGCGGCGAAGGCCGCCAACATGCGGACGGAGCAGTTGTGGAACTGGCTCTATGTCCATGGCGCGCCCGAATTCGCCCGCATGAGCAATCTGGCCAAGGATTTCCGCGCCCTGCTGGAGGAGAAATTCTCCCTGGCGCGGCCGCAAATCGTCACCGCCCAGGTTTCGCAGGACGGCACCCGCAAATGGCTGCTGAAGACCGCGCCGGGCATTGAATTCGAAACCGTCTATATCCCGGAGAAGGATCGCGGCACGCTCTGCGTCTCGTCGCAGGTCGGCTGCACCCTGACCTGCAAATTCTGCCACACCGGCACCCAGAAGCTGGTGCGCAACCTGACGCCCGCCGAAATCCTGGGCCAGATCTTCATCGCCCGCGACGCCCTGGGCGACTGGCCCAGCACCCGCGAGGACCGCAAGGTCACCAATGTGGTGATGATGGGGATGGGCGAGCCGCTCTACAATTTCGACAATGTGAAGGCGGCTTTGGCCATCGTCAGCGATGGCGGGGCGCTGGCGCTGAGCAAGCGCCGGGTGACGCTTTCGACGGCGGGCGTGGTGCCGATGATCCCGCGCGCCGGGGCCGAGATCGGCTCCGGCCTGGCGATTTCACTGCATGCCGTGCGCGACGAACTGCGCGACCGGATCGTGCCGATCAACAGGAAGTATCCCATTGCCGAATTGCTGCAGGCCTGCCGCGACTATCCCGGCGCCTCCAACGCCCGGCGCATCACCTTCGAATATGTGATGCTGAAGGGCGTCAATGACAGCCTGGCCGACGCGAAGGAACTGGTGCGGCTGCTGAAGGGCATTCCGGCCAAGATCAATCTGATCCCCTTCAACGCCTGGCCGGACGCGCCCTATGAATGTTCCGACTGGGCGCAGATCGAGAAATTCGCCGAGATCGTCAATCGCGCCGGTTACGCCAGCCCGGTGCGCACCCCGCGCGGGCGCGACATCATGGCCGCCTGCGGCCAGCTCAGGAGCGAAAGCGTCAAGGAACGCGCCAGCAGCCGCATGGCGCGGGAACAATCCGCCCATCTGGCGCGCCTGCCGCAATGAGCGGCGACTTCCAGCTCGCGCCGCATCACGACACCGCGGCCTATGCCGCCGCCTTCGCCGCCGGCGGGCGGGTTCACATCCCCAACCTGCTGCGCGAGGAGGATGCCCGCCGCCTGCATGCGGCGATGGCGCGCGTGCCCTGGCATCTGCTGATCGTGCACCAAGGCCACCGGCAACTGCCGCTGAACCAGTGGGAGGCGGTGCCGCCCGGGCACAAGCAGGTGCTGGAAGCCTCCTTCATGGAAGGGGCGCGGACGCCGGGGCGTTTTTCCGCCCGCTATCTCACCGCCCATCTCAGCAACGATGGCGGACCCTATGAAGGCGAGGATCCCGATCTCAAGGCGCTGGTGCGTTTTCTCAACAGTCCGGCGTTTCTCGATTTCGCCCGCGCCGTCACCGGCGACGCCGTCATCACCCTGACCGACGTCCATGCCAGCCAGTACCGGCCGGGCGATTTCCTTCACACCCACAACGACACCATCGAGGAGGAGTTCGGCTATCGCAGCGCCGCCTATATCCTCAATCTGACGCCGGTGTGGCGCGCGGAGTGGGGCGGGCTGCTCAACTTCGTCCGCGAGGACGGGCATGTCGACGGCGCCTTCACCCCGACCTGGAACGCGATGAATTTCCTGAAGGTGCCGCAACTGCATTTCGTCAGCTCGGTGGCGGGCTTTGTCGCGGAGCCCCGCCTGTCGGTCAGCGGCTGGGTGCGGCGGCGCTGACACCACAAGTATCCGGCAGAAGCCGCCGAAAGACCAGTCTGGACGGGAAAAAAATCCGCTCTATACAGGCGCGGCCAATCCGGGGGTCTTCATGCAGCATTTCACCGCCGCCGAGCGCCGCATCACCCTGATCGGGGTGATGATCGTCTTCCTGCTTTCGGCGCTGGACCAGACCATCATCGCCACCGCCATGCCCACCATCATCAGCCAGTTGCATGGCCTGAACCTCTATTCCTGGGTGACGACGTCCTATCTGCTGTCCTCCACCGTCATGGTGCCGGTCTGGGGCAAGCTGGGCGACCTGCATGGCCGCAAGGCGATCCTGATCTGGGGCATCGGCCTGTTCCTGGCCGGCTCCTATCTTTCGGGCCTGGCGGGCGAGTTCGGCGACCTGCCCCTGCTGGGCGGCGGCATGACCCAGCTGATCGTATTCCGCGCCGTGCAGGGCCTGGGCGGCGGCGCCCTGTTCACCACCGCCTTCGCCATCATCGCCGACCTGTTTCCGCCCCGCGAGCGCGGCAAGTTCGGCGGCCTGTTCGGCGCGGTGTTCGGCCTGGCCAGCGCCATCGGTCCGCTGATCGGCGGCTATTTCACCGACCATGGCACCGTCACCCTGTTGGGGCATGTGGTGGCGGGCTGGCGCTGGGTCTTCTATCTCAACCTGCCGACCGGGCTGGTGGCGCTGTTCATGGTGGTCGCCCGCATGCCCAGGCTGTCGCATCCCAGCAAGGGCAAGGTCGATTACCTGGGCGCGGGCCTGATCGTGACCGCCGGTGTGACGCTGCTGCTGGCGCTGACCTTCGGCGGGCAGCAATATGCCTGGACCTCGCCCATGGTGCTGGGCCTGTTCGCGGCCTTCGCAATCGCCACCGGGCTGCTGATCCTGGTGGAGGGCCGGGTGCCGGAGCCGATGCTGCACCTGGAGCTGTTCCACAACAAGGTTTTCACCTGGGCCAACATTGCCGGCTTCTTCTCGTCCATGTCGTTTCTCAGCGTCGTCGCCTTCCTGCCGCTGCTGATGCAGCTTGGCCAGGGCGTGGCGGCGACCAGCAGCGGCCTTGCCACCCTGCCGCTGATGCTGGGGCTGATCGTGGCGGCGACGGCGGCGGGGCGCATCGTCAGCAAGACCGGCCGCTACAAGATCCTGATGATCGGCGGCTGCGTCACGGTGCTGGTGGCCATTCTGCTGCTATCCCAGGTCGATCGCGCCACCGGCCTGCCCAATTTGGCCTGGCGCATGGCGCTGCTGGGCCTGGGCCTGGGGCCGCTGCAGAGCCTGTTCGGCATCGCGGTGCAGAATGCGGTGGGGCGGGAGAAGATCGGCGTCGTCACCAGCGCCAACCAGTTCTTCCGCCAGATCGGCTCGACCGTCGGCGTCGCCGTCTTCGGCACCTTCCTGACCAACGAGATGAACGGCAAGCTGGCGGTCTGGGCGGCGGCGTCAGGCCGCCCCAAACTCGATCTGTCGCAGTTGCGCGGGTTGTCGGCGCAGGCGACAGACCATGCCGGCGCCCTGAACCTGCCCGGGCCGATCCGCGACATCATCGTCGGCTCGGTGACGCATGTCGTGCTGCTCAGCGCGGTGATCGTGGTGCTGGCGCTGGGCGCGACACTGATGATTCCGGAATTGCCGATGGGCCCGCGCGCCATGAAGCCGGCGGACGGCGAACCGACGCCGGGCGCGCATCTCTGAAAGGATCAGCCCCGTTCCTTCGGCCACGCGCTATCAATCGGCTTGGCCGGGTCGGCGGTGATGTGCAGCATGGCGCAGTGGTGATAGGTGAACTCGCCCGGATTGTTCACCGGATGCTGTTCCATGAACTGGATCACCTGCAGGGTGCAGGCCTTGCAGTTGATGTTGGGAATCGTCACGTCGGTTTCCCAGGGATCGGCCACCTTGGCCTGGTGCGGCCACAGCCCGTCCACCAGCACCGGCGCCGCCGGTTTGGCCATCACCTCGCCGGAGACCGACATCACCATGCCCCGTTCATTGGTCATGGTGGTCGCCTTGGGATCGGCCGGCAGCTCGCTGGGCGCATTCACCGCCAGCGCCACGCGGTAATGGCCGGGATGATAGACGGTCTCCTGCACCTTGATGTGCAGCTGGCTGCCGCCTTTCACCTCGGTCACGCTGTTGGTCAGCTTGCCATCGGCGGCGGTGGCCATGCCGCAGGGCCCGGCCTTCTGCGGGTTGCCCAGATTGTTCTCCTCGACCCAGGAGGCGGGGGCCAGCAGACGGAAATGCGCCTGCGCGCCGGAGGCCAGCAGCAGGCAGCCCATTGCCGCCAGGGATGCGCGCCAGAAGATGCTTTTCATGTCCGCCTCGCGAAAACGCCGCGACCGCAGGAATATCGGGCCGCGCCTACCGGGTCAACGCGGGCGCCGGTTTGCCGCTGTTGCCGTAATCATGCGGCGTCAGGGGACTGGCGGGATCATAGGTGACGGCGCCGTTGGTTTGGGGCGGATTGCCGGCGGCGTCATAGGTGCTGCCGGGACTGCCGGCATAGCGCAGGCCGGTGCCGCCGGGAACATGGGCGCATCCCGCCAGGGGCAGCAGGACAAGGGCGAACAGGGCGGTATGGCTTTTCATTCGGGGGCTTCTTCGGCGTCCGGCCGCGCGCTGGCGAAACCGGCATTCCAGCGGCCGCGTTCCGGCTCCGTTGGATAGGGGTTGTCCTGGACTGCCATCGTCCGCGCCGCATTCCAGCCTTGCGCGTAGATGCGGCTGAGGCGGAAAGGGGTGATCTTTTCCTTGGCGGTCATGGCCGTCCGCCCCGGCGCATCTGGTCGCGGCGACGCAAGGGGCCGCGGGCGGATCGGTGCCCTGGTCGCCGTCGCGCACCAGCGCTTCGCGCAATTCCTGCGCATCGATGGCGGCATATTCCACGCCGCCGTCCCGGTGCAGGACGATGACGCAGCCGGTCTGGCGCCAGCCGGTGATGGAAAGCGTGTCCAGCATCTCTTCCTGCGTCCGCACCGTGTAGGTGCCGGGCGGCTGCGCGCCGTCCAGCCCCGAAAGCGTGAAGGGCCGGCGGAAGGTGACCTGCTTGCTGGTAGTGCGGCTCTGCATGACGCTTTCCTTGGGGATGGGCAGCAGCCGGACGGCGTTTGCGCCGCCCGGCCGCGCCCCGGCGCAGTGATCGCCCAAATCACGCATACGCGGCGCGCGAACGCACCAGCAGGCGTGAGGGCCTGAAAAGCGCCAGGAGACTATCGCCGGAGACTATCGTTTGTGCCGGAATTGGCGGTATGCGGTGAACCGCACACCGCCATCGCCTTGTTCAGATGGTGCGCCGGAGCGGCAATTGCAAGCCCCGCGCCGCCGCATGAACTGCGCGCAGTATCGCCGGCAATGTTGACGATGGAACGATGTGGTGTGGCGCACGTTGTGATGCTGCCGCTCCTGTCGCGAGCGCTTCCCGGTTTTCGTTTCCGTCCGGCCGCGGGCCTTCCGGTCCCGGCAACACTGTCATTTGGAGATTTCAGACATGAAGATCGCAACCTTGCTGCTCGCCGCCACCGCGCTGAGCGCCGCCGCCACAGCCGCCCTGGCCCAGGGCGGTTATGACGGCCGCGACCGCAACCCGAACGGCTATTACAGCCAGTCGGACCGGGACGGCTATATGGACCGCAGCGGCGGCTATCACCGCAACGACGAACGCGGCGATTACCGCAACGGCCAGCAGGCGAATTCCTATTACCGCCAGGGCGACTATGAGCAGAACTGCCGCCGCGGCAACGCCGCTGCCGGCACCATCTTCGGCGCGCTGGCCGGCGGCCTGATCGGCGGCGCGGCCTCCCATGGCAATGGCGGCGCCGTGGTCGGCGGCGCGGTTCTGGGCGGCCTGCTCGGCAACACCATCTCGCGGGATATCGACTGCGACGACCAGCCCTATGCCTTCCAGACCTATTCCACCGGGCTGAATGGCGATATCGGCCGCCGCTATGAATGGAATCACGGCCAGTCCCGCGGCTATTTCACGCCGACGCGCGAATACCGCCGCGGCGGCGCCGTCTGCCGCGATTTCACCGAGACCACCTATCGCAATGGCCGCGAACTGACGCGCAGCGGCACTTCCTGCCGCGCCCAGGACGGCAACTGGCGCTTCGACTGACCGCGACGATTTCGGCGGGGCCCCGGCGCGTTGCCGGGGCCTTGCGCCGCGCGATTAGGCGCCGGGGCGCGCCCATGCTAGACGGTGCGCGTCGCCAGAAGCCGATCCGAGCGCTGGCGGTTGAGAGACCTCCGGGACAAACCGCAAAGCCTTGTCCGCGCTCCCGCTCGCATTTGGGAGATATCCACCCGTTGCAACAGTATAAAATGGCCTTTCTCGACAAGCTGGACGTCGTCATCACGGTGCGCGGTTTCGACGCCGAGAATGACAACGCCGCCCTGGCCCATGCCTATACGCTCTGCACGACCCACCAGATCGCGGTCACCCAGAATGGCCGCCGCGTCGGCGAGGTCGCCAAGGGCGCGGCCCCTCAGGTGTCCCATGCCTAGGCTGCTGTGGCGCATTTTTTCCGGCGCGCGGCGCGTTCCCGCCGCCCTCCCGCCCCGGCCCCGGCCGGCGCTTCCCTCCCTGGCGCAAACCGCCGCCCGCAACTATGCCCGGCTGCACGGCGCGGCGATGGCGCGCGAACGCCGCGCCATCGACCACCGCTGATGCCGTCGCTGTTGATCCAGAACGCCTATCTCACCGAGATGCTGAAGCAGGCGGGACTGGACGCCGAAGCCCGCGACGTGGCGCAGCGCATCCAGAGCGTCCTCACCGACGAAATCCATCACCGCATGAAGAACATGCTGACCATGGTGACGGCCATCGTGCGCCAGAGCATGCGCTCCGCCACCAGCCTAGTCGACGCGGAAAGCGCCATCTCCACCCGCCTGATCGCCATGGCGCGGGCGCATGACCTGCTGCTCAAGGCCGACCTGAAATCCGCCGGCCTCGCCGGCATCATCCAGGGGGCCGTGGCGCAGCACAACAGCGCCGAAAACGCCATCGTCATCACCGGTCCGGAAATGCAGGTGACGCCTTCGGCGATCCTGCCGCTGACCCTGATCCTCAACGAGCTTTGCACCAACGCGACCAAATATGGCGCGCTGTCGCGCCCTGGCGGCTCCGTCCGGCTGGGCTGGAGCGAGGATGTGGCGCGCGGCGCCTTTGTCCTGCACTGGGTGGAGCAGGGCGGCCCGCTCTTCAAGCCGCCGGGCGCCCGCAGCTTCGGCTCGCGGCTGCTGGAAGACGCCATTCCGCGCCAGCTGGGCGGCTTTGGCCGGCTGTCCTTTCCACCGGCCGGGGCGGAGTTTTCCCTGACCGTGCCGCTGGAAAAGCTCAGGCCGGGCGAACTGGCCTGACGGGCGCGTTCGCCTCTCCCTGACCTTTGCCCCATCGCTGGATCAAGGCCCCGCCTTCCGCGGGGGGCGGCGGCAGGCTCAGTCCCCGGGCCTTGCTTCGCTGGTCACCACCTCGAAGCGCAGCAGCTTGGCGTCGCCAAAGGCGGTGGAAATGGCGGCATCGGTGGCGTCGCGCCCCCGCGCCATCACGATGCGGCCGATGCGGGGCTGGTTGTGGCGGGCATCCACCGTGTGCCAGCGCCCGTCCAGAAAGACGTCGAACCAGGCGCTGAAATCCATCGCGGCCGGATCGGCGGGAACGCCGATATCGCCCAGATAGCCGGTGCAGTAGCGGGCCGGAATGTTCAGGCAGCGGCAGAAGGCAATCGCCAGATGGGCGAAATCGCGGCAGACGCCTTTGCGCTCCCGATGGCCTTCCGAGGCGGTGCGGTCGGCGCGGGCATGCTGGTAGCCGAAGGCGATACGGTCATGGGTGTAATCCAGGATCGCCTGTACCCGAGGCCAGCCCGGCTCGATCTGGCCGAACAGCACCCAGGCCTCGCTTGCCAGCCGGTCGGTATCGCAATAGCGGCTGCCCAGCAGGTAGATCAGGGTGGCGTCCGGCAATTCGTTGATCAGAGTCTGCGGCGCGCCCCAGGGCAGGCTTTCCTGCACGCCGCTGTCGCGGACCCGCGCCAGGCTGGACAGCCGCAGCACGCCCGCCGGCGCCACCAGCCTGGTGCAGCGGTTGCCGAAATCGTCGATATAGGTGGTGTAGGGCGTGTAGGGTTCTGTCTGCAGATATTCCGGCTGTTCCAGGTCCGCCTCGCGCTCGGGCCGGACATGGACATGCAGCAGCATCGGCGTAGGCGCCGCGCATTCAAAGGTGATGTCGAAACCGGCGCGGATCAGCAAGGCACGGCCCCTCCGGGGGGATTGCCCTATCACAATGCGCCACTGTCCCCGTGTTTCCCGCCTTTCGCCTATCCTCCTTGACCTTTGCCCCCATCGCTTTATCAAGTCCGCCCGCCGGGACCTCCGGCGCGGCCCTGTGGATAAGGGGAGGGGGTCCGGAAATTTGGTACGGAAATACCCGCGGAAAACCGGGAAATCCGGCCCGAAAAGGAGTGGATAGGGTGGCGAAGGACGTCAAGAAGGTGGTGCTGGCCTATTCGGGCGGCCTGGACACGTCGGTCATCCTGAAATGGCTCCAGACCGAATATGGCGCCGAGGTGGTGACCTTCACCGCCGACCTGGGCCAGGGCGAGGAGATCGAGCCCGCCCGGCAGAAGGCGCTCACCCTGGGCATCAAGCCGCAGAACATCTTCATCGAGGATCTGCGCGAGGAATTCGTCCGCGACTTCGTCTTCCCCATGTTCCGCGCCAACGCCCAGTATGAAGGGGTCTATCTGCTGGGCACCTCCATCGCCCGGCCGCTGATCGCCAAGAAGCAGATCGAGATCGCGCAGAAGGTCGGGGCCGACGCGGTCTGCCATGGCGCCACCGGCAAGGGCAACGACCAGGTGCGTTTCGAGCTGGGCTATTACGCCCTCAAGCCGGACATCAAGGTGATCGCGCCCTGGCGGGAATGGAGCCTGACCAGCCGGACCAAATTGCTGGAGTTCGCCGAGGCGCACCAGATTCCCATCGCCAAGGACAAGCGCGGCGACGCGCCGTTCAGCGTCGACGCCAACCTGCTGCACTCCTCGTCGGAAGGCAAGGTGCTGGAAGATCCGTCGAAGGAGGCGGAAAGCATCGTCTATATGCGGACGATTTCGCCGGAAGAGGCGCCCGACAAGGCGAGCTACGTGGAGGTCGGTTTCGAACGCGGCGACGCGGTGAGCATTGACGGCGAGAAACTGTCGCCCGCGACGCTGCTGACGAAGCTGAACGCGCTGGGCCGCGACAATGGCATCGGCCGCCTCGACCTGGTGGAGAACCGCTTTGTCGGCATGAAGTCGCGCGGCGTCTATGAGACGCCCGGCGGCACGATCCTGCTGGCGGCGCATCGCGGCATCGAAAGCATCACCCTGGACCGCGGCGCGGCGCATCTGAAGGACGAGATCATGCCGCGCTATGCCGAGCTGATCTATAACGGCTTCTGGTTCTCACCCGAGCGCGAGATGCTGCAGGCCCTGATCGACAAATCGCAGGAGTTCGTCGCCGGCACGGTGCGGCTGAAGCTCTACAAGGGCAATGTCGCGGTGGTGGGGCGGTCTTCGCCCTTCTCGCTCTACAGCGAGAAGCTGGTGACCTTCGAGGACGACCAGGGCGCCTATGACCAGAAGGACGCGGCCGGCTTCATCAAGCTCAACGCCCTGCGCCTGCGCACCTTGGCGATGCGCAAGCGGAAGACCAAAGGCTAAGGCTTCGGGCCCAGGACGCTGGTGCGCATCCAACCGATGACGCCGCCGGAGTTCACCTTGGTCCATTCATCGTCCAGCGCCACCACGGTGACGGCGGCGCCCTTGTCGAGCTTTTTCAGCGTTGTGCCCGAAGTCTTCTCGGTTTCCCGCAGCACCGAGCCGCCGCGCCGGACATAGATCGTGCCGCCCGCAACCAGCAGCTCCGCGGCCTGGGCGCGAATGCTCTTGGGCCTGGACGCGGCCGCCGCCTGCCGCGCCGGTGCTGCAGCCGTGACAGGCTGCGACGGCTGCACGATCTGCTGCGGCACAGGCGCGGGTGCCAGCCAGGCCGCGATCCGGTCCATGTTCTTGTAGGCCGCGAAACCCAGCCCCACCGCCAGCACCGCGACGCCGATCAGGGCGCTGTGGGGCTTGCTCAGCTTGGCGCGGGTGGAAAGCCCGCTGCCCGGAATCCCGGCATTGGCGGAAGGCGGCCCTATATTCCCATCGCCGCCGCGCGGGCCGATGCTGGTGGAGGCGCCGCTCTTGGAGAGGTTGATCCGAACCCCGGGCAGCACACGCAACCGTTTCTGGAAACGCAGGCCCCGCAGCAAGACTTTCTCCCTAGATGTCCACGCTCGCGCTCAAGGCGTTGTCCTGGATGAATTCGCGGCGCGGCTCGACCACATCGCCCATCAGCTTGGCGAACAGCTCGCCCGCCTCGTCGGCGTGCTGCACCCGCACCACCAGCAGCGAGCGGGCGTTCTCGTCCAGGGTGGTTTCCCACAACTGCTCCGGGTTCATCTCGCCCAGGCCCTTGTAGCGCTGCAGCGACAGGCCCTTGCGGCCCCAGTCATAGATCGCTTCCAGCAATTCGCTGGGCGAGCGCACCTCGCGGCTGTCATCCTTGCGCCGCACCATGCCGGATTTGAGATAGGTCTTCTGCAGTTCCGACGCCATCTTGTCCAGCCGCCGCGCATCGGCGGATGCGATCAGGGCGCCGTCGATCGCCACCGTCTCGCGCACCCCGCGCACATCGCGCCAGAATTTCAGCCCGCCGTCGGACGTCGGCTCGCCATGCCAGCCGCGCTCGAACTCCTCCGACAGCGTATCCAGGCGGGTGGCGATATAGGTCGCCGCCGCCCGGGCCTTCCCGGCGTCATTGAGGATGTTGGGGTTGAGCGCGCCGGAAATCGCCGCCTGCTCCAGCACGAAGCGCGGATAATGGCTGGGGAAGTTGGCCAGCGCCGCCGCCGCCGTGCGGGCATGGCTGACCAGTGTGTCGAGGTCGGCGCCGTTGATGACTTCGCCGGTGTGCAGGGTCAGCGTGGCGCCGGCCGTGCCTTCGGCGATGAGATGGTTCTGCAGCTCCTCCTCGTCCTTGAGATAGCGTTCGGACTTGCCGCGCGCCGCCTTGTAGAGCGGCGGCTGGGCGATGAAGATATGGCCGCGTTCGATCAGTTCGGGCATCTGGCGGTAGAAAAAGGTAAGAAGAAGCGTGCGGATATGGGCGCCGTCCACGTCGGCGTCGGTCATGATGATGATCTTGTGGTAGCGCAGCTTGTCGGCGTTGAATTCCTCGCGCCCGATGCCTGTGCCCAGCGCCGTGATCAGCGAGACGATGGAGTCGCTTGACAGCATCTTGTCGAAACGCGCCCGCTCGATGTTGAGGATCTTGCCGCGCAGCGGCAGCACCGCCTGGTTGGCCCGGTTGCGGCCCTGCTTGGCGCTGCCGCCGGCGCTGTCGCCCTCGACGATGAAGATTTCGCACTTGGCGGGATCGCGTTCCTGGCAGTCAGCCAGCTTGCCGGGCAGCGAGGCGCCGTCCAGCACGCCCTTGCGCCGTGTCAGTTCGCGCGCCTTGCGGGCGGCCTCGCGCGCGGTGGCGGCTTCCACCACCTTGCCGACCACGGTGCGGGCCTCGGCGGGATGGGTTTCGAACCAGGCGCCGAGCTGGTCGAGCATCGCGCCTTCGACGATGGGGCGCACTTCCGATGAAACCAGCTTGTCCTTGGTCTGGGAGGAGAATTTCGGGTCCGGGACCTTCACCGACAGCACGCAGGTCAGGCCTTCGCGGCAATCGTCGCCGCTCAGCGCGATCTTGTCCTTCTTCGCCCCGCCCATCTCCTCGGCATATTTGGTGACGACGCGGGTCAGGGCGGCGCGGAAGCCCGCGACATGGGTGCCGCCGTCGCGCTGGGGGATGTTGTTGGTGAAGGCCAGCGTGGATTCGTGATAGGAGTCGTTCCAGGTCATCGCCACTTCGACGGTGACGCCCTCGCGTTCCGCCACGATCATCACCGGGGACGGGATCAGCGGCTGCTTGGCGCGGTCGAGATATTCGACAAAGGCCTTCAGCCCGCCTTCATAATGCAGCGTGACCTCCTTGGCTTCGACGCCGCGCCGGTCGCTGAGCACGATCACCACGCCGGAATTGAGGAAGGCCAGTTCGCGCAGCCGATGCTCCAGGGTGGCGAAGTCGAATTCGGTCTTGGTGAAGGTCTCGGTCGAGGGCAGGAAAGTGACTTCCGTGCCCTTCTTGCCGGGTGCGTCGGCCACGACCTTGAGCGGCGCCACCGGATCGCCATGGCGAAACTGCATGTAATGTTCCTTGCCGTCGCGCCAGATGCGCAGGTCAAGGAATTCCGACAACGCGTTCACCACCGAGACGCCGACGCCGTGCAGGCCGCCGGAAACCTTGTAGGCGTTTTCGTCGAACTTACCGCCGGCATGAAGCTGGGTCATGATGACCTCGGCGGCGCTGACCCCTTCCTCCTTGTGGATGCCGGTGGGAATGCCGCGGCCATTGTCGCGCACGGTGCAGGAGCCGTCGGGGTTCAGCGCCACGTCGATGCGGTCGGCATGGCCGGCCAGCGCCTCGTCAACCGCGTTGTCCACCACTTCATAGACCATGTGGTGCAGGCCCGAACCGTCATCGGTGTCGCCGATATACATGCCGGGGCGTTTGCGCACCGCATCCAGGCCCTTCAGGACCTTGATGCTCTCGGCGCCATATTCGTTCATATTCGGTTCTGACATGATCTAGTCCTGACGGGTGAACTGGCCGTTTTCGACCAGGAAAATCTCCGCGCGGCTGCGGCAATCGTTTTTGTTCAGGCCGTCGAAGAGAGACAAATCGGTGCCGGTCATCCAGGCCTGGGCACAGAGGGCCTGGATTTCCTCGAACAGGGCGGCGCGGCGCATGGCGTCGAGATGGGCGGCGATCTCGTCCAGCAGCAGCAGCGGGGCCAGGCCTTCGCGCGCGCGCGACAGCTCGCGGGCATCGGCCAGCATGATGGCGATCAGCAGCGCCTTCTGCTCGCCGGTGGAACAGTCGCGGGCATCGGCGCGCTTGGCGGTGTGACGGGCATTGAGGTCGGTAACATGCGGCCCCGTGCCGGTGCGTCCGGCCTCGGCGTCGCGCAGGCGCGCGCCCGCCAGCGCGTCCCGCAGGGCCTCGGCGTCCTCAAAATCCTCGCCGGTCAGCGACAGGGAGGCGGAGGGGAAAGCGCCCTGGCGTTCGCCCAGGGCGCTGTTCAGCCGTTCCACCGTCTGGCGGCGCGCGCGCGCGATTTCCACCCCGGCCTCGGCCATTTCGTTCTCCAGTCCGTCCAGCCAGGCCGGATCGCGCGGGCCGTATTTCAGCAGCCGCGCCCGCTCGCGCATGGCGGTCTCATACCGGGTGGAGGCGCGGGCATGGGAGGGTTCGAAGCCCAGCACCAATCGGTCCAGGAAGCGCCGCCGCCCGCCGGCGCTTTCGATGAAAAGCCGGTCCATGGCGGGCGTCAGCCAGATCATCTGGACAATGTCGCCCAGGTCGGCGGAGCCCCTGGCCTCGACGCCGTTGAGCCGGACATGGCGCTTTTCGCCGCCATTGGGACCGAGCGTCAGCCCGGTGCCGATCTCGTATTCGGTCGGCCCGCGCCGCACCGTCGCCGCCACCGCCCACAGCGCCGCATCGGGATCCACCGGCCCCTTGCGGGTGTGTTCGGAAAGCCTTGAACCGCGCAGGCCGCGCCCGGGCGAGAGCAGCGAAATGGCGTCCAGGATGTTGGTCTTGCCGGCGCCGTTCGGCCCCGCCAGCACCACCGGCGCGCCCGACAGCGCCAGCGCGCCGCTGGCATAGGAGCGGAAATTGCTGAGGCGAAGCCCAGTCACCGCCAGCGGCGAAGACATATCGCTTTCGGCCGGGGCCCCGCGCTCCGGAGCCATGTCGGGCGCGAACGCCAATATCAGACCCTGAGCGGCATGAGGACGTAGAGCGTGCGGTTATCGCCCGCGTCCTCGATGATGGCGGGCGAACCGGCGTCCGACAGCAGGAAGCGCACTTCCTTGCCTTCGATCTGGCCGGTGATGTCCAGCAGATAGCGCGCGTTAAAGCCGATCTCCAGCGCGCCGGCGCTGTAGGTGGCGCCGACATCCTCGGTGGCGGTGCCGCTTTCGGGATTGACCACGGTGAGCGTCACCTTGTCCTTGGCCAGGCCCAGCTTCACGGCGCGGGTCTTGTCGGCGCTGATGGTGGAAACGCGGTCCACGCCCTGGGCGAAGTCCCGGGCGTCCAGCGCCAGCACCTTGTCATTGCCGGCGGGAATGACGCGCTCATAGGGCGGGAAATTGCCGTCGATCAGCTTGGAGGTGAGTTCGACGCCGTTGAAGCCGAACTGGATCTTGGTGTCCGACAGGGCGATGTCGATGGCGCCGTCGGCGTCTTCCAGCAGCTTCTGCAGCTCGCCCACCGTCTTGCGCGGCACGATCACGCCGGGCATGGAGCCGGCGCCTTCCGGCAGTTCCAGCTCGAAGCGGGCGAGGCGGTGGCCGTCGGTGGCCACGGCGCGCAGCACCGCGGGCTTGGTGTCCTTGGCGGCATGCAGATAGATGCCGTTGAGATAATAGCGGGTCTCTTCCGTCGAGATGGCGAAGCGGGTCTTGACGATGATGCGCTTGAGGTCGTCGGCCGCTAGGCGGAATTTGTGCGGCAGGGCGCCCGCCGCCATCTGGGGGAAATCCTCGCGCGGCAGGCAGGACAGTTCGAAGCGCGACGAACCGGCCGAAACCGACAGGCGGCCGCCTTCGGACGCCAGCAATTCGACCTGCACCTGGGCGCCTTCGGGCAGCTTGCGGACGATGTCGTAGAGCATGTGGGCGGGCGCGGTGGCGGCGCCGTTGCGCAGAATGTCGGCGGGCAGGGCCTCGACGATCTCGATGTCCAGGTCGGTGGCGGTGAGCTTCAGCCCGCTCTTGCCCGCCTCGATCAGCACATTGGAGAGGATCGGGATGGTGTTGCGGCGCTCGACCACGCTCTGGACATGGTTCAGCGCCTTGAGAAAGGCGCCGCGTTCGACGTTGATCTTCATGGCTCTTTGC
>Ga0265313_10001780_pt1 | contig 19683 bp, 18 predicted proteins | sample 4123metaG_FD_203122 | JGI IMG/M metagenome (GOLD analysis project Ga0265313, IMG submission 203122) | Rhizosphere microbial communities from Carex aquatilis grown in University of Washington, Seatle, WA, United States - 4-1-23 metaG | ecosystem: Host-associated > Plants > Roots > Rhizosphere >...
TTAGATTTTGGGGTTTTCGCCGTCATGCCTCCTATTTTTCTCGTGCCATACCCGATGGTCGCACTCTACGCGGCCTTCAACGCGCTCATCATGCTCGTGCTCGCAATTCTCGTCGTGCGCGCCCGTGTAAGAACGCGCACGGAGATCGGAAATGGCACCGATCCCGCCATGATGGGGGCGGCGCGGGCACATGCAAACAACACGGAATACGTGCCTCTCGCACTACTCCTCATGCTGATACTCGTCCCCCTGCGGGCCAATGCGATAGTCATTCATTCGGTCGGCGCAACGCTCACGCTGGGGCGCCTGCTCCACGCTTTCGGGTTGTCTCGAAATGTCGGAACGTCGCTGCCGCGCCTGTTGGGCATGGTCCTGACCTGGACGTCCTATCTCATCGCGATTGTCGCCGTGGTATGGTTGACCTTTCAGCTTCCGATACAGGCTTCAAACTGAGTCATGGCAAAGACCGACATCAAAGAAACTCTTAGTTCTCTTATCCGCGCCGCCAAATCGGCCGGCGCAGACGCCGCTGACGCCCTGCTCGTGGAGAATGTCTCTTCAAGCGTTTCCTATCGGCTGGGAAACCTGGAAGACGTCGAGCGTGCCGAATCCCATGACCTCGGACTTCGCGTGTTTGTCGGTCAGCGAGTTGCTTTCGTGTCCTCGACAGACTTCTCACGTGATGCGCTCGAACAACTTCCGGCGCGGGCCGTTGCGATGGCCAAACTTGCCCCGGAAGACAGGTTCGCTGGACTTGCGCCGCGCGATCGACTGGCGTCGAATATTCCAAACCTCGACCTCGAAGATCCAAGCGAACCGTCGACTGAGGAACTGGTGGAGTTGGCTCGCAGCGTCGAGGGCGCTGCCATGGCGGTCACGGGTGTCACAAATTCTGAAGGCGGCGGAGCCAGTTTCAGCCGAACCGCAATCGCGCTCGCAACAAGCGAGGGGTTTTACGGCTCCTATGCTGGAACGAGCCACGGGATCGGCGTCGCAGTTCTTGCGGGCGAAGGCACGGACATGGAGCGTGACTACGATCAGGCAAGCGCCCGGCATCGCGATGACTTGCTGAGCCCGGAAGCGGTTGGAAAAAGCGCCGGCGAACGCACCATACGCCGCCTGAACCCGCACAAGGTAAAGTCGCAAGCCGTTCCCGTCGTCTATGACCCGCGCGTTTCTAACGGATTGATCGGCCATCTCGCGGGCGCGATTTCGGGCGCGTCCATCGCGCGTGGCGTGAGTTTCTTGAAGGACATGCTGGGCAAGGAGATATTCGGCCCAGGAATCAACATCGTCGATGATCCTCACCGTATCCGCGGATTGCGCTCCAAACCGTTCGACGGAGAAGGAGTCGCAAATCGACGTTGCGCACTGGTCGAGAACGGCGTGCTGCAGACATGGCTGCTCGACTGTGCCAGCGCGAGGCAGCTTGGTCTGTCGACAACAGGACATGCCGCGCGAGGAACCGGTGGCCCACCGTCTCCCTCGTCTACCAACCTTTACATGGAAGCAGGATCGCTGACGCCCGACGCGCTGCTCGCAGATATCAAAGAAGGTTTTTACGTCACAGAACTGATCGGCATGGGCGTGAATGGCGTAACCGGCGATTACAGCCGCGGCGCTGCCGGATATTGGATCGAAAACGGCAACGTGACCTATCCTGTCTCCGAAATCACGATCGCCGGCAATCTGAAGGACATGTTCCGGAATCTGACCCCTGCGAACAATCTTGAGTTTCGCTATGGCGTCAATGCGCCCACAATCCGCATCGAAGGCATGACCATTGCCGGCGCGTGACGACGCTGCGGCGGACCTTGTCCTGCTCGAGGAAAGTGTCCGCGAGGCGGGAAAAATCGCTCGTTCGTTCTTCGGCGGCAGCTACAAGCGATGGGACAAGGGCAAAGGCAATCCCGTAACCGAGGCGGACCTCGCCGTCGACAAATTCTTGCGCGAACATTTGCGCGCGGCCCGGCCCGGCTATGGCTGGCTGTCGGAGGAAACGGAGGACGACACATCCCGCCTGACCTCAGAGGCAGTTTTTGTGGTTGATCCGATCGACGGAACAATCGCATTCATGAAGGGCCGGCCGCACTTCACCATCTGTGCAGGCGTAGTGAGCGATGGCGTGCCGGTGGCCGGTGCGGTGTACAATCCCATCACCGACCAGAGTTTCACTGCCCACATTGCCGGCGGTGCGCACCTGAACGGGGCACCAATCATCGTCAGCCAGCAATCGGCAGTCGAGAATTGCCGGATGCTGGGGGACAAGCCGATGTTTTCCCATGCAGCTTGGAGCAACCCGCCGAACGTCCCGTGGCCTGCGATGCAGATCGAGACCCGCAACTCCATCGCCTACCGGATGACACTCGTCGCGGACGGCGAGTTTGACGCCATGATGGCGCTTTCCGCCAAGCACGATTGGGATCTGGCCGCGGCCGAGATCATCGTCAGCGAAGCCGGTGGTGTCGTGACCACACACAGCGGCGCCAAGCTGCGGTACAATCGTGAGTCGACGCTGCAGCCTTCGGTCGTTGCAGCGGGTCCGATGCTGCACGCGCAACTCATGGCGCGTGTCAGTCATTTGAACTTGTCGCGCACATAGGGGACGACATGACAGAGCGCAAACCGGAACAGCTGCTGCATCTGGTGTTCGGCGGCGAACTCATCTCGCCGGACGACATAACGTTCAAGGATCTGCACAAACTGGATCTGGTCGGGATGTATCCGAACTACGCAACCGCGTTGGCTGCATGGCGCGGCAAAGCGCAGGCAACCGTCGACAATGCGCAGATGCGCTACTTCGTGGTGCATATCCACCGGCTGATCGAACCGGACGCCAACAGCTAGTGGCCGCGCCCTTGCACCACCACTCGCGCGAGCCTGTCATGGCGTGCTATGGCGCGCGTCCATGACGAATGCGATGAATTCCAACGCGCCTGACCGCACCCTCTCACTGGCGCCCAAAGGCGATGCCAAGACCGCATTTGACGCCGGAAATCTCTCCGTCATCGTGCGCCTTTTTCGCGACTATGTCCGTGAGCAGTGGATACTGTTGGCCTCGGCGATTGCCTGCATGCTGGTGACATCCGGCGCCAGCGGACTGCTTCCTCTTATTGTCGATTACGCGATAAAGCACCTTTTCCTTGAAAAGCGGCCCGAGATGCTGGCGATCGTTCCGCTCATGCTGATGGTCACTATGCTGACCCGGGCGGTGAGCTGGTACGGACAGCAGACTCTGATCGACTCGATCGGCGAACGCGTCATTACATCGGCGCAGCGCGACATGTTCGATCGACTCATTCGCCGCGATCTTGCTTCGTTGAACGCGGTGCACTCAAGCCAATTTGTGTCGACGATGCTTTATGACGCGACGCAGATGCGCGATGCGATCACGCGGGGCGTCGCGGCCATTGGCTTGGAAACGACGCAACTCGTGGCGTTTGCGGCCGTCATGTTCTATGAGGATTGGCAGCTGACGCTGATCGCAGTGCTCGTTCTTCCACCGGTCGCCTGGGCGATGGAGCGAATTGGCAGCTCGGTCCGCCGCGCGTCAACCCGGGGCATGGAGCAGACCGGCGACTTGGCTACGTCGTTGTCGGAAGCTCTCGACGGCAGGCGCATAGTCAAGGCCTACAGTCTTGAAAAGCACGTATCGGAGCGGGCACATCAAAGACTCGCCGTTCGTTTGGGGACGTTGATCAAAGTCGTTCGCCGGCGCGCCGCAGCCGTGCCGACAACGGACATTTTCATCGGGATCGTGATGGCTGCGACGCTCTTCTATGCAGGATTTCAGACGCAGCAGGGTAGTCTGGGCCTGAATAACTTTTCCGCGTTTCTGGCGGCCCTTCTTCTGGCGCAGCAGCCCGTACGCAATCTCAGCCAGCTATGGCCATACGTGTCCAGCGGCGTCGCCGCGTCCAATCGCGTATTTTCCGTCATCGATGCCAAGCCGGAAATCATTGATGCGCAGAACGCGGTCGTGCTGTCGGTGAAGCCGGCGCCGCTGGGTGGTTCAATCAACTTTGAGAATGTCCGGTTTGCGTATCACGGAAACGATCCGTCGATTAACGGGGTGTCACTTTCGATCGAGCCTGGATCGAAGATCGCGCTTGTCGGTCCATCGGGCGCTGGTAAGAGCACGCTCTTCAACCTGTTGTTACGCTTCTATGACGTCGATGGCGGAAAAATCAGCATTGATGGCCAGGACATTCGCGACGTGACTTTGGAGTCGCTGCGCCGAACGCTTGCGCTTGTTACCCAAGACGCGATCCTGTTCGACGAGACGGTAGCCGAAAATATTGCGCTCGGCGATCTGACGGCTCAACGCTCCGCTATTGAGACGGCGGCGAAAAACGCGGCAGCCGATGAATTCATTCGCCAGCTCCCCGAGGGCTACGACACGCGCGTCGGAGAAGGCGGCCTGAAGCTTTCGGGCGGCCAGCGCCAACGAATTGCAATCGCGCGCGCAATGTTGCGCAACTCGCCGATACTATTGCTGGACGAAGCAACGTCGGCACTGGACACGGAGAGCGAGCGCCACGTGCAGGAGGGGCTGACGCGTCTGATGAAGGATAGAACGACGATCGTCATTGCGCACCGATTGTCGACCGTCTTGGACGCGAACGCAATTTACGTTCTGGACCAGGGCAGAATCGTAGAGTCAGGAACGCATCCAGAATTGTTGGCGCGCGGCGGAATTTACGCCCGCCTCTATCAGCACAATTTCAGCGACGTGCCGGAGCCTGTCTGATGGCCAACACGCCGTTCGGCATTCGAGCCTATCGCATGGCCACCACGCTGCTTTCGCCGTTGGCGCCTGCGCTGCTGCGCCGACGCCGCAAGCGTGGCAAGGAAGATCGCGATCGTGCGTCAGAGCGGCTGGGCATCACCGATGCTATCCGTCCCTACGGCAAGCTTGTCTGGGTTCATGGTGCCAGCAACGGCGAGTGTCTGGCGGCGCTTCCCTTGATCGAAAAGTTCGTCACCAGTGGAATAAACGTCCTGGTCACCAGCGGCACGGTCACATCTGCAGAACTTATGCACACGCGCCTGCCCAAAAGCGCGGTTCATCAATTCGTGCCAATTGACACCCCTTCCGCCTCGGCGCGGTTCCTTGCGCATTGGCACCCGGATGTGGGGCTGTTCGTAGATTCAGATTTGTGGCCGAACCTGATCCTCGGCGCGAAAGCCGCCGGGACGCGTCTGGCGCTCGTCAATGCGCGCATGTCGCAGCGCTCGTTCGAGAGCTGGCGCTGGGCGCGCAAGACGGCCGCGACCGTCCTCGCATCATTCGATGTCTGCCTCGCCCAGGATGAAGAGATTGCCGACCGATTTCGAAAGCTTGGCGCACCGGACGTTCGCGTCATCGGCAGCCTCAAGGAAGACGCTCCGCCGCTGCCATTCGATGAAACCAAACTGGCGGAGCTCAAAGAGGCCATTGGCAGCCGGCCCATTCTTCTGGCTGCGCAGACACACGCAGGAGAGGACGAAACCATCCTTCCGGCGCAAGACGCGCTCCGAACCCGTCACCCCGATCTTCTGACAATCATCGTTCCGCGGCACCCTGCCCGCGGCTCCGAAATCGCCGAACTTTGCGCCACACGCACCTGGCAGCGCCGCTCGCAAGGAGGTGCGCTCAACAAGGATACAGCGGTTTATATCGCCGATACGATTGGCGAGCTGGGCCTTTTTTACCGCCTTGTGCCATTTGCGTTTGTCGGCGGAACGCTTGTTCCGCAGGGCGGTCACAATCCATTGGAGCCGGCCCGGCTGCACTGCGCTGTGCTGGCGGGACCGCATACATTCAATTCAGCGTCTGCCTACGAAGCGGTTTTCGCGGCGCAGAAAATGGGCCTGGTAAGATCCAGCAGCGAAATCGCCTCGACAGTGGAACGCCTCCTCGCTGATCCGGTTCGCGCCAGGGAACTTGGGGATTCGGCGGCCCGCGGCGCTGCTGCGCTTGGTGGTGCTGTCGACAAGACTTATGACGCAGTAAATGCTTTGCTGGCTCGCCATGCGTCAACCTGACATTTGGACCGGTCACGACCTTGCCTCGCGACTTGCCTTAGCGCTTCTGTCACCACTGGGGCAGGCTTATGCGGCCAGCGTGGCATATCGCGCTGCTCACACCGAACCGTATCGCTCCTCCGCGAGCGTGGTGTGCGTAGGAAATCTAACTGTCGGCGGCACAGGAAAAACTCCGATCGCGATGGAGATCGCTCGATTGCTGATTGCGCGTGGGCGGCGCACCGTTTTCCTCACGCGCGGATATGGCGGGCGCGTTCGCGGGCCGGCCTTTGTGAGTGTCGACGATCGGGCAATCCATGTCGGCGATGAGCCCTTGCTGCTTGCAACCGTTGCTCCGGTCATTGTCTCGCGCGATCGCGCTGCGGGCGCCAGGTTGGCGGACGAACATGCCTATGACTGCATTGTCATGGACGACGGCCACCAGAATTTCTCGCTCGCCAAACATCTCTCGATCGTGGTCGTCGACGCCGAAGCGGGTTTTGGCAACAATAGGGTTCTGCCGGCCGGACCGCTGCGAGAAACAGTGAGCCAAGGTCTCGCGCGCGCAGACGCAATCATCATAAACGGAGATGGAAATCCGCACGGATTGGCAGAAATTTCCATTCCGACGATACACGCACGGCTTGCTCCGACATGCGACAAGAGCTGGTCGGGCAAGCGCGCTGTCGCCTTCGCAGGCATCGGCCGGCCAGCAAAATTTTTCGGATCGCTAGCGGCACTCGGCGCCCAAATCGTCGAAGCGCGGCCCTACGGAGATCACCACATCTACACGCAATCCGAAATCGCGCGCCTGAAGGCGAGAGCGCGCGCCGAGAATGCGACGCTGGTAACCACCGAGAAGGACTATATGCGGCTCACGCAAGCCGAGCGGGAAGGCATCGACGTCGTGAGAGTGCGAGCCGTGTTCGACGACCGTGCGCTGCTGGACCGTTTGCTTGACAGGCTTGTCATGCGTGGGCTACCGCCCCAGCCATCATGAGTGCAAATGTCCTGGCCAAAATGCCGCTGGCGAGCAGGCTGCGTTATCGCGCTGAGGCCGTGGGCTTTTTCACGCTCATGTGGCTCTTCCGACTGCTTGGACTCGATCTCGGCTCGGCTCTGGGCGGGTTTATCGGTCGGAATATCTATTATCGCCTGCCCCCGGCGAACCGGGCGCGCGAGAATCTCAAGCTCGCATTTCCGCAGAAGTCCGCCGCCGAGATCGAGGCCATGGTCGTTGCGATGTGCGACAATCTTGGCCGCACCGTTGGCGAATACCCCAACCTCGACAAGATATCGATCGCAGGTCCCGAGCCGCGCATTACCGTCTCGGGTGCGGAACTTCCTGCCGCGGCCATCGCATCGGGCAAGCCGATGATTTTCTTTTCGGGCCACATCGCAAATTGGGAAATGATGGCGATCGGGTCCTTCCAGGCGGGATTTCCTGGCGGAACAGTTTATCGCCCGCCGAACAATCCGTTCGTCGACGACTGGATCGCCAAGCAGCGCGCGAAATGTGGCTCCAAAGAGCTGATAGCCAAGGGTTCGCAAGGCGTAAAGCGCATGTTCACGTTCCTTCGCCGGAACATGCCGATCTACATGCTCGTGGACCAGAAAACCAATGAAGGCCTGTCAGCGCCGTTCTTCGGACGTGAAGCAATGACGACGCCTGCACCAGCTGCGCTGGCGCTCAGACTGAATGCGACGCTGATGCCGATCTCTCTGCGACGGACAGGAGGCGCACGATTTCACATGCAATACCATCCGCCCCTGGCATTTCAGCCATCCGGCGACCATGAAGCAGACATCCTGGCGCTCACCATCCGCATCAATGCGGAAGTCGAGCGCATGATCCGCGTTGAGCCGTCACAGTGGCTCTGGGTTCATCGCCGATGGCCGACCGAAAAAGATTATATGACCAACCGGCGCAATACTCATAATCTGGGCGGAACGGGCGTGCGCGTCGAGCGCGAAGGGTCGAGTTTGACCTGAAACCAGTTCATGGCCCAGTGCAGATGGGGACCGGTGGCGCGGCCGGTCATTCCGATCAACCCGATCACCTGTCCCCTAAGTATGACGTCACCCGGCTTCACCAGCCGTTTGCTTTGATGCAGGTAACTGGTCGAGACGCCATGGCCGTGATCTAGGAGCGTGAAACCACCATCGAGATAGTAGGCGTCCGAAATCGACACGGTCGCATTGGCCGGCGCATGGATCGGCGTGCCTTCGATATTGGCCATGTCGACGCCCATATGCGGCGACATCGGTTGTCCATTGTCGATGCGCTGACTGCCGAAGACGCCGCTCATGATGCCCGGCGCGGGCCAGTCGAACGGCTCGGCGAACCAAACCGCATCGCTGTCCTTGCGACGCGCATCGCCAATCATCTCGGCTTCCCGATGTATCCGTTCCAGGACATCGGCTGGCGGCGTGACCGTGTTCGGCGGCAAGCCGTTCACGTGTTGAACGTTGTAGGTCCGTACGACCGGCGCGATTTCGTGCGATTCACTCGTTCCGTCCGCAAATTGAACAGAGATGTGCGCGGCCTCAGTGCGATTCCACTCGAGCCCGCACGCAAACAAACCTTCGGGAGAGACGTGCAGAGGATCGCCGTCGAACAGCACTCTCGCCCGCGGCTCCGTGCGCCCGACGATCAGACTGCCCTGCTCCATGGTGCCGCTGAGAGTAACCCGCGACGATGTTGCGCGCGCGGAAAAAGCCATGACAGTGAATGCGCCCCCACTCGCCAACAGCGCGCGGCGCGAAATCATTTTGGCGTTTTACCGGTTTCCTGCATGCGCTTCAGGGCAGCCGCAGGATTGGCGTAGGCCTCCTGGAGATCGACGCTCCAATACCGCAGCGCATCGACCGGCACGTGCACGCCGGTCACGGCGCAGATCACGAATGAGCCGGCCTTCACGACGCGATACTCGCCATCGAGATATTCAAGTTCGGCCAGCCCTTCGGGCCGCAGGTCGCGTTCCATCTTGTTCATGACGCCAGTTTATCCAAGAGACCCGTTAAAACAAACTTTCTTGTCCGCCGCCGGTTCCCTTCGGACGCGATTTGGATTTTGGCGCAGCGGGACCGTCCGCCACGGCCGACCGTATCCCGTCGGCAAATGCGAGCGACAAATGCTCGCCGGAAACAACGGTTTCGGCGCGGCGCCTGACCGAGCCGTCTTCACTGCGCACCAGCACAAATCCGCGTTCAAGCACGGAGCGGTACGAAACGCTGTCCATCACCCGGCCAAGCGCGTCCAGTTGCTTTCGGTTTTCGACCAATCGCCCGCGCTGGGCGCGGGCCAGACGTTGCCCAAGTATGTCGAGCCGTTCTGCGCCGAGGGCGAATTGCCGAGCGATGCGGTTCGGCCGCAGAACTGCCCCGGTCTCGACCAGTCGTCGTCTGTGTTCCTGCAAATTGGCCCGCAGAGCTGTTGCCAGACGCTCACCCGCAAAATCGAGCCTTTGCCGTGGCGCAGAAAACAATTGCTCAGCGCGGGGCAGAACTCGCGCAGTCTGGGCAAGATGGCGACGGCGCTCGTCCATGCGCGATGTGAAATTGCGCAACAGGCGCCGGTCAAAGTCGATCGCCTGGGCTAGCAGCTCTGCGCGCACCGGAACGGCAAGTTCTGCCGCCGCAGTCGGCGTCGGCGCGCGCATGTCGGAGGCGAAATCGATCAGCGTCGTGTCGGTCTCGTGACCGACGGCCGAAATGAGCGGAATCCGGCTCTCGAAGACCGCGTGAACCACAGCCTCTTCGTTGAAGGCCATCAAGTCTTCAATTGAGCCTCCGCCGCGCGCGACGATCAGGAGGTCCGGCCTCGGCAGCGCACCACCTGCAGCCATCGCATTGAAGCCGCGTATTGCGGCCGCGACTTCGGCGGCCGCGCGCTCACCCTGCACCGCCACGGGCCAGAGCAAAACGCGGCGCGGAAAACGCGCGTCGAGCCGGTGCATGATATCGCGAATGACGGCCCCGGTCGGCGAGGTAATCACGCCAATCACGTTGGGCAGGAACGGGAGTTTCTTCTTGTGCGCCGGATCGAACAGGCCTTCAGCAGCGAGCTTTTTCTTGCGCTCCTCAAGCATGGCCATGAGAGCGCCAACGCCGGCCAATTCGACCTGCTCGACAATGATCTGATATCGGGATGATCCAGGATACGTCGATATGCGGCCGGTGCAGACCACTTCCAGACCTTGCTGGGGCTTAACCTTCAGTCGCTGCGCTGTACCACGCCAGCAGACAGCGTTCAGAACAGCTTTGTCGTCCTTCAGGTCGAAATAGACGTGCCCCGACGACTGGAAGGTCACTTTGCTGACTTCGCCCCGCACGCGGACGAAGCCGAATGCGTCCTCGATCGTGCGTTTGAGCGCCGCCGAGACTTCGCTGACGGAAAACTCGGGCAAATTGGCGCGGGCTTCGGACATGATTCCAATGATATAGGAACTGGCGGAAAACGAGTCTGGAATTTGACCATCCAGGGTCAGGGGTTTTGGCCATGAAGGTTCTTGTTGTTGGTTCCGGAGGACGCGAACACGCCCTGGCGTGGAAGCTCAGCGCCAGCCCGCTTCTGACAAAACTTTATTGTGCGCCTGGCAACGCGGGCATCGAGGCCGTAGCCGAATGCGTGCCAATTGCCGCGACGGATTTCGCCGGCCTCGTCAATTTTGCCAAAGACAAGCGCATTGATTTCGCCGTCATCGCCGCGGACGCGCAGCTCGTCGCCGGACTATGGGACCACTTCGAAGACGCCGGCATTCGGGCAAGCGGTCCGAGCAAGGCCGCGGCAATCCTCGAAGGCTCGAAGGGCTTCGTGAAGGACCTGTGCAGCGAGGCCGGCATTCCCACGGCGGCCTATCGGCGCTTTCACGAGCCGGCGCCGGCTAAGGAATTCGCGGACGCGCTGGGTTTGCCCGTTGTCATCAAGCCGGACGGTCTCACGGCGGGCAAAGGTGTTATCGTCGCCGAAACGAAGGCGGACGCGCACCAGGCGATCGACTTCATGTTCGATGGTGGGTTTGGCGAGAGCAGCCGCGAAGTGGTTGTTGAGGAATTCATGGACGGCGAAGAAGGCAGCTTCTTTGCTTTGAGCGACGGCACGATGGCAATTCCGCTCACCGGAGCACAGGACCACAAGCGTGTCTTCGATGGCGACGACGGACCGAACACGGGCGGCATGGGTGCCTATTCCCCCGCGCCGGTGCTGAACCCGGAAATGGAAGCCATCGCCATGGAGCGCTTCATCAAGCCTACTGTTGCGGCGATGAACGCCAAGGGCATCGCTTACATGGGCGTGTTGTATCTGGGTCTTATGTTCACAAAGAACGGGCCCAAGCTTGTCGAGTACAATTGCCGTTTCGGCGACCCGGAAACCCAGGTCATGATGGTGCGCTTGAAGAGCGATCTGCTCGCCGCGCTGCTTGCGGCCCGTGACGGCCGCATCGGTGATACCAGTCTGGAGTGGAGCGACGACGTTGCGCTGACAGTTGTGATGGCCTCCAAGGGGTATCCCGGCAGCTACCAAAAAGGCCACGTCATTCACGGCCTCGAGGAGGCAGCGAGGCTCCCGGGCGTCCAGGTCTTCCACGCTGGTACCGAGAGGCGAGATGGTCGCATCGTGGCCGTCGGCGGCAGGGTTCTGAACGTCACCGCAACCGGGAAGTCGGTCCTGGAGGCGCAATCTCGCGCCTACGCAGCGGTCGACGTCATCCATTGGGAAGGCAGTTTCAGCAGGCGCGACATAGGCTGGCGCGCCATCGTCCGGGAACGCGCGCAATAGGCTTGTGCCCGTCCGCGCGCCGGGCCAAAAATGCTTCCAACAAGAAATTAGAACCGGGAGTATGGCGATGAGCCAGGCAGGCGCGAGCCGTCAGGAAACGTTCTCTGGCACGAAGGAAGTCACGGCTGCCCATGCCTTCGACGTCAAGAAGCTGGAGGCCTATCTCGCGGACCGTATCGAAGGCTTTCAGACGCCGCTGGAAGTGCGCCAGTTCAAGGGCGGTCAGTCGAACCCGACCTATCAGCTCGTTACGCCGAACCGCAAATACGTGATGCGCCGCAAGCCGCCTGGAAAGCTGCTGCCCAGCGCGCACGCGGTCGACCGTGAATTCAAGGTAATCTCGGCGCTTTATCCAACCGGATTCCCGGTCGCCAAACCCTATGTCCTGTGCGAGGACGAAAGCATCACAGGAACAATGTTCTACGTGATGGATTGCGTCGAAGGCCGCGTCTTGTGGGAAGGCGTGCTGCCCGGCATGGACAAGAAACAGCGCTGGGCCACCTACGACGCGATGAACGAAACACTCGCGCGGCTGCACAATCTGGACCATGTGAAAATCGGGCTCGAAGATTTCGGCAAACCCACTGCCTATGTCGCGCGCCAGATCGCGCGTTGGACCAAGCAGTACCAGATGTCGGAAACCGAGACGATCTCCGAGATGAACAAGCTGATCGACTGGCTGCCGAAACATCTGCCCGCCGAAGGCAAGCCGTCGGTCGTGCACGGCGACTACCGTCTCGACAACATGATCCTGCATCCGACGGAGCCGAAGGTACTGGCTGTGATCGACTGGGAACTCTCAACCATCGGCGATCCGCTCGCGGACTTCACCTATCACCTGATGCAGTGGCAGCAAGACGGTCGCGGAACCAGTGCCGGCTCGATCATGGGCATCGACTACGAAGCCATGGGCATTCCGACGTTGGACCAGTATGTCGCGATGTACTGCAAGCGAACCGGCCGGACCGAAACTCCGAACATGGACTACTACGCCGCCTACAACTTCTTCCGCCTCGCGGGCATTTTGCAGGGCATCGTCGGGCGCGTGCGCGACGGCACGGCGGCGAACGCTAACGCAGCGCAGAACGCCGCCGCCGTCCGTCCGCTTGCCGAGCGCGCATGGGCCTATGCAAAGCGGGCCGGTGCGGTCGACTGATGACGTCTAGGACTTAAAAGAAGCGGCCGGACACTTTCACCGCGCCCGGCCGCCATTCTCTTGAGCGCTCGCTATTCTGCGGCGACGCGCTTGGGCATTTCCGCATGCTTGCTGAATTCCAGGCGCGCAATCGTGCGGCAATGGACTTCGTCCGGACCATCGGCCAGGCGCAATGTGCGCTGGCTGGCATACATCTTCGCCAGACCCGGATCGGATGTGACGCCGCCGCCGCCCCAAGCCTGGATCGCGTCGTCGATCACCTGAAGCGCCATGCGGGGCGCCGCAACCTTGATCTCGGCGATCTCGGCGCGGGCGACCTTGTTGCCGACCTTGTCCATCATGTCGGCTGCCTTGAGCGTCAGCAGACGGCACATGTCGATGTTGATCCGCGCTTCGGCAACGCGCTGTTCCCAGACCGAGTGCTCGTAGATCTTCTTGCCGAACGCCTCGCGCGTGAGCAGACGCTTGCACATGATCTCCAGCGCGCGTTCCGCAACGCCTATCGTGCGCATGCAGTGATGGATGCGGCCAGGTCCGAGGCGGCCCTGGGCGATCTCGAAACCGCGGCCTTCGCCGAGGATCATGTTCTCGACGGGTACTTTCACGTTTTCCAGCAGGACTTCGCCGTGACCGTGCGGCGCATCGTCATAGCCGAACACGGGCAGCATGCGAACGACCTTCACGCCGGGCGTGTCGCGCTCGACGAAGATCTGCGACTGCGCGCTGTGGCGCCCGCCCTCGGGATTCGTCTTGCCCATCACGATCATGATCTTGCAGCGCGGATCGCCAACGCCGGACGACCACCATTTGCGGCCGTTGATGACGTAGTGATCGCCCTTGCGTTCGATGTGCGTGGAGATGTTGGCCGCGTCGGACGAGGCGACAGCCGGTTCCGTCATGAGGAACGCCGAGCGAATCTCGCCGGCGAGCAGCGGCTTAAGCCACTTGTCCTGCTGATAGGGGCTGCCGTAGCGCTCCAGCACTTCCATGTTGCCGGTGTCGGGCGCGGAACAGTTGAACACTTCAGACGCGAACCCGACGCGTCCCATGATTTCGGCCAGCGGCGCATATTCGAGATTGCTCAGACCGGCGCCATGGTCGCTTTCATTGAGAAAGAAATTCCACAGGCCCTGCGCCTTGGCTTTCTTCTTCAGTTCTTCCAGGACCGGCACCACGATCCAGGGATTGCCCTTGGCGCGCGCCTCTTCCATCTGCTTGGCGTAAACCGGTTCGGCCGGGTAGACATGGGCGTTCATGAAATCGCCCACCTTCTTCATCCATTCCCGCTGACGCGGCGAATAGTCGAAATCCATCGTTTCCTCCATTTTTTGATATCTAGTGGCGGCGACAGTACCGCGCCCATCGGCGGCCTGCCAGACGACAAAAGGACCGGAATTGACAGGCGGGCCGGGGCACGGCAAGCAGCGTCCATGCTGCTTTGGGCGGGCGTTTTACTCTTGGTCATCGGTGCCGCGTGCCTGCCCTTCGACCGGCGGGTGGCGCACGCACTCTATGACCATGAAAGCGCTGCGTTCGAGCAATTCCTCGAGCGAACAACACATTGGGCCAAGGCGGCGCACTGGCTGGCCGCCGCCATCATCGCCATCGCTGCCGCCCAGGCGGCCTTGGCCATTTGGGGCGAGCGGCCTGATCTTCGTCTTGCGTCAAACTGCGCAATCGCATTCGTCGCCTGCCTCGCCGCGGGGAGCATCATCCTGCACGGTATGAAGCTTGTCGTCGGCCGCCGCCGGCCACGCGACGATATGGAAATGGGGCTCTACGGCTTTGTCTGGTTCAAGTTCAGGCTCGATTACAATTCCTTTCCGTCCGGTCACGCCCTGACGATCACGTGCGTGGCGGTCATAGCGTCCTGCGTCTGGCCCCACCTTGCCATCCTGTGGTTTGCGATCGCCCTTTGGCTCGGCATTACCCGCGCGCTGCTCACGGCCCACTTTCTCAGTGACGTTTTCATCGGCGCCGGCATCGGACTACTCGCGGCGCGCGAGACATTGCTGTACTTCTTTCCCTATCTTGCTCCAGCCTGGTTCTGAGCCTCGATCTGCCGATGTACGCCCTCTTCTTCTCCGTCGATGCCTGGGTCGCGCTGTTCACGCTGACGGTCCTGGAGATCGTCCTTGGCATCGACAACATAATTTTCCTGGCGCTGGTCGCCAACAAAGTGGCGCCCGAGCAGCGCGCGATGGCGCGGCGCATCGGCCTGGTCCTGGCGCTGGGACTGCGGATCGCGTTTTTGTCGAGCATCGCCTTCATCATCTCGCTCCAGGCGACCGTCATCACGGTCTGGGGCATCGATCTTTCTTGGCGTGATCTCGTTTTCGGAGCAGGCGGCATCTTCCTACTCACCAAGAGCACGCGCGAAATCCACGACATGGCGGAGGCGGAACACGACATTCGCGCCCATGTCCATTCGACGCTGTTCGCCGCTGTCATTCAGATCGCGATGTTCGACATCGTCTTTTCGATCGACTCGGTCGTGACCGCCGTCGGCATGGCGGAGCATCTCTCGATCATGATCGCAGCGGTCGTGCTCGCGATGATCGTGATGCTCGTCGCCTCCGCCCCGGTCGGCGATTTCGTCGAACGCCATCCGACCGTGAAAATGCTGGCGCTGAGCTTCCTGCTGCTCATCGGTACGGCGCTGATCGCCGACGCCCTGCACTTCCACATTCCGCGCGGCTATCTCTACTTCGCGGTCGCCTTCTCCGGCATGGTCGAGATACTCAACCAGTTCGTGGCGAGCCGGCGCTCTCGCCAGAAACCCGGCGAAGACTAGCTTCAGGCAGCGCGGAAGCGCTGCACGAAGGGTCGTTCTTCATCCAGCACGGCCTTGAACGACGGCCTGGCGTGGATGCGTGCGACATAAGCGGCGAGCTTCGGCCAGCGCTTGGCGTCGATCGTCTCGCCCGCATGTTCGAAATTCACGAACATCGTGCCGATCGAAATGTCGGCGATCGAAAACGCACCCCCGACCAGAAAGTCCTTGCCGCCCACTTCGTGCTCGAGATGATCGAACAAGGGCGGAAGTTTTTCCGTCAGGGTCTTCTGGCACACCGCTTCGTCGGTCTGGCCGCGCATCATCTTCTTGACGACACGTTCGAAGAACAAGCCTCCGCCGATGTTCGAGGCCAGCGCGGAGTCCGCATATTCCTCGTACCACAGGGCTTTGGCGCGTTCGAACGCATCGGCAGGATAGAGTGCGGGCTTGGGGTATTTGTGTTCGAGATAGTCGCAGATGATGGAGGAGTCGGGCAGCGTGTTGGGCTCGGGCCTGTCGGTGTCGCGCAGCACCGGAATGCGCTTCAGCGGGCTGATCGCCAAAAATTCCGGCGGCGGCATGAAAGGATTGACCTGCTCGAGCGTGTATTCGACGCCCTTCTCGGCCAGCGTGACGCGCACCTTGCGCACGAAAGGCGAAACACTGCCGCCATAGACGATCAAAGCCATTGCCCACTCCCTGATTATGTTTGCGCCAAGGTGTCACTCATCGCGTGTGCAAATCAAGCGGGAGCCATCACTTCGAGCCTGGGAGAGCGTTCCTCCGGCAGATTGTCATAGAGGTCGGCAATGAGGTCCGTCTTTAAACCTTTGCACTTGGAGTCGTTCCACAGATTGTTGAACTGATGCGGATCATTCCTGAGGTCGTAGAGTTCGCCCTCCGTGCCGTCGTAGCGGATATGGGTTTCAAACCCGGCATAGGCAGGGAAATGCGTCTCAAGGCCGTTCGGCTGGCCAGCCGTCGAAGGCTCGTAGCGCGTTAGTACATGGCCATCGCGGTAGATTGAGCGGAAGTGGAAACCGTAGCCCGGAAACTGGCTGTCCCACTCGCAGATCGCGCGCTGGCGCGAACCATCTTCCGACGTCGGCAAGACTTTGCCCTGCATCCACGGCGCCGGACCGATCCCCGCGATCGAACAGAACGTCGAAGCCAGATCGACCTGCTCGACGGGTTGGATGACCACAGCGGGCTTCACCTTCGCATTCGGCGCAGGACGCCAGATGAATGGCAGCCGCATCAGCGCATCGACATGGAACGGTCCCTTGTAGACCAGCCCGAAGTCGCCCTGCAGCTCGCCATGATCGGTCGTGAACACGACGTCGGTGTCGTCGTTCCAGCCGCGGGCCTTGATCTTCGCCATTACCCTGCCGACCGCATCGTCGATCATCTCGTTCATCACGTGAACTTTGGCGTTGATCTCGCGGATATTGTCCGATGAGAGCTGCTGCGGCCGGAAATTCTGCGGTCCGCCTTCCGCGTTGATGAACTTGCCTTCGTAGTAATCGAGCCAGTGCGCCGGCTTGCGCGCGAGCACCTTGCGGATCTCCTCGGGCGATCCCGGATGACCTTCCGGCAACGGCAAGTCGCGCCAGTCGCAGCGGCCAAGCTCGCTCACCGGCGGATCCCAGGGATGGTGCGGGTCCGGAAAGCTCAGCCACAGCATCCAGTCTTCACCGACGTCGAGTGTGTCGAGCCAGTCGAGCGCGAGGCCGGCCAGCCAGTCGGTATGGTAAAATTCGCGACCGATCCGGTGATTGCAGGTTTCCGGCGCGCCCGTGTCGCCGCCAGGACTCGCATTGAGCAGCGGCGGCCAATTGTCGAAGGCTTGCTTGTTGTGCTCGCGCAACCAGCGGCCGTAGTGGCCCACGGGACGGCCGCCGAAGCTGGCGATGTGCATGGCGTGGATCGCATAGTCGAAGCCGCGCCACGGACCAAGATTGCCTTCGCGCTGGCGCGAGTTTTCCAGGAACTTGAACTGCGGATCAAAGCCCGGCTCGAAGTGCGCTTTGCCGATCAGCGCGGTCTTGTAGCCGGCCTTCTCCTTCAGATACTGCGCGAAACTCGGCGCATCGGTTGGCAGCGGCACGCCGTTGGCAAAGACGCCATGGGTGCGGACATATTGGCCGGTCAGGATCGACGACCGCGCCGGCATGCAGACCGTGTTCTGGTTGTAGCCGCGCGCATAGTTGATGCCGCTTGCCGCAAGCGCATCGATGTTCGGAGTGCGGCAGAACTTGTTGCCGTTGCAGCCGAGCGAATCCCAGCGTTGCTGGTCCGTCGTGATGAAGAGAATTTTGCGCCCCATGTTCAGCCCTTCAACGGTGCAAGGCAGCCGGTGTCGGCGAGCAGCGGTTCGATCCTGGCTTTCGCGGCTCCTTCAAGCTTGGCGTAGGCCTCACGCAAGTCCCACAGGCAGCGTTGCTGATAGCGGAAGGAGCCCTGCGAATAGGTTCGTCCGAGCAACGTGACCGCGAACGTCTTGTCGCCTTTCTCGAACGCAGCAGCATTTGCGAGAAGGAACGGGAAGTAGACCTCGCCGGCCATCTTCAGGAAGCCTTTGATCGCAGCCGACACCGGAGCCGACGGATCGCGCCACGCGCCCTCGACGCCGGACGCGTCGTCCAGATTCATCAACCAGCGGAACGTGAACGGCGCGATTTCGCGCATCAGATCGTCCGGCGTCGGGTCGACCGCAAGCTGGCTGAGCTGGCCCATCCAGCCGAAATCGGCGAGGGACGGACGCATACCGAAGAGATAGGCCTCCTCGGTCACATGCGCCTCGAGCAGAGCCATGATCTGCCGAGCGGACTCCTCGATAATCGGAGCGTTTTCCGGCGTGCAGCCGACGAGCGCCATGCGTCCGACCTGGCGCGCGCGGAACATCGCGGCGCTTTGCAGGATCGCATCGCGCCCCTGACCGTGCAGACGGTCGAAGGAGAGCCATTCGCTCATCTGCTTCTGGTCGCGCTCGCGGTACCAGCGATATTGGAACATCGCCTTGGTGCCCCATTCGTCCGCCATGTCTTCGAGCAGATAGGCGAGGAAAGCCTGGCCCGCATCGTCCGGAATGATCGAACGTTCGCTGTGCAGCTTCTCCAGCGTGTAGATCATCGGCGTGGAGTCGTTGTGCCAGGAACCGTCGGGAAACTCGATGATCGGAATGACCGGCGCCTTGACCTTGGCGAACATGCTGCGGTCCGCCATGTCGACCTGCTTCCAGATATGCGGCAGGCGGCGATAACGGAAGATCGCGCGCATCTTCATCGAATAAGGCGAACCAAGGCCGCCATGAATGGTGTAGTGTGCCATGCCATTCCTCCGTGTTCGACTAATGCGAACTTGTGTTCCGGTTCGGAGTTAGGCAGTCTCGCGCCGCTCCGTCAATGAGGGGACAGTTTTGACGCTTTCCATCGATCTTTTCTGGTCTTTTCGCAGTCCCTATTCTTACCTGGCGACGCCGCGCCTGGTGGAGATGACGGCGGAGTATGACCTGGTCGTAAATGCGCGGCCGGTCTATCCGCTCGCCGTGCGCTCCGGCGAATTCTTTTCCCAGGTCAATCCGCTGTGGATCGGTTACCTCATGCGCGACACGATGCGGATCGCGCAGATGTTCGGCCTGCCCTATCGCTGGCCGCGGCCCGATCCGGTCGTCGTCGACATGCAGACGCGTGCCGCGACGCCCAACCAGCCTTACATCCATCGCCTCACGCGTCTCGGCTGCGCGGCGGCGGAAGCGGGCCACGGACTCGCGTTCCTGAAAGAAGTCAGTCACACGATCTGGTCGGGGACCGTCGACAACTGGCACGAGGGCGATCATCTGGCGAAGGCCTCCGCGCGCGCCGGGCTCGATCTCGCCGAACTCGACGCCAGGGTGACCGCCGATCCCGTCAAGTACGAAGCCATCATTCTGGAGAACCAGAAGGCGCATCTCGCCGCCGGCCA
>Ga0265313_10001782_pt1 | contig 19672 bp, 23 predicted proteins | sample 4123metaG_FD_203122 | JGI IMG/M metagenome (GOLD analysis project Ga0265313, IMG submission 203122) | Rhizosphere microbial communities from Carex aquatilis grown in University of Washington, Seatle, WA, United States - 4-1-23 metaG | ecosystem: Host-associated > Plants > Roots > Rhizosphere >...
ATTGTGTTATGCTGCTTCAAGGCTTGGTTCTCCGTTGCGGCTCAATGGTTTCTGGCAATTCCATTGTACCATGCAACGCGTGAACCAAGCCGCCTTTACTTCAATTCCTGTGGGACAGCAGTGACTTAGAGTCCTTCCTCTCATCGGCGGGAGGCGGACGATCGATTGTAAAATGTCAGCCGAAGAAGATCATCTTTCACCAAGGCGATGCGGCCGATGCAGTATTTTTTATCCAAAGCGGCAAGATCGAGCTTAGGGTCATGTCCAGGCATGGCAAGGCGGGAGTGATCGCGATACTGGGCGCTGGCGACTTTTTCGGCGAGGGATGCCTTGCCGGCCAGCCATTGCATATGGGCTCGGCCATAGCACTCGTGGAATCGACAGTCTTACGGATCGAAAAGCAGATCATGATTCGCATGATCCACGATGAGCCCACATTTGCCGAGATGTTCACAACATTTCTGCTGTCGCGGAATATTCAGTTTGAGGGAGACCTGGTCGACCAGCTGTTCAATTCGAGCGAACGGCGGCTAGCCCGCGTTCTTCTGCTCCTGGCGAATTTTGGCAAGGAGGGCAAATTGGAGCCAGTCATCCCGAGAATCAGCCAGGACGTCTTGGCCGCAAAAGTGGGAACGACCCGCTCTCGCATCAACGCCTTCATGAACAAGTTCCGCAAGGTCGGTTTCATCGAGTACAATGGCGAGCTGAAAGTGCACAGCGGGCTTCTGAATGTCGTTGTCTACGATTAGCGGCTTTCAAACGCGCGCCAGCGATAGCCTGGCGAAGAAACTCGCAGCGGGTAGCGCTTGTAATGATTGATACGGCGGCACTTGGAACGCGAAGGGGCGAGCCGGTGGGCAGACGCTTGATCTGAGGCGTTTCACGGTGGGACACCGGTCATCTTGATGTCCGCCTGTGACACTTCTCGGAATTGGCGCCTGCAGCTAGGAAAGACCGCTCACGCACCCAAATCGGACTCCGGCAAGCGGCCGGGAGGCGAGTCTATGGGTTCACACCCTGGTTTGCTCTCCCGCCCCATTGAGGGATCGAGCCGCCAAGCGCCTCGATGGTCGGACTGAGGCCGCGGAAGCGATGGGACTCCGTTCTACGCCGCCCGCTCCGCCTTGCGCTTGCGCACGCTGTCGCTTTTCAGCTGGCCGCAGGCGGCCATGATGTCGCGGCCCCGGGGCGTGCGCACGGGGCTGGCGTAGCCGGCGTTGAAGACGATGTCGCTGAAGGCGGCGATCGCTTCCTCGCTGCTGCATTCGAAGGGCGCGCCGGGCCAGGCGTTGAACGGAATCAGGTTCACCTTGGCCGGGATGCCGGCGATGAGGCGCACCAGGGCCTTGGCGTCTGCCGGGGAATCATTGACCCCCTTCAGCATGACGTATTCGAAGGTGATGCGCCGGGCATTGGAAAGGCCGGGATAGTCGCGCAAGGCCGCCATCAGCTCGGCGATGGGATATTTCTTGTTGATGGGCACGATCCGGTCGCGCAGTTCGTCGTTCACGGCGTGGAGCGAGACGGCGAGATTGACGCCGAGCTCCGCCCCGGCGCGCCGGATCATGGGCACCACGCCGGCGGTCGAGAGCGTGATCCGGCGCTTGGAGATGGCGATCCCCTCCCCGTCCATGACGATGCGCAAGGCCTTGGCGACGTGATCGTAGTTGTAGAGCGGCTCGCCCATGCCCATGAGCACGACATTGGAGATGAGGCGCCCCTCGGGCGGCGAGGGCCATTCGCCGAGCGCGTCGCGGGCCAGCATGACCTGGCCCAGGATCTCCCCCGCCGACAGGTTGCGCACCAGGCGCTGGGTGCCCGTGTGGCAGAAGCGGCAGGTGAGCGTGCAGCCGATCTGGGAGGAGACGCAGAGCGTGCCGCGATCCTCCTCGGGGATATGCACGGCCTCCGCCTCCTCGCCGTCGGCAAAGCGCAGCAGCCATTTGCGCGTGCCGTCGAGGGACTGGCGGTCGACGGCCGCAGCCGGCCGGCCGACGACGTAGGACTCCGCCAAGCGCTTGCGGAACTCCTTGGCCAGCGTGGTCATGGCCGCGAAGTCGGTCGCCCCGCGATAATAGATCCAGTGCCAGAGCTGGCGGGCGCGGAAGGCGGGCGCGCCGATGCTGGCGAGTTCTTCCGTCAGCTCGGCCCGATCCAGGCCGACCAGGTCGCGCCGCCCGTCGCCGCCTTCAGCCGGCGGCGCAAATAGTGACGCGTGGCCGGCCGTGCTCATGCTTGCCTTATTGAATCTTGCAGGCGGCGCCGATGGCTTGATAGGCCTTGGAGAAGCCGATCAGGGAATAGACGTCGGTGATGTCGTTGCCGTGGGCCGAGGTGCCCTTGACGGTCAGGCTGCTGCCCTTGCGCATGGCCAGCACGAGCGCCTTGTCGGTGTCGGAATCCTTGGCCCAGGCGCGGCCCTTCTGCAGCACGCCCAGCATGAAGGTCTCCTTCCCGACGGTGACCTTGACGTCGCTGTCGGGCTTGAAGTCGTAGCCGGCGACGTAGCTGATCTGGTCGCGGACATTGGCGGCCGGCGCATGGGTGACGGCGATGTAGGGCTTGCCGCGGCCCTGGTACTTGCCCATCACCCGCTTGGGCTCGGTCGTGGCGAAGCACAGGGTCTTGCCGTTGTCGTCATAGGTCGAGGCGACCCAGTCGCTGAACTTGTTGATCGGGGTCGGGTTCGCCGCCCGCGCCTCGAAGCTCGTCGCGAGGCTGAGCACCGCGAGGAAAGCCAGCGCGGGGAAGACCGGCAATGCCGCCGTGCCGAAAGCCAGGAGCCGCTTCATCATCACCTTGACCTCAAACGTCATTGGAACTGCAGGGCCTTAAGGGGGCCGAGGCCGGCCGGCAGAGAGAACCATCCGACGGCCCGTCCCCGTATCATATCGAGCCGCAACAGGCAATTTCGCTAACGGGGTTTTTGTTGCCTTATTTTGCCGCCGCGGCTCTGTGCCGGCGCTTCCAGACGGGTTCGCCATGGACATGGCGCGCGCGCGGGCCGGTGGGCCCGCCGGCCCGGACCGGACGTTCGGCGAATCGCCCCAGGCTGATCATCCGGTCGTACATCACCAGCGCGCCGGCGATGGCGAGGTTGAAGCAGAATTTGGCCGGGATGCGCACGACGAAGTCGCAGCGTTCCTGGAGCGCGGGCGACAGGCTCGTCCGCTCGGCGCCCAGCACATAGGCGGCCCGGCTCGGATGGGTGAAGGACGGCAGCTCGATCGCCTCCTCCACCAGCTCGACCCCCACCAGCCGGCAACCCTGGGGCAGGTCCATGGCGGCGAGATCGCGCCAGGGGTGAAACGGCAGGCTGCCGACCGCTTCGGACGTATCGGCGAGCGCGGTCTGTCTGGCGTCGAAGGCGGCGCCGATGGTGAAGGCGAAGCTGGCCCCGAAGGCATGGGCGCTGCGCAGCAGGCTGCCGAGGTTCATCGGCTTGCTGATGCCTTCGACGCCGATGCCGAAATAGCCGCGCATCGCGATCCTTGTGGGAAATTCGGGCTCCCAATGCTTGCATGGGCAGGGCCGGCGCGGCAAGGTGACGGCGAAATCGTCGTTGCCGCAGAGCCCTGCCATGGCCGATCCCAGCGCCGCCCTCGTCGTCGAAGTCACCCGCGGCAAGCTGGTGGAAAGCCGGCACGCCTGCGCCGCGGCCATTACCGATGCCGAGGGCGGGGTCGTCGGCCATTGGGGAGACATCGCGCAGCCCATCTACGGCCGCTCGGCCATCAAGCCCCTGCTCGCGCTTGGCCTGGTGGAGACCGGGGCGGCGGAGGCCTTCAGCCTCGGCGATGCCGAGATCGCGCTGGCCTGCGCGTCCCATGACGGCGAGCCCCGGCATATCGCGACCCTGCTTGCCTGGCTCGCCCGGGTCGGGCTCACGGTCGGCGATCTCGAATGCGGCCCTCACCTGCCCCTGCACGAACCTTCGGCCTGGGCCCTCATCCGCGACAGGCGCGAGCCCGACGCCGGCTATAACAACTGCTCGGGCAAGCATGCGGGCATGCTGACCACCGCGGTGCATATGGGCGAGCCGACCCGGGGCTATATCCGCTTCGAGCATCCGGTGCAGCGGCGCCTGCTGGGCATCCTCGAGGAGATGACAGGACAGGCTCTCGCCGACGCCCCGCTCGGGATCGACGGCTGCGGCATCCCCACCATCGGCATCGCCATCGCCAGCACCGCCACGGCCATGGCCCGCATGGCCGATCCCGCTGCCCTGCCCCCGGTCCGGGCGGCCGCGGCCAGGCGCGTGCTCGTGGCCATGACCGCCGAGCCCGGCATGGTGGGCGGGGCCCGCCAGTTCGCGACCCAGGTGATGCAGGCGACAGGCGGCCGGGTCGCCCTCAAGTCCGGAGCCGAGGGCGTGTTCGCCGCGGCGATCCCCCACCGCGGCCTCGGCGTCTGCGTCAAGGCTCTCGACGGGGCCTCCCGCGCGGCCGAGGTGGCCATGGGCGACATCCTGGTCGATCTCGGCGTGATCGAGGCCGACGAGCGGGAGAAGCTGGCCAAGCGCCTCTCTCCCCCGGTGCTCAACCGCGCCGGTCTCGAGGTGGGCCAGATCCGCGTCGCCGCCGACGCGGCCTTTTAGGGCGGCCGGCGCCAGGGACAGCCGATCATGCGCGCCATTCACTGCCAGGCCTGGGGCGAGATCGAAGGGCTGACCCTGGTCGAGATCGAGCCCCTGCCCGCCCCCGGGCCGGGACAGGTCGCGATCGAGGTCGCCGCCGCGGGCGTCAACTTCGCCGACCTGCTGCTGATCCAGGGCAAGTACCAGGAGCGGCCGATGCCGCCCTTCACCCCCGGCTTCGAGGTTGCGGGCCGGGTCGCGGCCATCGGGCCGGGCGTCGCCCGGGTCAAGCCGGGCGATCGCGTGCTCGCCCTCCTCGATCATGGCGGCTTCGCCGAAGGGGTGCTGGCGCGCGAGGCGGACGTCTTTCCCATTCCCGATGGGATGGACTACCCCACCGCCGCCGGTTTCGCCATCGCCTATGGCACGGCCCATGCGGGGCTGGTCTGGCGCGCGAACCTGAAGCCGGGCGAGCTGCTGCTGGTGCTGGGTGCGGCCGGCGGCGTCGGGCTGACCGGCGTGGAGGTGGGCAAGGCGCTGGGCGCCCGCGTCATCGCCTGTGCCGGGGGGCCCGAGAAGCTCGCCATCGCCAAGGCCCACGGCGCCGATTTCCTCATCGACCACCAGACCGAGAACATCCGCGCCCGGGTGCGGGAGATCGCCGATGGCGGCGGAGCCGACGTGGTCTACGATCCGGTGGGCGGCGAAGGCTTCGACATGGCGCTGCGCGCCGCCGCCTGGGGCGCGCGGCTTGTCGTCGTCGGCTTCGCCTCGGGCAAGGTGCCCCAGATCCCGGCCAATATTCTCCTGGTGAAGAATCTCTCGGTCCACGGCATCTACTGGGGTTCCTACAGGCGCCGCAGGCCCGAGATGCTGCCCGACGCCTTTGTTCAGATGTTCGCCTGGTGGCGCGAAGGGCACTTGAAGCCGCTGGTTTCCCGCCGCTTCGATCTGGCCGAGACCAAGGCGGCGCTTGGCCAGCTCGCGGAGCGCAAGGCGACGGGCAAGATCGTGATCACCATGGATCGCGGATGAACGATCCCGTCCTGGCTCAGTACGAGGCGTTTCCCTATCCGCTACGCGATCCCGCCGACGAGAAGCGCCGGCTAATCGAGGGCTCGCCCAGCAACCTGAGGGAAATCGACCACTACGTCTTCGCCGGGCGGCGCGACTTCACGCGGCCGTTCCGGGCGCTGGTCGCCGGCGGCGGCACGGGCGACGGGCTCATCATGCTGGCCCAGCAGCTGGCCGATCGCGGGACGCCCGCCGAGGTCGTCTATCTCGACCGCTCGACCGCGTCGCGCCGGATCGCCGAGGCGCGGGCCCAGGCGCGCAATCTCGCCAACATCCGCTTCCTCACCGGCTCGCTCCTCGACCTGCCCGGCATGGGACTCGGCCGGTTCGACTACATCGACTGCTGCGGCGTGCTGCATCATCTGGCGGACCCCGCCGCCGGGCTCGCGGCCCTGACCTCGGTCATGGCGCCCGACGGCGGCATGGGCCTGATGCTCTATGGCGAGCTCGGCCGCACCGGCGTCTATCACGCCCAGGAGATGCTGCGGATACTGGCCCCCGCTGCCGAGCCGGCGCCGGAGCGGATCGAGACGGCCAAGCGCCTGCTGGCCGAGTTGCCCACGACCAACTGGCTCAGCCTCAATCCGGCCGTGGGCGACTGGCGGCGCGACGACGCCGGGCTGTTCGACCTGCTGCTGCATGCCCGCGACCGCGCCTATCGGGTGCCGGAGATCGTGGATCTTGCCGCGCGCGCCGGCCTGGAGGTCGTCGCCTTCGTCGATCCCTGGCGCTACGATCCCGACAGCTATCTCGCCGATCCCAAGCTGAAGGCGCGGCTGACCTCGCTTTCGAAGCTCGAGCGCGCCGCCTTCGCCGAGCTCCTCGCCGGCAACATCAAGTCCCACAACTGCTATGTCGTCGCCGCCGGCCGGGCCGCGACCGCCCTCTCCGCTCCATCGGATTCCGCCGCGATCCCCGTGCTGCGCCAGGACGACGGGCCGGCGCTCGCCAAGCTCATCCGGGATGATCGCATCGGCCTTCGCCTCGACGGGCTCGAGATGACCTTCGCGCTCCCTCGCCTCGCCGGACCGATCCTGACGCGCATCGACGGCCGGGCGAGCCTCGCCCAGCTGCAAAGGACGCTGGAGGGCGAATTGGGCCGGCGCGCCGATGCCACCGCCTTCGCGCGCGACTTCGCCTGGCTCTATAAAGTCATGAACGGCATCGGCAGGATGATGATTCGCCATGAAATACGAGGATCCTGAGGAATGATTATCTCGCGCGAGCACAGGCTGTTCCTCAAACGCTGGCTGCATGCGCCGCGGCACGTGGGCGCCGTGGCGCCGAGCAGCCGGCAGCTCGGCGACGTGATGGCGCGGCTGGTTCCGCGGGACGGCGCGGGGCCGGTGGTCGAACTCGGCGGCGGCACCGGCGTCATCACCGCATCGCTCCTGCGCGCCGGCATCGCCGCCGAGCGCCTGGTGGTGGTGGAGCGCGATGTCGAGCTTCACCGGCATTTGCAAGAACACTTCCCGGCCGTGCGAATCCTGCTGGGCGACGCGGCGAGGCTCGGCGAGGCGCTGAAGCCCCTGGGCATCTCCCAAGTGGACGCCGTGGTCTCGGGCCTGCCCTTGCTCACCATGCCGAAGCCCGTGCAGGACGAAATCATGGAGCAGGTGCTGGCGTTGCTGGCGCCGGGGGCGCCCATGATCCAGTACACCTATGGGCCCATGTCGCCGGTCGACCGCCGGCGCTTCCGGCTCAAGGGCACGGTCGCCAAGCGCGTCGCCGCCAATCTTCCGCCGGCCACCGTCTGGGTCTATCGCCGGGAGAGCGATTAGAGTCGGCCGCCCTCCCACTCGAGGAGGATCCAGTCGAGAGACGGCGGCGCCACGGGCGTGTCGGAGAGCAGTCCGTGAACCTGGCCGCGGTGATGGGTCTGATGGTTGAACAGATGGCCCAGCACCTGGGCCATGGGTACGGACTTGGCCTCGCCCGCCATGCTGCGGTAGGCGAGGACCCGTTGGAGATCCGCGTCCTTGAAGCCGCCGACGACCGCCTGCAGCCGGGCGTCCTCCTCGCTTCGGGCGGCGCTCAATTCGGCGAAATCGCCGTATAGCTCCTGGTCGAGGCTGGTGACGCCATGGGGCTTGCCGTCAAGGCGCGACAGCCAAAGCCGGTCGCCGACCAGGATGTGGTTCAAGGTCCGGTGGATCGAGCCGAAGAAGGAAGGCCGCCGGCGCTTGCGCTCCTCGTCGGTGAGCTCGGCGCAGGCGGCATAGACCCGTTCGTTCGCCCAGGCGTTGTAGCGGCTGAGCTGGCGAAAATAGGCGACGTTCATCGGCTTCCTTCCCCGCTGGTCGTCACGACCTCCAGAACGGCTTGGTCGCCTCCCGGTCCACGTCGGCCAGGCTGACGCCGATGTCCCGCAGCATCCGTTCATCGAGGCTCAACAGATGCATACGATCCTTGTGCCGGCGCTGCCAAGTGAGGAACCGGTCGAGGACGTTCTCGACCGCCAAATCCACCTGGTGAACAAAACGAGCACTCGCATGGTTCAGGTTCGGGGCGGCCCGTGAAACCGTGTGATTCGTGTGTATCTGGCTCATCTTTCCTCTCCTTCGGACTGGCGGGACATTGGCCCCGTCTCTGGTTGAGAATTTGATGTGAAATTCGCTTGCCCACAAACGATCGTTTCTCATATGTTTCGTTAGAAAATCTAACGGATGAAAAGCCATGGCCGAACGCCTTCCGCCGTTGAACGCCCTGCGCTGTTTCGACATCGCCGCCAAGCATTTGAGCTTCACCAAGGCTGCCGCCGAGCTGCATGTGACCCACAGCGCGGTCAGCCACCAGATCAAGGCCCTGGAGGAATGGCTGGGCCTGCCCCTGTTCCGCCGGGTCAATCGCGGCCTGGTGCTGACCGAGGCCGGGCAGGCCTATCTGAAGCCGATCCGCGAGGCGTTCGAGCGCCTGGGCGACGCCACCCGCCGCTTGCGGGTGCGTGAGCGCAGCGGTCCCTTGACCGTCAGCGTCATGCCCTCCTTCGCGGGAAAGTGGCTGGTACCCAGGCTGGGCCGCTTCCGTCAGCGCCATCCCGACATCGACGTGCGCATCTCAGCCTCCTCGGAGCTGGCGGATTTCGAGCGCGACGACGTCGATATCGCCGTGCGCTATGGCCGCGGCGACTGGCCCGGCCTCAGAGTCGAACTCCTGATGCATGAGACCCTGTTCGTCGTGTGCAGCCCCAGCCTGTTGCAAGGCCCGGACGCGATCCGCGCGCCCGCCGACATCGTGCGCCATACGCTTCTCAGCGACCTCGATTGGCGCATCGATGTCTGGCAGATCTGGTTCGAAGCGGCCGGCCTCGGAGTCGGCGGCGTCGACGCGCGCCGGGCGCTCAGCTTCAACTACTCGAACCTGATGATCCAGGCGGCGGTGGATGGCCTGGGCGTGGCCTTGAGCCAGCATGCGCTGGCCGGCGACGATCTCGCCGCCGGGCGCCTCGTGCGGCCCTTCGACATCAGCCTGCCCACGGAGTACGCCTACTACGTGGTCATGCCCGAGGTCTCGGCCGAGCGGCCGAAGATCGCGGCCTTCCGCAACTGGCTGAAGGACGAGGCGAAGGCGGGCAAGGAAGCCGCGCCGGCCTGAGGCCGCCTTGGACTGCCAACGCCGTTGCTTTCAGGAGCGAGGCCGATGCTCATCGATGAGATTCGCGCAGTCATCACCGCCAAGGCGGACGCCCTGATCCGCAAGGACGCCGCCCGCCTCGAGACCCTGCTCCATCCCGATTTCCTCTACGTGAACGCCAGGGGCGTGAGCTTCGACAAGGCCGGCTATATCGAGAATTTCTGTCTGTCGGACGAGCTCCGCTTCGAGCGCCAGGATGTCGCCGAGCTGAAGGTCAAGGCGTCGTTTCCCGGCTTCGCCCTCGCTACAATGGTTCTGAACGAGAAGTACTTTTTCGAAGGGAGGACGCAGGACGCGGTCTTTCGCTCCTTCTGCGTCTTCATCTCCGATGGCGGCCGTTGGCGCTGGGTGGGCGGGCAGACGATGCCGAAGGGTTAGCCCCGCGCGGGCGCGCGCTCGATCGAAACATGCTATAGAGGGCAGGGAAGCAGGAGTTCATGACCAATCAATCCGACGATCCCGGCGAGGGACGAAGCGCCGCGACCTTCTCGGCCGAATCGGCCAGGACCCAGACCGAGCGCGCCTTCGTCGAGAGCCTGAACCGCAACAACCGCTGGATGATGGCCTTCTCGGTGGTCATCGCCTTCGCCGGCTTGGCGGGCGCAGCCCTTCTGGTGATCATCCTGGCGCGGCAGCTCAGCGTCATGGGCGTCGAGCTCGACCAGATGCGCGCGGCGGTCGGCCAGACCGAGCGGCTGATCGGCGAAATCCACCGCATGGCCGATGCCGCTTCCCAGGCAACGGATGTCGCCCGCCAGGCCAACGAGACGAACAAGGAGCTTCTTGCCGTCGACCGGCGGGCCTGGGTCGCGCCCAAGAGCGCCGATCTCGCCGGCACGGTCGAGGCCGGCAAGCCGCTCGCCTTCACCATCAGCTACGGCAATACCGGCAAGGAGCCGGCGACGAACCTGGCGATCAGCGGCGTCGGCGCGCTGGCGCCCGCTCCGGCCAACGGTGCCTGGGAGACGCTCGTGGTGGGCGAGAACCAGGCTTGCCAGGGCATCGAGACCATCGCCGACGGCCCCGTGGTGTTCCCATCGGCCATCGACGCCTACAGCTATCGCCTCACGACCAGCGCCACCCTCATCGATCCGACGGTCCTGTCGGGGGCCCAGGTCTTCTATGTCGAGGGCTGCTTCGCCTACGACACGGCGGGCGACACCCATGTCTCCGCCTATTGCTTCTATCTGCGGCCCGACGCGAGCACGCCGCCCCAGAACTGGACCTTCAGGCCTTGCCCCGGCGGCGCCTTCGCAAATTGAGAAAGCCGGCGGGGCAGGGGCCGAGCCGCACCGTCAGCTAAGAAACGGCTCCAGCCGGTCCATGGCTTCCGCCAGACGCGGGGTGCCGGCGGCAAAGCAGAGCCTGAGGAATCCTTCGCCCCCGGCGCCGAACGCGGCGCCCGGCGCGAGGCCGACGCCCGCCTGGTCCACGAGCCGGAGCGCCAGGGCGTGGGAATCGGCTTCGCCCTCGACCTGGAACATCAAATAGAACGAGGCCTCCGAGCGCAGCACCCGCACGCGGCGCATGCCGCCCAGGCGCTGGGTGACAAGATCGCGCCCAGCGCGGCAGCGGGCGATCTGCTCCGTGACGAAGGGCTCGCCCTGGTCGATTGCCGCGACGCAGGCGCGTTGGAGGAAGGCCTGGCCGCCGCTGGTGTTGAACTCCAGCAGGCGCTCGACCACGGGGGCGAGGCCGACCGGCATCACCATCCAGCCGATGCGCCAGCCCGTCATGGCCCAGGTCTTGGAGAAGCTGTTGACCACCAGGACGGGATCGTCGGGCCTCGCGACCGTGAGAGCCGAGGGCGCCACGGCGCGGTCGTAGATCAGGCGGTTGTAGACCTCGTCGGCGATAAACCAGATGCCGCGCTTGCGGCAGAACTCGATCACCGCCTGGAGCTGGTCCAAGGGCATGACCCAGCCCGTGGGATTGCCGGGCGAGGCCGCGTAGACGACCCGGGTGCGGCCATCGCAGGCGGCGAACAGCCGGTCGAGGTCGAGGCGCCAGTGGTCGCCTTCGTTGGTCAGCGCCACCATGCGCACCTCGCCGCCCATGATCTCGGCGGTGGCGAAGATATTCGGCCAGACCGGCGAGACGGCGACCAGGTTGTCGCCGGCCCCGATGGCGATCTCCATGGCGATCATCATCGCGTTCATGCCGGCCGAGGTGATGGCGATGCGCTCGTCGGCGATTGCTACGCCCCAATGCTTCTTGTGGTAGCCGGCGAGGGCCTGGCGAAGCTCGGGGATGCCGCGCTTGTAGGTGTAGAAGGTCTCGCCGGCGAGCATCGAGGCATGGGCCGCATCGGCGATGAACTTCGGCGTCGGCAAATCGCCTTCGCCCACGGCCAGCATGATGATGCCCTGCTTGCCGAGGCCCCGGTGCCAGACGTCGACGATTTTCGAATCCTCAAGCTCGAGGATGTCCTTGCGGATCGGCAGGGTCATGTGGGGCGGTGCTCCTTGGCCGGCTGACGCCGGCGCATCAGCACCAGCACGTTGCCCAGCAATACCAGAGCCACGCCCACCGCCGCCAGCGGCGTCCAATGATAGCCCTCGAGCCAGGTGGAGACGGCGAGCGCCACGATGGGGAAGAGCACGGTCGCATAGGCGGCGCGGTCGGCGCCGATGCGCTGGATCAGAGTGAGGAAGGAGCCGAAGCCGACGATCGAGGCGAAGAGCGAGAGGAAGAGCAGGGCGAGGGTGAACTGGGGCCGGAAGTCATAGACCAGCGGCCGGCCCAGCGCCGCGGCGATGGCAAGCGATGAGAGCGCGCCATAGGCCATGCCGATGGCGTTGCTCTCGATCACCGGGATCTCCCGCCGCTTGTGGCGCACCGTGATCATGTTACCCAGCGAGGCGGAGTATGTCGCCACCAGCGACAGCACGAGCCCGGTCACGGCCTTGCCCCCGAAGCCCGTCACTTCGGGCCAGAAGACGAGGGTGAGGCCGGCGAGGCCGAACAGCGCTCCGAGGAAGACCCTGGGCTCGACCCTGGTCCTGAAGAACAGATGCCCGTTGGCGATGTTCATCAGCAGGATGGTGGAAAAGCAGACCGACATCAGGCCGCTCGGCATGTCGAGGCTGGCCCGGTAGAACAGCATGTAGTTGAAGGAGAACAGGGCGAAGCCCTGGGCGGCCATGAACAGATGGTCGCGCGGGCCGTATCGGAGGCGCCGGCCGGCGGCCAAGCAGTAGGCGATCAGGATGACCGCGGCAAGGACGAAGCGGTAGGCGATGGCGAGTTCGACCGAGACGACGCCGGTCTGCAACGTGATGGCAAACCAGGAACTGCCCCAGATGAGGACTGTGAGGCCGTAAAGGACGGAAGTCGGCAAGCGCGGTCGCCCGTGAGTTGCGCTTCCTTCTATCGTGCGAAGGGTCCCCGCGCCAGCCGGCCCTCATGCAGTCCAGCCATGCGGGCGATTGTTTCGCAGACAATCGCGGCGATGCGCGTTTCTCTTTGCCCCCGCCCCCTCGATGGGGGCGGGTTGGGGTGGGGGTGGAGCAACAGCGAGTCGAAGTTGCGGGGCCACCCCCTCCGCTCGCTTCGCTCGCCGCCTCCCCCGCGGAGGGGGGAGGCTCAAACTGGACGAGGCCGATCCGGCTGGTGCTCTACCCCCTTGCTGCGTCGGCGGCGAGGCGGGCGGCGAGTGCGGGCATGACCGAGGCCTCAGCATTGGCGAAGGCGAGCCTGAGATAAGCCTCCTGGCCGGGCCCGAACATGCTGCCGGGCAAGGCCAGCACGTTCTGTTCGTCGGCGAGGCGCCGCGCCACCTCCATCGCCGGGCGCTCACCGAAGGGATGAGCGAGATAGGCGAAATAGGCCCCGGCGCTGATGACCCGATAGCCAAGGTCGTTGCGGGCGAGGGCCAAGGTCAGCGCCGACAAGCGCTCGCGCATCAGGCCCCGGTTCTTCAGCCGCCAGGGCACCAGATGGGCGAGGCCGTAGCATGCTGCAAGCTGGCCGATGCGCGGCGCGCAGATGGCGATGGTATCGATCGCCTTGGCGATCTCGGCGATCAGCTTCGGCCCGGCGATGATGGAGCCGACGCGATAGCCGGTCAGGCAATAGACCTTGGAGAAGCTGTAGAGCTGGACCAGATGGTCGCGCCAGCCGGCCTCGGCGAACAGGCCATGGGCCGCACCGTCGCCGGGCAGGAAATCGCGATAGGTCTCGTCGATTATGAGTGCAATGCCCCGGCTTCGCGCCAGCCGATAGAACGCGGCAATGGCCTCAGGCGGATAGACCGCACCCGTCGGGTTGTTGGGCGTCACCAGCACGATGGCGCGCGTCCGCGGGCCGATCATCCGTTCCGCCTCATCCGGGTCGGGCACGCCGCCGCGTTCGGGCCGGAAGGAGAGATGGCGCGCGACGACGCCCTGCATCTCCAGCCACATCTGGTGATTGAAGTAATAGGGCAGGGGCAGGATCACCTCGTCCCCCGCCTTGGCCAGCGCCAGGATCGCGAGGCAGAAGGCCTGGTTGCAGCCGGACGTGATGGCGGTGTCGGCAGGCTCGATCCTGGCGCCATAGAAATCCGCCATGTCGCGGGCGAGCGCCTGGCGCAGGGCCGGCAGGCCGAGGATGTCGGTATAGCGCGCGCTCGCTGCCTCGCCGATGACGGCCGCCAGATGGTCGGTCAGGTCCTTCGGCGGCGGATAGCCGGGCACGGCCTGGGCGACGTCGATGAGCGGCTTGGCGAGCGGAAAATTCCGGCCGGCGATCCAGCTATGGGCCTCGGCGATCGGCGGCTCGGCGACGGCGGTCAGAAGCGGATTCACTCGGACAACTCCTTGCGCCCGCGGTAATGCTCGAGGGCTTCCGGATTGGCCAGCGCCTCGCGGTTCTTGATCGCCCGGCCGTGGACCACGTCGCGCACGGCGAGTTCCACGATCTTGCCGCTCTTGGTGCGCGGGATGTCGGCCACTTCGAGGATCCGCGCCGGGACATGGCGCGGCGTAGCGTTGCGCCGGATCTGGTCTGTGATCCGCTTCTTCAGCGCCTCGTCCAGCCTGTGCCCCGGCTGCAGGCGCACGAACAGCACCACGCGCACGTCGCCGGCCCAATCCTGGCCGACCACGATGCTCTCGGCGATCTCGGGCAGCTGCTCCACCTGGCGATATATCTCGGCCGTGCCGATGCGCACGCCGCCCGGCTTCAGCACCGCATCCGACCGGCCATAGATGATGACCCCGCCATGCTCCGTCAGCTCGACGTAGTCGCCATGGCACCAGACATTGGGGAAGCGGGCGAAATAGGCGTTGAAGTATTTCTGGCCATCCGGATCGTTCCAGAACGAGACGGGCATGCAAGGGAAGGGGGCGGTGCAGACCAGCTCGCCCTTCTCGCCGGTGAGCGGCTTGCCGTCGTCGTCCCAGACCTCGACCTTCATGCCAAGGCCGCGGGCCTGGATTTCGCTTCGCCAGACCGGCCCCGTGGGATCGCCCAGCACGAAGCAGGAGACGATGTCCGTGCCGCCGGACAGCGAGGACAGGCAGACGTCCTTCTTGATGCTGGCATAGACGTAGTCGAAGCTTTCCGGCAGCAGGGGCGAACCGGTCGAGCCGATGGTGCGGACCGAGGAAAGATCGTGGGTCTCAATCGGCTTCAGCCCCGCCTTGGCGCAGGCGTCGATGAATTTGGCCGAGGTGCCGAAGAAGGTGCAGCGCTCGTCCCGGATGAAATCGAAGACGGCGTTGCCGTCGGGATGGAAGGGCGAGCCGTCATAGAGCAGGAGCGTGGCGCCCGAGGCGAGGCCCGTGACCAGCCAGTTCCACATCATCCAGCCGCAGGTGGTGAAATAGAACTGCCGGTCGCCGGGACGGATGTCGCTGTGGAGCTGATGCTCCTTCAGATGCTGGAGCAGGGTCCCGCCGGCGCCGTGCACGATGCATTTGGGTGCGCCCGTGGTGCCCGAGGAATACATGATGAAAAGCGGATGGTTGAACGGCATGCGGGCAAACTGGATCTCGCCCGCGCCATGGCCGGCGATGAAATCCTCGAGCCGCACCGCCTTGGGCAGGACCGAGACATCGGGCTTCGCGGCGACATAAGGCAGCACCACCACGCGCTCGACGCTTGGCAGCCGCTTCAGGCATTCGGCCATCCGCGCCAGGCTGTCATGGGTCTTGCCGGCGTAGAAATAGCCGTCAGCGGTGAACATCATCTTTGGCGCGATCTGGCCGAACCGGTCGAGCACGCCCTCGACGCCGAAGTCGGGCGAGCAAGAAGACCAGATGGCCCCCAGGCTGGCCGTCGCCAGCATGGCCACCAGCGTCTCCGGCATGTTGGGCACGAAGCCCGCGACCCGGTCGCCGGGAACGACACCCGCCACCTTCATCGCCTTGGCGAGGCGCGCGACGAGGTCGTAAAGCTGACGGTGGCTCAAGCGCCGGCGGACCTTGTCCTCGCCGCGGAAGACGATGGCGTCGGCATCGTCGCGCCGGCGGAGCAGGTTCTCCGCGTAGTTGAGCCTGGCCTCGGGAAAGAACTTCGCGCCCGGCATCTTGTCCGGATTCTCGATGCCGACCGCTCCGGGCCCCTCGCCGATCACGTTCGTGAAGGACCACAGCTTGCGCCAGAATGCCTCCGGCTCGGCGATCGACCAGCGATAAAGCGCCGCCATGTCGGCCTGGCCGGTCTCGCGGCAGAAGCGCGAGAGGATGGTACCGGCCGCTCGTTCGGGGCTCGGCCGCCACAGAGGTTGGCTCATCGCGGGCTGCTTCCTAGGGTCCTCGGAATCCTCTCGGGCGATCAAACAGAGCCGGCGCCGGCCTGGCAAGCGCCTTGCGAAATGAGGCAGCGGGTCAGTTTGACCCCCATGCTTCGACACGCTCAGCATGAGGGTCAAACAAACCGCCTCATCCTGAGCCTGTCGAAGGATGAGGCCATCGAATCGATCCGTCACCCGAAATGACCGCCGCTTCGCAAGGTGAGCCCGGTCTGTTATGAAGCCCGCCGCTCACCAGGGAGAGGCATCATGAAGATCAAGGGCGAGGCGGCCATCGTCACCGGGGCGGCGTCGGGCATCGGGGCCGACGTGGCGCGCCATCTGGCCGAGGCGGGGGCCAAGGTCGCCGTGCTGGACGTCAACAAGGCGGGCGCCGAAGCCGTGGCCAAGGAGATCGGCGGGCGCGGCTTCGAATGCGACGTGTCGAGCGCCGCCAGCGCCGAGGCCGCCGTGGCCGCGGCGGCGGCGGCCCATGGGCCGGCCCGCATCCTGGTCAACGTCGCCGGGATTCTCATTCCCGGCCGCATCCTCGGCAAGGACGGGCCGCTTGCCCTGGAGAAGTTCTCCAAGGTTATCGAGGTCAACCTGATCGGCAGCTTCAACATGATGCGCCTCGCCGCGGCGGGCATGGCGGCACTTCCGGCGCTCGCCGACGGCGAGCGGGGCGTCATCGTCTCGACATCCTCCGTTGCCGCCTATGAAGGCCAGATCGGCCAGGCGGCCTATGCCGCGTCCAAGGCGGGCATCGCGGGCTTGACCCTGCCGGCGGCCCGCGATCTCGCCCGCCACGGCATCCGCGTGCTCGCGGTGGCGCCCGGCCTCATCGCCACGCCCATGATGTTGAACCTGCCGCCCGAGGTGCAGAAGAGCCTGGGCGAATCCGTGCCTTTCCCCTCGCGCCTCGGCCATGCCCACGAAGTCTCGCGCCTGGTCCTGCACATGATCGAGAACGTGCTCCTGAACGGCGAAGTCGTGCGCCTCGACGGGGCGCTGCGCATGGGGCCGAAGTAGCCGGCTGTTACCCCGCGGCCACCGCGTCGATCGACTTGGCCAGCTTCACGTCGCGCGCGGAAAGACCGCCGCAGTCATGGGTCGAAAGGGTGATGTCGACCCGGTTGTAGACGTTGAACCATTCCGGATGGTGGTCCTGGCTTTCGGCCAGCAGGGCGACCCGGGCCATGAATCCCCAGGCCTCGCTGAAATTCTTGAACTTGAACGAACGGGTGATGGCGTCGCGCCCGGCGACGGCGCGCCAGTCCGCCAGGTCCTTCATGGCCTGGTCGCGTTCGGCGGCGGTGAGCTTGGCGATCATGGCGGTCTCCCTTTGCAAGCGCGGTTGGCGACATTATATCGTTCAGCGCGCCATGGCCCCACAGCCGCCCGATCGCCAACGGACCGACCGGTCGCTGCCCGACAAGGCGCCGACCCTGGAGGATATCGAGCGGCTCGCCACCGAGGCCTTCGAGAGCATCCCTGCGGAGCTGCGCCGGCATGTCGCCAATATCGTCTTCCGCGTTGAGGATTTTCCCGACGAGCAGACCGAGCGCGACATGGAGCTCGAGTCGCCCTTCGACATCCTCGGGCTCTATCGCGGCGTGGCGCTGCCCAACCGCAGCACCAATCAGGTGCGGCGCTCCCAGGACATGATCTTCCTCTATCGCCGCCCGCTCCTCGACTACTGGTGCGAGACCGGCGAGCCGCTGATCGACATCGTGCGCCACGTCCTGGTCCACGAGATCGGCCACCATTTCGGCTTCAGCGACGACGACATGGAGCGTCTCGACGAGGGAAATTGACGGATGGCGGCCGATGGCGATGCTGATGGTCGCCGGTTGCAATTCGAATTCGCCACCCTACCTTTCTGCCTGGGATGGCAAGACAAGCATCCGACCGACAGGTGCCAGACGAGGGACCGAGCCCAGAAGTCATCGAGTGGCTCGCCACCGTGGCGTTTCACGACATCCCCCCGGAACTCCGCCAGCATGTCTCGAATGTCGTCTTCCGCGTCGAGGAAGTTCCAGACTCTGAGGCCGAGCGCAAACTAAAACTTAGACCTGGGCACTCTCTCCTCGGCCTTTACCGTGGCGTGCCGTTGCCCAACCGCAGCGTCAAGCATTTGCGGAACTCCCAGGACATGATCTTCCTCTACCGCCGGGCCCTATTGGACTATTGGCGCCGGTCGGGGCTTCCGTTGGCGGACATCGTGCGCCATGTGCTGATCCACGAGATCGGCCACCATTTCGGCTTCAGCGACGCCGACATGGAACGCATCAACCGGGGCGGGTAGGGGAAGCCAACCGGCCTCTCCATTCCGTCATGGCCGGACTTGATCCGGCCATCCACGCCTTCCGTCCCGACGCTGCAATTGATGGTTGCCCGGGTCAAGCCCGGGCATGACGGGGGAAGAATGATCGCTACTCGCTCACAAGCCTCGCCACGCGTTTGCGCAGCTCCGGCACCAGCTCGGCTTCGAACCAGGGATTGCGCTTCAGCCAGCCGGTGTTGCGCCAGCTCGGATGGGGCAGGGGCAGGTAGCGCGGCAGATAGCCCCGCCAGCCCGCGACCGTCTCGCCGACGCTTTTGCCCCGCTTGTCGCCGAGGTGGAAGACTTGGGCATAGACGCCAACCAGCAGGGTGAGCTCGACCTTGGGCATCAGGTCGACGAAGCGCCGGTGCCAAGTGGGGGCGCATTCGGGCCGGGGCGGCTTGTCCCCGCCGTGATTGTCGATCCCGGGATAGCAGAAGCCGATCCCGAGCAGGCCCACCCGGCGCCGGTCATAGAATGCTTCCCGATCGAGGCCGAGCCAACCGCGCAAGCGTTCGCCGCTGGGATCGTTCCAGGAAAGCCCCGTCTCATGCACCAGCCGGCCCGGCGCCTGGCCGACGACGAGAAGCCGCGCGGTGGCGCTGACCCGGAACACGGGCCGCGGCCCGAGGGGCAGATGGGCCTCACAGATCCGGCAAGCCCGCGCCTCGGCCGACAGCCGGTCGAGGCGGGTCATGCCCGGCTCAGCTCATAGCTTCGCTCGGGCGTGTAGATGGCGGCCGTGTGGTTGAGGAAGCTCGAGAACAAGGTGAAATGGGTGACCTCGAAGGGCTGGCCGCGGAACAAACTATGCTGGACCAGGAAGTCGCCCAGCTTGGGCACCAGCTCGCCCTTGCTGCGGGCGAGGGTCACATGGGGGTGGAATTTCTGGCCGTTGGGCTCGGCCCCGGCCCTGACCACCGCCGATTCGATCTTGTCGCGCAGGTGGGTGAGGGCCGGCTGCTTGTCCACCCCGGCCCAGATGCTGCGCAGCTTCGCCCCGCTGCCGAAATGGCCGACCCCGGCGAAGCTCATGGTGAAGCCTGGCGCCCGAATCCCCGCCAGCGCCGCATCGATGTCGTGGAACTCGGCCCCGTCCACCTCGCCGATGAAGCGGAGCGTCAGGTGGAAGTTCTCCGGCGGCACCCAGCGGGCGCCCGGCAGCCCGCCGCAGAGCAGGCGCAATTGCCAGCGTATGGTTTCCGGAAGGGCGATCGCGACGAAGAGACGCATGGGCAAGGCTCCCGGTGGAAGCCAGCTTCAAGTCTAGCAGGCGGCTTCGCCGACGGGGATAGTTATCGACAGGGGGTGGAGGGTATAGCGGGAAGGGTCGGTACCGTAAACCTCG
>Ga0265313_10001783_pt1 | contig 19672 bp, 17 predicted proteins | sample 4123metaG_FD_203122 | JGI IMG/M metagenome (GOLD analysis project Ga0265313, IMG submission 203122) | Rhizosphere microbial communities from Carex aquatilis grown in University of Washington, Seatle, WA, United States - 4-1-23 metaG | ecosystem: Host-associated > Plants > Roots > Rhizosphere >...
TATCATCACCCAATTTCCATTGCCAGCGGGCCGCCCCGAATCAGCCTGTCCTTTCCCCCAATGTCGAACAGCGAGCTACCGAAGACAGACCCGCAGGTGGAGCCGTTCATCCTGCCGCAGACCCGGATGACCGAGTTCACCGTCCGGGCTGTCATGACGGGAACCATACTGGGGATTATTTTCGGCGCCTCGTCCCTCTATCTCGCCCTCAAGGTGGGCTTGACGGTGAGCGCCTCGATTCCCGTCGCGGTCATCTCGCTCGCCCTGTTTCGCGGGCTTTCGAAGCTCGGCATTCGCGACTCGACGATCCTCGAGAACAACATCACCCAGACCGCCGGCTCGGCGGGCGAATCCATCGCGTTCGGGGTCGCCGTCACCATGCCGGCGATCATGATCCTCGGCTTCGAGCTCGAGCTGACACGCGTCCTTCTGGTCTCGGTCTTGGGCGGGCTCCTTGGGATCCTGATGATGATCCCGCTGCGCCGGGCGCTCATCGTCAAGGAGCACGGCATCCTCAAGTACCCCGAGGGCACCGCGTGCGCCGCTGTCCTTGTGGCCGGTGTTTCCCCGGACGACATCCCCCTCGCGTCGCCGTCGGCCCAGGCCGAAGTTCGCGCGGCCGAGGCGGCGGGCCTCGGCCAGTCCCCTGGAGGCAAGGTCATCTTCTCGGGATTCTTCATCGGCATGCTCTACAAGGTGATCAACATCGCCGGGAAGGGATGGCGGGACGTGCCCGAGAAGGTTTTCGGAGCGCCGTTCAAGTCGGGCTCGGTCAGCATCGAGATCTCGCCGGAACTGACGGGCGTCGGCTACATCATCGGCCCGCGAATAGCCTCGCTCATGTGCGCCGGCGGCGTCCTCGCCTACCTGGTCCTCATCCCGATGATCAAGTTTTTCGGGGAAAAGATATCCGGACCGCTGGCGCCCGGGACAATTCCAATTTCCGAAATGGATCCGTCTCAGGTCCGCAGCGCCTACGTTCTCTACATCGGAGCGGGCGCCGTGGCCGCGGGCGGGATCATCAGCCTTTTCCGCTCCCTTCCGACGATCTGGCACGGTCTGCGGGCCGGTCTTCGCGACGTCGGCCTGGCCCGCGCGGCCGGGCCGGAAAAGAGGACGGCTCTTCGCACCGAACATGACCTTTCGCTCAAGTTCGTCGCGATCGGCATCATAATCCTCGTTGTCGGCATCACCGCGGCGCCCGCCCTCCACATGAACCTGCTCGGCGCCCTGTTGATCGTGGTCTTTGGCTTTCTGTTCGTCACGGTCTCGTCCCGCCTGACCGGCGAAATCGGCTCCTCGTCAAATCCGATCTCCGGAATGACGGTGGCGACGCTGCTTTTGACCTGCCTCATCTTCCTCCTGGTCGGCTGGACCGGAGGCACCTACTACGTGACCGCCCTGTCCGTCGGAGCCATCGTCTGCATCGCCGCCTCAAACGGGGGCAGCACCTCCCAGGACCTGAAGACCGGCTATCTCCTGGGCTCCACTCCCAAGTATCAGCAGATCGCCATCCTGTTCGGCGCTTTCGCCTCCGCCGTCGCTCTCGGGCCGATTCTGCTCGTCCTCAACCAGTCCGCGACCGTTTACGTCCCCGCGGCGCAGGTCGCGCCCGGCGCCCTGCACACAGACGTTAGCGCCCTCGACCGGACCGAGAAGATCAAGGGCCCCCAGGCCGAACAGGACTCGAGGCTGTACCACGTCTGGCAAAAGACCGATCTCGAGGGCGGCACTCCCGGCAAGTATCTGGTCGACGATTCCGGACGAGCCGTGTGGTACGTCGACCCCGGCATCAACGGCCGGTTCAACCACAGGCCGGACGGAAGCGTCGTGAGGAAGTTCGACGCCCCGAAGGCGACCCTCATGTCCTACATCATCAAGGGAATCCTGGATCGGAAGCTCCCTTGGGCCCTGGTCCTCCTGGGGGTCATGATCGCCCTGGTCCTCGAGATGTCGGGACTGCCCTCGCTCGCCTTCGCCGTCGGGGTCTATCTGCCCCTGTCCTCCTCGACCCCGATCTGGGTCGGCGGGCTTGTGCGGGCCCTCGTCGACTGGCACCAGCGGCGGAAGCTGAAGGCCTCCAACCTGACGGAGGAGCAGCTTGTGGCCGAAGGCGACAAGAGCCCCGGCGTCCTCCTCGCCTCGGGCTACATTGCGGGCGGGGCGATCGCCGGCATCATCATCGCGATCACGACGGGTGTCCCCGGTGCAATCGAGAAATTCGATACCGCGCTGACGGATTGGTCAAACGCCCACAACCCCCTCTTCAACGGCCCAAATTCCGACCTGCTTTCGATGATCCCCTTCGCAGCCCTGGTGGCCCTGCTTTACTTCGTCGGCCGCGAAAAGCTGCTGCGGACGCGGAAGACCTGAAACGCCCTCGGGCATGCAACGGGGCCGCCGGCCTTTCATTCATTGCACAGCGCACCGGCGCTTCGCCGAATTTATACACCGCCCGCACGACCGGCGAAACCAAGGGGCACGAGCATCCCGAGGCATAGCCACGCGAACAGATCGCCGACCGCCCCGTAAATGGTGCGCACCCCGCGGGTCGGCAGGTACGCCACGAGGGTGTGATTGGGATTCGTGAAGTAGTCGGTCTCGGCAAGGTTTCGCCCCATGTAATCGGTGGCTATCGAGCGCCCATGACTGACGTTGCGCACAAGGTTGAAGCCGTTCTCGACCGCCCGAAATACGGCCATCTGGGTATGCCAGGGATCAATGGCCTCCCAGTCGTTGGAAGGGACGATTACCAGATCGGCATGATCCCGGCCGGCCTGCCGGACCAGCCCGGGAAAATCCATGTCAAAACAGATGAAGCCGCCAACCCTGCCCATGGGCGTGTCCGCGAATCGCATCGGGTTGCCGTTGGTTTCGCTCATGTCCTTCTCCGGCCCGGGGACCGGACGGGATTTCCAGTAGTCGAACAGAACGTCGCCGTCGGGCCCGATCAAAACCAACTTGTTCCGCGAGGGCCTTGGCTGGCCCTGATCATAACTCAACAGTCCCATTCCGAGATAAATGTGATTCCTGCGCGCGAGATCCGCCCCTTTCTGAATCAGCGCCGGTTCGTCGGACCTGCTCACCTGGGCGGCTCCCTCGGCCCAGAGCACCAGGCGGGCCCCTGCCTTCGCCTCGACCTCGCTTCTCGCCAGAAGGCGGTCCTTGCCGTCGGCGGCAATGCCGGCCACCCGTGCGTAGCTTGCCTGCGGTCCATCCAGAAGCAGGCGCGCGCTCCCTCCAAGGTAGGAGCCAACCTGCACGCCGAGGAAGATGATTACGCCACGCCGGATCCGTGCCCAATCGAACTCATGGTCCCAGGCCCAATTGACCACGGCCCCGAGCCATGAAACGAGAAATGAGATTCCATAGAGGCCCGTGACCGCCGAGACCTGCATGATGGGCAGGTTCCCGTATTGGGAGTAAGCCACCGCGCACCAGCTCCCGTAGGGATTGAAGGAACCCAGGCTGAATTCCAATCCAGCCACTGCGCAGGGGAAGATGAGGGTGGCCGCAAAGCCGCCAGTTCGCGCCTTCACGCTTCTGTCGATTGCATAAGGAACAAGACCGAGCATTCCGGTGGGCAGCGCCATGGCGAGCATGGCCCAGAAGGGCACCGGCACCATGCCGCGAAACTGAAACAGCCAAACCAGCCCCTTCACCAGCCCGGCAAGCGCAACATAGCGGCCGGCTGTCGTGCGGGTGAATCGGAGGAAGAATATCGGGGCAATCCATGCAGCCAGGAGCACCGTGTAGCGGCCCATCGCAAAAAGGAGGATTGTCCCTCCGAGCACCAGCCAGACCGCTGGAAGCATTGGGGAAAGGGTGCTTTTTGAATCGGATTTCATGGAATTGCTTCGGGCACCCACGATATCAGGCCGCCTTCCCTCGCTGCATGTGCCAGTGGTCACCCTCCCGCCATGACCATTGGCCTCCTTGCCAAGAGGCTATCCGAAAACTGGCAATGGCCGTTGCCGGTTTTTGGATAGCCTCGAATCAGATGAGCCCCAACTCCCTCGCGCGCAGGGCGGCCTGGGTTCGGTCGAGAGCCTGCAGTTTGCCCAAAACCTGGCTCATGTGATTCTTGACCGTGCCTTCGGCGATATTCAGGTGCTGGCCGATCTCCTTGTTGCTCATGCCGCGCGCGAGGCATCGAAGGACGTCCAGTTCCCGTGTCGAAAGGGATTCTGCAAGAACAGAACGTCGCGCCGGATCATCCGCCGTCCTCGGAGCCGCGGACAACCGGCTGAACTCGGCCACCAGTTTGGCGGCGACTGACGGTTCCAGGAAGGACTCCCCGCGGGCCCCCAGCCGGATGGCCTCGCAGAGCTTCTCCGAAGGCGAGGCCTTGAGGAGGTAACCCGCGGCCCCCGCACGGATCGCGTCAAACACCTCCTCGTCCTCCTCAAAAGTCGTCAGGACAATGACGCACACGGAAGGCGACGACTCCCTGATGCGGCGCGTGGCCTCCGTTCCGCCCATTCGCGGCATTCGAAGGTCCATCAGAACGACATCGGGCTCGAGCCGGAGCACGGCCTCGATCGCCGCCTCGCCATCCGCCGCCTCGCCTGCAATTTCAAAATCCGGCTGGAGCGAGAGCAGCGTGCGCAGTCCCTCGCGAAACATCGCCTGATCGTCAACCAGCAGCAGCCGCAGCTTCCGGGTTCCGGTCTTCAACGGGGCGGTCATGCTTGTTTCATGCCGGGTCTGTCGTCGGAGCGTTTCGCGCCGGGATCTCCGCCTCCAGGCAAAAACCCCCGCAAGATTGGTTCTGCGCACGGATCGATCCCCCCAGCAGGGCCAGCCGTTCGCCGAGTCCCGCCAGCCCGTGGCCATCTCGGACACTGGCGGCTCCCCGGCCGTCATCGCGAACCCGCACGGCAACCCGCGCCGGATCCCGGTAGTCGATGACGACCGTCGCATTCCGGGCCGCGGCATGCTTGCGGACGTTGGTCAGGCCTTCCTGGGCCACGCGGTAAAAACCCTGCTCGGTCTCCGAATCCAGCCGTCGCGGCTCGCCTTGGACTTCAAGCCGGACGGACAGACTCGATTCGCGAAGCGGTGCCCCGGCGGCCGATTCGTCGACCGCCCTGGCGAGATCCCCCAGACGATCCACCAGGGCCCGCTGCGGTTCATCCGCCTTCAGCCATTCCACCGATTTGCGAACCTCCAGAAGAGCCTCGCGGGCGAGCCCGTGGGCCTTGGCCACCGCCTCCATGGCGCGTCCCGAATCGCCGGGATGCAGCGCCCGGGCGGCTTCAAGCTGCACGTGGATCGTCGTCAGATAGTGGCCGAGTCCGTCGTGGATATCCCGGGCCAGCCGGTTGCGCTCCATGACCCGTGCCAGTTCAGCCATCCGTCCGGATTGGGCGCGCAGCTGCCGGTTCGCTTCCTCAAGAGCGAAAGTAAGCCTCTCCGCCTCTCTTCGCCCCTTGCCGGCGCGCAGCGCGATCAAGGTGAACACGAGGACAAAAACGAAGGCCGACAGGAACGACAGGGTATTTCTCACCACCCAATCGGGATTGGTGAATTCCTTCAATCCGGCCACGACAATCCCCACAATGACCAATTCCGTCACAATGGCCGCGGCCGGACGCAGCAGTTTCAGGCTCACGGCGGCCACCGGGAATGCGCAGAGAAAAAGCTGCTCGGACATTCGGGAGGTCCAAAGAATTCCCACCAGAAGCCCGAGGAGCAGGAGGACCAGCAGCGGCCCGCTCCAGCCCGGCATTGAATCCCCGTCGCATACGCTGCAAAAATATCCCGCCACCGCGTAAGCCAGTCCGAAGACGAGGCACCACGCCCCGCGGGCGGTGGAGACATCGATCCCCCGGTACCACAGCGTCACCGCATACCCCAGGGCCACGATTCCGAAAAAGACCCAGCCACCCGAATTCCGAGAAATGGATTTTCTGCCCGAGGCCGACATTTCGGCAGCCTACAGGTCGTCATGCCCTTGGCAACCAGGCCAAAAGTCATGGCGGAAGCGCGGCCCGAGGTCTTCGTTCACAATCACACCGATTCGTTCACAACCGGATTCGTCAGGGTCCCGATCCCCTCGATTTCGACGCTCACGGTGTCCCCGGCCTTCAGGAACACCGGGGGCTTCCGCGCAAAGCCGACTCCGTGGGGAGTACCCGTCAGGATGACCGTGCCGGGCAGCAGCGTTTTGCTTCCGCTCAAAAACTCAATGAGCGTCGGAATATCGAAGACCATGTCGTTCGTGTTCCAGTCCTGCATCACAACGCCGTTCAGGATTGTGCGGATCTTGAGCGCATTCGGATTTGGGATCTCGTCCGCCGTCACGAGGACCGGCCCGAGCGGGCAGAAGGTGTCGAAGCTCTTCCCCTGGCAGAACTGGCCGCCGCCCAACCGCTGCTGCCAGTCGCGGGCCGACACATCGTTCGCGCACGTGTAGCCAAGGACGTAGTCGAGGGCGTTCGCCCGCGTCGCATTCTTGCATCGCCTGCCGATGACGACGGCGATCTCGCACTCGTAGTCGACCTCGGTGCTCGCGAGCTTGACGGGAATTTCGATCGGATCCCCCGGGTTCTGGAGCGTGTTCGTGCCCTTGAGAAAAAGCATGGGCCGCGCCGGCACACCCTTCCCGCCCTCCTCCGCGTGCCTCTTGTAGTTGAGGCCGATCGCCAGGATATTGGGCGGCACGATCGGGGCGAGCCGCTTGCCCTGTATGACCACCCGATCGGTGACTTTGAATTCGCCCAGAATATCTCCGGCAATCGCCAGCGCGGGCCCATCGGGCTGCAATGCGGCAAAAGCGGGACCACCGGGGGTGAGGTGACGGATGATTTTCATATGTCGTAAATCCACTCACCGACCCTTGCCGTGGCAAGCCTCGGCAGTGGGTTGATTTAGGAAGGGTTGCTCTCGCGAGGAGATAGCTGCCTCATTTGCCGTCTCCGGGCCGCCATCTTGCCGGCAGACCTGCCGGCTGCATTGGCGGCCGGCCCTGACGGCACGGAGTGCGAAGCGCGAAGAAGGCGAAGCCCCGAGCAGAGCGAGGGGTGAGCCTGGCCGGGTGCCCGCTCGCGGGCGGCCAGGCGAACAATCTTGGTCTTGGCAGCTCCCGACGAGCGAGAGCAACCCTTCCAACAATCAAGCCACAGTTTTGTTTATCGCGGCGTAGGCTTCCATGCCGGCGCAGGAGCAGATCAGGTGCCTGTCCCCGTAAACATTGTCGACCCGGCTGACAGCGGGCCAGAACTTGCTCTCGCGCGTCCACGGCGCCGGAAACGCAGCCGACTCCCTTGAATACGCGTGGTCCCATCTGTCCGCGCAGACGACGGCCGCCGTGTGGGGCGCATGCTTGAGGGGATTGTCCGCAGGGTCGGCCTCGCCCGTGGCGACCGCCTGCATCTCGCCATGGATCGAGATCAAGGCGTCGCAGAAGCGGTCAAGCTCAGCCTTCGTCTCGCTCTCCGTCGGCTCGATCATGAACGTGCCCGGAACCGGAAACGACATCGTCGGGGCGTGGTAGCCGTAGTCCATCAGCCGCTTTGCCGCATCCTCGACCTCCATCCCGTGCTTCTTCCACGCCCTCAGATCGACGATGCACTCGTGGGCGACCAGCCCCGAACTTCCCCGGTAAAGGACCGGGAAGCGGTCCGCCAGCCGCTTGGCCACGTAGTTAGCGTTCAGGATTGCGGCCTTCGTCGCGGCTGTGAGCCCGGCCGCCCCCATCATCCGGATATACATCCAGGAAATGACCAGGATCGAGGCGCTCCCCCAGGGGGCGGACGACACCGCCCCGAATGACCCGGACACCTTTTCCCTGGCGGCATCGTGGAAGAGAGGAACCACGGCATGATCCGGAAGGAAAGGCTCGAGGTGGGCCGCCACCGCAATCGGGCCCATGCCCGGGCCGCCGCCGCCGTGCGGGATGCAAAATGTCTTGTGCAGGTTGAGGTGGCAGACGTCGGCGCCTATCCGTCCGGGAGAGCTGAGCCCGACCTGGGCGTTCATGTTGGCGCCGTCCATGTAGACCTGGCCGCCGTGCGCGTGCACAAGTTCGCAGATTTCACGGATCGCGCCCTCGAAGACCCCGTGGGTCGAGGGGTACGTGACCATGAGGGCCGCAAGATCCCGGTCGTGCTCGGCCGCCTTGGCCCGCAGGTCGGCCACCTCGATGTTGCCGTTGGCGTCGCAGGCAACGGGAACCACCTTGAATCCGCACATGCTGGCACTCGCCGGATTCGTGCCGTGCGCGCTCGTGGGGATCAGGCAGACATTCCGGGCGCCCCCGCCCTTTGCCTCGTGGTAGCCGCGGATGGCGAGAAGGCCCGCATATTCGCCCTGCGATCCCGCGTTCGGCTGCAGCGAGACCGCCGGGAGTCCGGTGATCTCCGCAAGCCAGGCCTCCAGGTCGCGGAATAGCCGCCGGTATCCGCGCGTCTGGCCGGCGGGCGCGAATGGGTGGAGCTTCGCGAACTCGGGCCACGACACGGGAATCATCTCGCTCGCGGCGTTGAGCTTCATCGTGCACGAGCCCAGCGAGATCATCGAGTGGCAGAGCGACAGGTCGCGCGCCTCGAGCCGCTTGATGTAGCGGAGCATCTCGTGCTCGGTGTGATAGCGATTGAAGACCGCGTGGCCGAGGAACGGCGACTGGCGCGCGTGCGGAGCGGGAAAGCCGCCGACCGCCCCCTCCTGTTTCGTTGGGACAGCCTCAAAGAGGCCGAGGAGCGACTGCACGTCATCCTCTGTTGCTGTCTCGTCGAGGGAGATTCCGATCGAGGAGGAATCGACCCGGCGCAGGTTGATCTGCTTTTTCGCCGCAGCGGCGTGGATTCGCCCGGCGTCGATTCCGCGAACCGTCACGGTGTCGAATGTCGGCTCAGAATTGAGCTCGATCCCCCGCAGCCGGAGTCCCGCCGCCAGGAGGTCGGTCAGCGCCTTCACCCGCCGCGCAATGTGCTTCAGCCCCTCCGGCCCATGATAGACCGCGTACATCGAGGCCATCACCGCCAGGAGCACCTGGGCCGTGCAGATATTGGACGTGGCCCTCTCTCGCCGGATGTGCTGCTCGCGGGTGCCAAGGGCCAGCCGTAGGGCCGGATTTCCCTGGGCGTCCCTGGAAACACCCACCAGCCGGCCGGGCATCTGGCGCTTGAATTCGTCGCGGGTGGCCAGGAACCCCGCGTGCGGACCGCCAAATCCCATCGGGACGCCGAACCGCTGCGCCGAGCCGACCGCGACGTCCGCGCCGAACTCCCCGGGCGGCCGAAGCAGCGCGAGCGCAAGAAGGTCCGTCGCCACGACCGTCGCGGCCCCGGCCGCGTGCGCGCGGGCGAAGAAATCCCCAAAATCATGAATCGAACCGGTCGTGTCCGGATACTGGACGAGCACCCCGAAGAATCCCGGCCCGATGTCGAAACGTCGATGATCGCCCACTACGACTGCGATGCCGAGCGGCTTCGCCCGGGTCTCGACGACATCGATCGTCTGCGGGTGGCACGCCGAAGAGACGAAGAACTGCCGTGCGGAGGCATCCTCCTTGAGCCGCATGCACATCATCATCGCCTCGGCGGCGGCGGATCCTTCGTCGAGCATGGATGCGTTGGCGATCTCCAGCCCGGTCAAGTCGGTGACCACGGTCTGGAAATTGAGGAGCGCCTCGAGCCTGCCCTGGGAAATCTCGGCCTGGTAAGGCGTGTAGGCCGTGTACCAGCCGGGATTCTCAAAAATGGCCCGCTGGATTACGGACGGCGTGTGGGTGTCGTAGTATCCCGCGCCTATGAAGCTGCGGAAAACCCGATTCATCGCGGCGATAGCCCCCAGTTCCGCCAAGGCCGCACTCTCTCCCAGGGCTGGCGGCAGATTGAGCGGGGCCCGGCGGATCTGGGCGGGGACCGCGGCCTCGATGAGCGCATCGGTTGAGGAAAAGCCCAGGAGGCTGAGCATTTCACCGGTGGCGACAGGGTCTTCCCCGAGGTGGCGACGGGCAAACGCGTCAACCGGAGCGAGCGAGGGTTGCATAGGCGAAAGGAACCGTAGGGTCCCGCAAATGCCGCGCAATCGCGAAAGCAGATGATGGGTCAGCCAGCCCGAACTGACCCATCCTCCGAAGCCGGGGCTCCCTTAGGCAAACAAAGCGTTTGTTTTCCGTCCCGAAACCCGGTCTGCTCGGCGACCGCGCATGCCAGCCCACCGCCCATTCCCGACCCGCGCCGGGCGAGCCGCCTTCATCGACCGGCGGCTGGCCGAACTCTACCCGGAGACGCCGGTCCCACTGGCCCATCGCGATCCTTACACCCTCCTCGTAGCCGTTGTCCTGTCAGCCCAATGCACGGACAAGCGGGTCAACGAAGTGACGCCGGTTCTCTTTGCGGCGGCCGATTCGCCCGAAAAAATGGCCCGGCTGGCCGTTTCCAGAATCCAGGGAATCGTCCATTCCTGCGGACTCGCCCCGCAGAAGGCCCGGGCGATTTCGGCGCTTTCCCGACTTCTGGTTGAAAGCCATGGCGGTCATGTGCCGCGGACCCTGCAGGAACTGGAGGCCCTGCCGGGCGTGGGGCACAAGACGGCCCAGGTTGTCATGGCGCAGGCGTTCGGCGTGCCCTCCTTCCCCGTCGACACGCACATTCACCGACTGGCCCAGCGATGGCGCCTGACCGGCGGCCGGAGCGTAGAACAGACGGAACGCGACCTGAAGGGCCTCCTCCCCCGCGAGCACTGGAATCAGGCCCACCTGCGCATCATATTCTACGGGAGAGAGTACTGCACAGCCCGTGGGTGCGATGGCACCGTTTGCGAGATCTGCCGCACCCTGTTCCCGGGCCGGCGCCCCGTCGCCACCCGGAAGTGAACTGAAAATCGCTTGCCAGCCGCCCCCGGCTGCTATCTGTTGGACCCTCGTTCTCTTCGCAAGCCAACCCATAACAACAACCACAATCCTCGATCGCAAGGCGGCCCATCGGCCGACCTGTGTATCGCACGATACATAGATCATCATGAGTATCAGCATCACTCCCAAAGACCTGCTCGATGCCGGTGTGCATTTCGGGCATCAGACCAAGCGCTGGAATCCACGCTCCAAGCCGTTCGTATTCGATCACCGGCAGGGCATCACGATCATCGACCTCACCAAGACCTACGAGGCCCTTGAGAAAGCCTGCACTTTCATCGAAAACACCGTAGCCGAGGGCAACAGCGTGCTCCTCGTCGGCACCAAGCGCCAGGCAAAGGAGATCGTCCGCGAGGCGGCGGCGGCGACCAACATGCCTTTCTGCGTCGATCGCTGGCTCGGCGGCACCCTGACCAATTACGAGACGGTCAAGCGCTCGATCGCCAAGTTCAAGAAATACCAGCAGATGGAAACCTCTGGCGAGATGTCCAAGCTGCCCCGCAAGGAGGAGTCGGCCATCAAGCGCGAGATGACCCGCATGCAGCGCAATTTCAACGGAATAGTCGAGATGGGGGGCCTGCCCGGGGCGCTTTTCGTCGTCGATATCAACCACGAGAAGATCGCCGTCGCCGAGGCCAAGCGCTGCGGCATCGCCTGCGTCGCGATTGTCGACACCAATTCCGATCCGACCACCGTCAGCCACCCGATCCCGGGAAATGACGACGCCGTGAAGTCCATCCGCATCATAGTCGAAACCATCGTCACGGCGATCCAGAACGGCCTCGGCCAGCGCGATGCGCGCCGGGCCCAGCGCGGCGCCCCCGAGGCGAAGCCCCAGCCGGTCGCCGCCCCGGTCGCGGGAGTTGAAACCCCCGAACCCGAAATCGATCTGTCGAAGGTGGACCTCCCCGCGGACGTCGCCGCCGTCGTCGAGGGTGAAGTCGAGGGCGCAGCCCCAAAGCGCAAGGTCGTCCGTCCCAAGAAGGCCCTAGTCAAGGCCGAATAGGCAACCGCTCCATGAGCACTCCAATCACCGCAAAAATGGTCAACGACCTGCGCCTCCAGACGGGCGCGGGCCTCCTCGACTGCAAGAAAGCCCTCACCGATGCCAATGGCGTCGTTGAGGAGGCGATCACGATCCTCCGCAAGAAGGGCGCCGCATCCGCCGCAAAGAAGGCCACGCGCGCAACACTGCAGGGCCTGATCGAAAGCTACATCCACCTCGGCGGCAAGGTGGGCGTCCTGATCGAGGTCAACTGCGAGAGCGATTTTGTCGCCCGCAACGACGAGTTTCGCGTTTTTGTGAGGGACCTCTGCCTGCAGATCGCCGCTGCGAGCCCCCTGTTTGTTTCGCGCGACCAGGTGCCCGAGGAGATGCTCGCGACCGAGCGTGAAATCGCGGTGGCGCAGGTCCAGGGCAAGCCACCGGCCGCCATCCAGAAGATCGTCGAAGGCAAGCTTGAGAAGTATTACTCGACGGTGTGCCTGGTCGACCAGCCCTTCGTCAAGCAGCCCGAGAAGACCGTAAAGGAGATCCTGACCGAGAAGGTCGCGAAGATCGGCGAGAACATCCAGATCCGCCGGTTCGTGCGCTTCCAGCTCGGATCCTGACCCTCCCCGGGGCAGCCTTTCCCGACGCTTCGCACCAAATGGGCGAAGCGTCTTTCATTTTGAGCGATATGACCCGAATCCCGGAAAAAACGCCGGCCTTCGCCGTGACCCGGCTGCAGATCGTGGTTCGCGGGGTGTCCAATCGCTGCCCCAATTGCGGCGGCCGCACGCTCTTCAAGGAAGGGACAATCTTCGAGATCAACAGGGAATGCCCCTCATGCGGCCTGAAGATCGAGCGCGACGAGGGCTTCTTCCTCGGTTCCATGTCGCTCAACTACGGCGTCACGATCGTTTTCTTCCTGCTGCCGGTCCTGCTGGCCGCGTACAGGGGCTGGATAGGCGCGACCGCGGCGATCATCCTGGCCTGCGCGGGCGCCGTCGTCGTGCCCACCCTATTCTACCGCTCCTCGCGGAGCTGGTGGCTCATGAGCTACTATTTCTTCCTCCCCCATCACCTGCCCTTAAACCGGAAGGGTGCGCAGCCGGGGGAGGACGAGAACCTCTGAGGATTGACCCGAATGTCAGTCACCGGGCAAGTTTTCGAAGCGCCCGGTTCACCTTCTCCAGGTCGCAAACCTCGGGATTGTAGTCGGGCCCCAGCCAATCGAGCCATTCCCGGCCGAGGTCGGCCTGGGGTTCCTTGATGCAGGCAAGCATGTCGATATAGGCTTCCGGGCCGCCGCAATCCTCGGGAGGACCCGCCCGCTCCGCGGCGACGCACCGGGGATAGCGGACCGTCTTCTTGAGCTTTTGCTGCAGTTCCACGGCGACCTCGACGTGCCAGCCCTCGTCAAAGTCATACGTGTAGAGAAACCGGGCGTGCTGATCGAGACCCACATCGGCGAGCGTCACGTCCCGATCATCCTCGATTGTGAGGCTGTCCCTCTTGACGGGATTGCCGAAACGAAGATCCCCGAAAGAAAAGGAATGCGTTTGGTAATCATACCAGTCGAAGGCCACCTGGATCGAATCGTGCAGCCGCGAAAGCCACATGGTCTCCCGCACAAGCAGCCTGCGCCAGATCGGCGGCCGGCATCCGGCCACCTTCAGGTTCAACTGATAAACCCGCTCCGCGGGCTTCTTCCGGGACGCACCCCGGCCTTCGTGCAGCGAAATCATTCCTCCCCAGTCAAGACACTGGAGCGGCTGCGGGCAAGACCTGCGACTGCCTCAGGCGGCTCGATTCTCCGTTCGAAGCCAAAGACGTACCCTTGAACGGGAAATAAGCCGCGCCCGCTTGGGCGACGGCTCGATTCTCCGTTCGAAGCCAAAGACGTTATGTCTAGCGCCAGTACGCGTGGACATACACGTACGAGCCCCCGCGGTTTGCCCAGTGCGCGGCGATGTATTGGTGATGGTAGGGCGGCGGCACCGACCAGAAACCGCCGATCCACACATACTGGGCGCCGTCATAGGTCCAGTAGCCGGGGATCCAGACGGCGTCCGGCCTCGGCTGCGCATAAACCACTTCGGCTTGGGGCGGGGGCGCAGGCGGGGGCGGCTGCTGGACAACGACCCTCGTCGTCGCGTCATACTCCGAGGTGTAAAGCGTGTGGCGCTCGTTATCGATGCTGTTGCCGATCGTTCCGCCGGCGATGGCACCGACGGTGCCGCCGATCAACGCTCCCGCTAGGCCATTATGGCCGCCGCTGTTGTTGCCGATGATGGCGCCGGCGAGCGCGCCAATGGCGCCGCCAGTGACTGCGCCCTGCTGGGTGTTCGGGCCCGTGCCCACGCAACCCGCGCATAGGGCGGCCAAGGTCAGGACAGAGATAAGTTTTGAATTCGTGCTCATGGTGGTTCCTTAAATGGATATACGGTAATTAGCCGGAAATATTGCAGGTCGCGAGTTGAGATTGCACAGGATGATGGGAAAAGCCGGGCAAACAACCCCGAGGCGGCCAGCAAATTGGCAGGATCGGCCGTTGAAGTGCATGGTCCCGGCTTAGTCACTGCTCAATTGACGATTGTTCCATCCTCCCCGGAACGGCATTTTACATAAGCACTTATTAAAAAGAGCTTTAAAATCACAAAACACCGCTGAGCGCGCCCCGAATGTCCGGTCTTGGCTCCCAATTCCGGCGGCAATTCACGAGCTTCTCATCATCCTCTGGGTCCCAAAACACAAGAGGCGCCCCTCGCGAGGCGCCCCGTGTGACCTAACACCAAGCAAACCGTAAGAACTACAAACGATCACCATTCTTGCGAACGGTGTGATTACGATGAGGTAGACGCGGCCGGCCTCAAAACGCTCAAAAAATCGCGGCAAAAATGCCCGAAAACCGCGTACTAATCTAAGATATTTACTACCAAGCGATTATTTCCTATTTCAGAACCGCAGGGATCTCGACTTCGCGCTTCGATGGCTCCTCCGGCTGCCTCACGGGCGTGCTCTTGAGGGGATAACGGAACACCCGGCCTTCATAGTTTCTGAACACGACTTCTTCGTCGGTGATCTTTTCGACGTAGTCGGGATTGATTGGCACTTTGCCGCCGCCCCCGGGGGCGTCGATGACGTATTGCGGCACGGCGTAGCCCGTCGTGTGACCGCGGAGCGCCCGGATGATCTCGAGCCCTTTTCGCACATCCACCCTGAAATGGCTGCCGCCTGTAATCAGATCCATCTGATACAAATAGTACGGGCGGACCCGCATGCGCAGGAGCCGGTGCACGAGCGCCTTCATCACTTCAGCGTCGTCATTGATGCCCCGAAGAAGGACGCTCTGGTTGCCGAGCGGCACGCCGGCAAAGGAGAGCTGATCGCACGCGGAGCGCAATTCGGCGGTGCACTCCCTCGGGTGATTCACGTGGATGCTCATCCAGATCGGGCCATACTTCTTGAAAACCGCGCAGAGTTCCGGCGTGATTCGCTGCGGCAGGAAGACCGGAATCCTCGAGCCGATCCGGATGAACTCGACGTGGGGAATCGCGCGCAACCGGCTCAACAGGTGCTCGATCTTCTTGTCGGAAAGAAGCAGCGGATCGCCGCCCGAAAGCAGGACGTCCCTGATCTCCGTGTGGGCCTCGATGTACCTGAGCCCCCGCTCAAATTCCGGGTGAAAATTGTAGTCCTGGGCGTTCGACACGAGCCGGCTGCGGGTGCAATAGCGGCAGTACGCGGCGCAGCGGTCCGTCACAAGGAACAGCACGCGATCCGGGTAGCGGTGGACCAGGCCGGGAATTGGCGAATGCTCATCCTCGCCCAGCGAGTCGAGCATCTCCTCCTCGCTCACCACCGTTTCCTCGGACCGGGGTATCACCTGCCTGCGTATGGGGCACTCCGGAGACGAGCGGTCGATCAGATTGAAGAAGTAGGGGGTGATCGCGAGCGCGAGCTTGTGGCTGGCAAAGGCGCAACCCGCCTTTTCCTCGGGCGTGAGGGTCATGTACTGCTCGAGCTGCTCGACCGTGGTCAGCCGGTTCTTGAGCTGCCAGGTCCAGTCCTTCCAGTCCGCCTGGGGAACATGCTGCCAAAGCCCCTGGCTGTCGAACCACTCGGATCGGTCTTCTGTGTAGGGCATCGGTGTGCGAGATGACATGTACGCGGATGGCCGCCAAAGTGTCAAATAGTCATACCTATATCATTAATCATGAATATCTAATAAACCGTCCGGATCGGAACCCTCCCTGCAGGCGCCCGTTCCCTGGGTTTGATGCCCACGCGGATAGCGAATACCCTTGGCAGGCGGCGCACGGTGCTTTTTCGTCCTCCTTTAATGTCGGAACTTGCAAACGCGTTGTCCCCGGGCTGCAGCGGAGGTTTGGCGGAGGCGGTTGGGGCGCCGTCGCCGAATTGCGCCCGAACCAGACCCGCAATCCTGGCCCTGGAAGACGGCAGCGTCTTCCGCGGCCGCGCCTTCGGCGCCGATGCCGCAATCGCCGGCGAGTGCGTCTTCAACACGTCGATGACCGGGTACCAGGAGATACTCACCGATCCGTCCTATTTTGGGCAGATCGTTACGATGACGGCCGTCCAGGTCGGCAACACCGGCGTCAACGAGGCCGACGCCGAGTCCTCCGCCCCCAAGGTCAGCGGGTTTGTCGTCCGGGAGCTGTCCCCGGTTGTCAGCAACTGGCGGTCCACCCTCTCATTGAACGATTACCTGCGCAGGCACGGCATCCCGGGCATTAGCGAAGTCGATACGCGGGCGCTCACGAAAAAGCTCCGGGTGGACGGCGCCATGAAATGCTGCCTGAGCACCCTTCCGATGACCGGCGAGGAGGCCGTCCGGCGGGCCCGGGGCTGGCGGGACATGGCGGGAAGCGATTACGTCAAGGATGTCACCTGCGCTGAGCCGTTCGTCTGGCGTCCGGACGATGCGGCGAATCACAACGGGGCCTATGTGCCCGTTGGCACCTCGTTCGGCTCTGTTCAGCCGGTCAGCCAAAGCTTCAAGGTCGCCGCGTTTGACTACGGCGCAAAGTACTCCATTTTTCGAAAGCTTGTGCGCCACGGATTCGAGGTCCTGGTGTTTCCCGCCGCGGCCGGCGCCGCCCAGATCGCCGAGCACCGGCCCGATGCGGTGTTCCTTTCCAACGGCCCCGGAGATCCCGCCGCGCTGCCCTATATCTACAGGACGGTCACCGAGCTTCTTCCCAAGTACCCGGTCTTTGGCATCTGCCTCGGGCACCAGATGATCACCCATGCCCTGGGCGGGGTCACCTTCAAGCTGAAGTTCGGCCACCGGGGCGGCAACCAGCCGGTGAAAAACCTCGAAACCGGCCGGGTCTCGATCACGGCGCAGAACCACGGGTTTGCGACCGACCCGAAGAGCGTCGAAAACCGCGGCGCCAAGATCACGGAGATCAACCTGAATGACGGCACGGTGGAGGGCCTCCGCCACACCTCGCTTCCCGTCTTCAGCGTCCAGTATCACCCGGAGGCTGCGCCGGGGCCCAACGACGCCGACCCGCTCTTCGCCGACTTCCACCGGCTGATCCAACAGCGAAAACTGGGGAAGATCTGACTAGAGCATTTTAAATAAAACTGTAGCCGCAGTGGGCAAACCAGTTTGCCGCGTCTTGGGGTGTGATCGCCCGCAGGGCGTGGGTGATGGCCTGGAGGAGGTCGGGATGGGTTCTGGCCTCGGCCTTGCGCAGCAACGCCTTCACTTTGCTCCACATCATCTCGATCGGGTTTAAGTCCGGTGAGTATGCCGGCAGGAACAGGACCGAGGCATTGACCGCGCGGATCAGGGCGAGGGTTTGCGCGTTCTTGTGCGGCCCAAGGTTGTCCATGACCACGGTGTCGCCTGGCTTCAATGAGGGACAGAGCACCTCCCGGACGTAGGCCTGGAAGACTTCTGTGTCGGTCGGCCCGTCGATCGTCATGCACGCGGTGGATCCATCCAGCCGAATCGACGAGATCATGGTCGTCGTCTTCCAGTGCCCGTGGGGACAGCTGGCCACCAGCCGTTCTCCCCGTGGCGAGCGGCCGCGCAGACGGGTCATGTTCGTCTTGGCCGCGGACTCGTCGAGGAAAACAAGCCGGGAGGGATCGAAGCCGGCCTGTCGGCGGATCCACTTCTTGCGGGCCCAGGCAACGTCGGCGCGGTCCTGCTCACTCGCATGGAGAGCCTTTTTTTATATGTCAGCCCCATCTTCACGAGCACGTAGTGGATCGCCGGCAACGTGCACGCCAACGCCTTCTGGTGGATCAGCTGCTGCAGCCCCTGCCGGTGCGACTCAAGCAGCTTTGGCTTGCGCCCCGAGCGGTGGTGCTGCGGCCGGATGTCCCCGCGCTTGCGCCGCTGCTGCAGCAGCTTCTTCACCATGCCAGTCGATACCCGGAAGCGCCGCCCAATCTCTTCACGGCTACCCTGTTCGGCATCGTAGGCGGCGAGAATCCGTTCACGCAAATCCAGTGAGAGCGTCTTCATGCCCCCACCGTAGCCAATTACTTAAAAAAGGCTACAGTTTTATTTAAAATGCTCTAGCCCACCAGGCGGGCGAACTTTTCCGCGTCCTCCGCGGTGTCGATTCCGATCGCGGGGTCGTCGGTGACCCCGACAGCGATCGAGTGTCCGTTTTCGAGCGCGCGCAGCTGCTCGAGCCTTTCAATCTGTTCGAGGCGGCCGGCGGGAAGCCCCGCAAACCGCTCGAGGAATCCGGCCTTGTAGGCGTAGAGGCCCAGGTGGCGGAAGCACGGATGCGTCCGCACCCACTCGTCATCGATCCGCCCGCCGCAATCCCGGGCATAGGGCATCGGCGAGCGGGAAAACGAAAGCGCCCGGCCGTCGCGCGCGAACGTGACCTTGACCTGGTTTGGATTGTTGAAGTCAGCGGCCGTCTTGAATGGAGTGGCCAGGGTGGCCATCCCGTGGGGCCCGGCGATCAGTTCCGCGAGCAGCCGGATCTGCCCGGCGGACACAAGCGGTTCGTCGGCCTGGACATTGATGACATGCTCGGCTCCAATCTTCCCGTTCGCCTCGGCGATCCGGTCCGTTCCGCTCGCATGGTCGGACCGCGTCATGATCGCCCGGAATCCGGCCGATTCGACGCACTGGCGCAAAAGCTCGTGATCCACGGCAAAATAGAGCGGGAGCTCCGGAACCTGCGCGGCGATCCGCCCGGCGACCCACAGAAGCAGCGGCTTGTCCCGGATCCGGTGCAAGAGCTTGCGCGGGAAGCGGGTGGATTCGAGTCGGCAGGGCACTATGATCGCGGCACGGCTCATACTCTTGCATCCTGCCAGCGGGTTATTAGGTTGCAAGCCGACCTGACCTGGCGGATTTTTTCGCCATCTGCACCTGACTTTCGAGCCCGCCGCACTCTTCCATGGACAAGACCGAACCCACGCCCACCGGACAACAAGTTGTCAAGGAGCTGGTCGTGCAGAACAAGATGGGCATTCATGCCCGCCCCGCCGCAATGATCGTGCGGATCACGAACAAGTTCAAAGCCGAGGTTTTCGTCGAAAAGGATGAGGAGCAGGTAAATGGAAAAAGCATCATGGGCCTGATGATGCTCGCCGCAGGCAAGGGATCGAGGGTCAAGTTCCTGGCGACGGGCGATGACGCGGGGACCATGCTGACAGAATTGGAACAGCTGTTCGCCCGCAAGTTCGACGAAGCCTGATTCACCCGGGGAGCTGGAAAAACGCCCGCGCGTTGGCGGTAGTCCGGTCCGCAAGCTCTTCAAAAGGGACGCCGAAAAGCCCCGCCGCGAATTCCGCCGTGTGGCGCACAAACGACGGTT
>Ga0265313_10001784_pt1 | contig 19667 bp, 16 predicted proteins | sample 4123metaG_FD_203122 | JGI IMG/M metagenome (GOLD analysis project Ga0265313, IMG submission 203122) | Rhizosphere microbial communities from Carex aquatilis grown in University of Washington, Seatle, WA, United States - 4-1-23 metaG | ecosystem: Host-associated > Plants > Roots > Rhizosphere >...
TGAAGCTTCGAGGCCGCCGAGGCAGGTGCCCTGATCGTTGCAGCAGCCGCAACTGCAGTTGGTCGGGCCACACGACGGACGTTCGCCCGGATCATCGACGCACTGTTGGTTCGAGCAAACGCGGTCGAGCACCAGACAATTCTGGCAATTGGTGCCCAAACCTCCGCACGCGACCCCCGTGATGCCTTGCTGGCAAGTCTGCGATTGGCAGCATCCCGTGGGGCACGTCTGTGAATTGCACGCACTCGCATCGATTCCTTGCGCGCAACGCTGCCCGAGACACTGCCCAGCCGACGCCGCGCAATCTTCGCAGAGTTGCCCCGCCATTCCACACGCGCCATTCGATGCGCCCGGTTGACACGTGCCGCTCGCGTCGCAACAGCCCGCGGGGCAGGTCGCGGCGTCGCAGTGCGCCGGACATTGCGGCCCAGCGCAGGCGTCACCGGCCGACGAGACGGCGTCCCCGAGGCGGCCCGCGTCGCGCGCCTGCGGTGGGGAGGCGCTGCCCGGAGCCGGCTGCGCGTTGCAGCCCGCGACGAGAAGCTGGGCGAAAAGGAGGGTCGTGCTGAAGCGTGGCCTGTTCATCGACTCCCCCCCCAGCATCGCACGTGCGGCCTGTGCATGCCGGTGATCGGGGACACGCACGCCTCAAATTGGGGTAGACTTCAGTTCTTCAAAATGACGCAGGCCTCGATTCCCAAGTGGCAGACGGTGACGGGCTGGGTGTGCTCGGGAATCTTGGCGCTGCTCTTTCTGCCCAGCGCCTTCTTCAAGATCGCGCAGCCCGGGGACTTCCTCGATGGGTGGACCAAGTCGTACCCCGCGGGGGCCGCGCGACCGCTCGGGCTCGTCGAGCTGACGATGTTCGTCCTCTACCTCGTCCCGAAAACGCGCTACCTCGGCGGTCTCGTCATGCTCGCGTACCTGGGCGGCGCGGTCGCGACGCACCTGCACGGCGAGGACGGCAAGTTCCCCATCCCGATTCTGGTCGGCATTATCGCGTGGGCAGGCCTCTACCTCCGCGACCGCAAGCTCCGCGCGCTCGTCCCAACCGTCGCCGAGTGAGCCGCGAGAAACTCACCAGGTGGCAATCATGCCCGTGTTGATGAAATCCATCATTTGCTTCTCGTTGAGGCTCCACGTCGCCAGCGCGTGCAAATAGTCGACGTCGAGATGAAGGTAATCGGTCACGTGGTACACGACGCCGGCCGAAACGGCCCACTGCTGGGGAAGGCTGATGTTCGCCCCAGGCTGGTTGTCGCTGGGCAGCGCGAAGACTCTCGATATACCCCAGCCCGCGTTTAGGTCGAACTTCCCCAGGGCCACCTGGCCCAGGGCAGAGTATCCGTCGAAGTCGCGTAGCTCGAAGGACGGCGAAACGGCCACGTCCCCGGACTCGAAGGCGTACTCCAATCCGAGGCCCTTGCCGTAGTGCCCGGCCAACCCCAGGTGGACGGGGCCGACTTCGATTCGTCCGCCGTACCCCACGCCGTAGCCGTGGGCCGAGTCGTTCGAACCGTTCTTGTAGAAGGTTTGATACCCGCCGTTGCCGAAGAGGTGAAGTTTCATTATCCCGGCGGTCAAATCGTATGTGAGCTCCCCCTCGGTTCGAGCCGCCCTCGTCGCATCGAAGAATCCTGCGAGAGGCGAAGGGTCGTAGACGCCGACCGCCAGCTGAAGCCCCGCGAAGTTCGGCGTGTTGTACACGATTCCGGGAGAGAAGAAGGCGGCCAAGACACCGAAGCCGATCATTCCGTTGGTGGGTCCAACGTTGTCGATGTTCCCGGGGAATCCAAGCCCATATCCGTGGCCGTACATGAAATCGTTCTGCGTGGCGCCGCGCGAAAAGAGGTCGAGCGCGCGGCCCGCGAGAACGCTTCCCCACTTCTTGCTCTCGAGCTTCAAATAACCTTCTCGCGCGTCAGCGACCACTTGGGCCTCTTTTCGCTGCGAGTCGGTTTCGAGCGTCGCCCAAATGGCAATTTTGACACTGAGCGTCGTGTCTTCGTTCAGTTGGCGGCGAAAGCCAACGCCAAAGACGTTCGGGATGAACCCGCTCCGGAGGCGCATGCTCTGGAACCGCCCCTGCTGTTGCACCGGGTTTCCATCGGGACCGATGACCGGCGGCGAGCTGCTCGGGACGTTGTCGTTGCCGGTGTTCAGCCCTCCGCCCGCGGGGATATTCTCGCCCGGGCGGACCACCGGGTTCGCGTCACCGACTCCGTAGCTGAAAAACGCGTCGACCCGGCCGGTCGTGTACATTTCCCAGGCGTCGCCCTTGACGATGGTCACCTCGGCTCGCCCGGGAGTGCTCAGGGAAAGGCCAAGCGCGAGGGTCCCGGCGACGACTGCGAGTTTCATTCGGGAAGATCGGACGAATCTCATGCGGCTCCCGCTTCGATCCTTTCTCGGTAATTGCACACCACTTGAACTTCGGGACGCACGCAGCGCGCGACGAATCCCCTCGACCCCCAGAGGAGAAGACGCGTCGCGCGGACATTAGTGGGGCGAAGGCGGGAGGCGCAAGCACGAAGCGCCTCCCCCCTTGACTCGTGGCTACATCGGAGTGACGGCGGTGACCTGGATGTGGAACGCCTGCGAGTGATAGGGCTGAGTCGTCCCGGTGATCAGATTCAACGACGATACTTGCTGGCCCATGTACGTCATCGGAATCATGACGGTCGGGTCGCTCGGGATATTGATCGATGAATTGGCCACCCCGGTGCACGGGGTGGTGCGGAAGCCGGGGCCGCAATTGTCGACGGCGCGGCAGTTGCGATCTGCGGTCGAGTACTCGACGATACCGCCCCCCGGCACCGGAATCTGGTGGGTCCACGAGATGGGAAACGTCTCATGGTACTCGTAGGGAGTATTGGTCTGCGGGAAGGAGTTCAAATAGTAGTGTTGAACTTCCGTGCCCGTGCCGCCGGGGCCCGCATCCGCGCCCGGAGCCGCGGGGTTCCACACGGTGATTTTGTAAATGTTGTAGTTCTCGACGTTGACCGGCGTGCCGCCCGTATAGAACGTGTCGATTCCCCCGGGAACCATGGCCGGATCGCCATTCCCGGCGAACCTCACCCCGCCCATGTAGTACTTGGCTTCGGATACTCCGTGAACGGTGAACGTAGCCGAGTACATCGTACCGGGGGTGCCGCCCAAGCTAAAATACTCGTGCGTCGTAAACCCCTGCTGCTCCATCGGCAAGGTCGGGTCCTGGTTGGGACACGCCCCTTGAAACGTGATGCAGTCTTGCTGGTTCTGCGAGTAACACGGGAAGAGAATGAAGGAGTTTTGGACGGACTCGCCGTAGCTGTTCTTGTTGCCGAAAATGGTCGCCACGGAGACCGGGCCTGCTCCCCCGCTGCTCGAGCTACCGCTGCCCGATCCGCTGCTGCTCCCACCCGAGCTGCTACTACTGCTGCTGCTGCTGCTGCTGCTCGAACCGGTGCCGGCATCCGAGCCTCCGTTCGAGCCGGCGCCGCCCGATCCGCTGCTCCCGCCCGAGCTACTGCTGCCGCTGCTGGAGGTTGCGCCGCCAGAGCTACTGGCGTTGCCCGAGCTACTCGGCCCATTGCCGGAACCGCCGCTGCTGCTCGATCCGTTGCTAGATGCCCCGACGTCCGTGCCGCTGCTCGAACCTCCGCTTCCGCTGCTCGAGCCGCCCGACGCCGGAGCGCCGGAGCTGCTGCTGTTCCCGGCGCCACCGTTGCCTTCACCCGCGCCAGAGCTGCTCCCGGACCCGGGTGCCACATAGGTTCCAGTCGTACCGTTGCTCGAACAGTTGAGGGCGATGCCAACCATTCCCGCGATGGGAAGCGCGATGACCGTCGTTCGTAGCGTGCGTTTCATGAAATCCTCCACTCCATAAAGACAATGCCGTTGTTCTGTTGATTCGAACGCGACTACCTGGTCAATCGCTGGTCTAGGGCTGAAGCCAACCGACGATGCGCCGGATACGTTGGGGACCCTACATGGAAGTATTGAAGCCGCCTACGTGGACCCTATCCAAGAGCCGAGGTCAAGTCAAAACAGGTCTCACGACTCGACTCGATGACCATAGCTGCGCTTCGCTCCGGATCTCGGAGGGATGGCCGCTCAGGGCAAAGTATTTGTTGTTAAGAGCTGCCGCGGCGCGTCAGGTCACCCCGACGCGGTCCACGGAGCCATGCGGCAATCTCGGGCGGGTGGGCGTATCCTCACCCGCCGATGCCGTTTACCCCTCCCATGGCGCCAGCTCTATGCTGTCCGCGCTGCACGGACGTAACGCTAGAGCTCGTTGGCAATTCGCTCCGCTGCGGACGCTGCGAAACAGCGTATCCCTTCATTGGCACCATTCCTTGCTTGATGCGTGATCCGGCCCTCTGGCGCTCCGTTTGGCTCGGTCGGCTTGCCGAATTCGGCGCCGATGCGGAAGCGACGCTCCGCCGTTGGCGCGTCGAAGCGGACAGCGCCGGCCTCACCCCCAGGACTCGGGCGCGAATCGACCGGGTCATCGCCGGCTGCGAAGACCAGCGCATGCGGGTCGAGCTCCTTTTCGCCGACTTGAAACGGGGCGAGCCGCAGTTATTGCCCACCCGTCCCGAGTCGGGAAGCAGTCCGGTGCTGGAGTTTTCGGAGAATATTTTTCGCGATTGGCTGTGGGGTAGCGAGGAATCGGAGCGCACCCGGCAGCTGGTGGAAAAAATGGCACGCGAGCCATTGGGGCGCTTGGCGGTCTATGGAGCGGGCGCCGGCCGACTCGCTGTGGACGTCCATCAGTCCCTTCGGCCCACGGAAACCTGGGCGCTGGACGTAAACCCGCTGCCGCTCCTGGTCGCGGAAAAATTGATCCACGGCGAAACCGTCGTGTTGCCCGAGTTTCCGGTAGCCCCACACAGCCAGGACGACGTCGTCATCTCAAGACAGCTCAACGGCCCCGTCGACGTGCGAGAACACTTTTCGTTCGCGTTTGCCGATGCGCTACATCCGCCCTTCGCGCCGGGGTCGCTCGATACCGTCCTGACGGCATGGTTCGTCGACGCCACGGGGCGGGACTTCCAGGAGACCGCCGCGGCCATCAACCGCGCTCTTCGGCCGGGCGGCATGTGGATGAACCTCGGCCCATTGCGATTCAAACAGAACCTCACATCCAACTATTCGATCGAAGAAGTGTGGGATCTCGTCTCGGCAGGCGGGTTCGAACTGAGCGATCGCGGGCGCGACGACATCCCCTATTTCGACTCCCCGGTCAGTGGTTCCCGCCGGATCGAAACGGTTTTTTCCTTCGCGGCGCGAAAGACAAGAGAGGCGAATGCTTTCGTTTCGCCAGATCCCCTTCCGCCCTGGATTGCAGACGCCAACCTGCCCATCCCTCTGTCCGACACGTTCGTTGCCGTGAGACAAAAATCCGTCTTTGCGGGAAGCGTCATCTCCCTGGTCGACGGCACGCGATCCCTTTCCGATGTGGCCGGTGAAATGGCCCGGCTGTGGGGCTTCAACGGCCCCAGAATCTTCGAACAGCTGCGAGCTTTCTTCGCGACGCTCGAAGGCGGGAGGGGCCATGACGCCAAATAGGACTGTGACGACCCTGGCTCTGGCGCTGTCCGGTCCGCTCGCCTGCAAAGGAGCGCCGCCCGCAACGACGACCGCGGCACAAGACGGGGGGAGCAGCCGCGTTCAGCTGTGGCCCGGAATCACCGAGGAGACCTCTCCTGGCGATCTATCGACGGCGTGGACGTCGTCCTGGCTCAACGGCGCCTTCTCGCTGAAGGATGGCGTGCTGCCCGACCACCCGATTCGCCGGCTTACGAGCTGTGCTGACCTGGAAGGTGTCGCGGAGAACGACGTCGTCCTTAGCCGGGGCTGGGAGCACTATAATTTCCGCGAGAAATTCGTCCGTTGCCGCGTGATGTCGAGATTGAGAACCGCGCGTGCGGCGCGTGTCGGCTACGTGCGCGACCTCGTAGAGTTGGACGATCTTGGCGACGTCTTGCCGGCAGGCGTGGCGCCTGTGCTCGGGCCGGACGCCAAAACGCATTCGTGGCGGGCAGCCGACCCGACCCTGAAGTTCGATCGAGAAGGGGCGCGGGGGGGTTACCACGAGCTCATCGTGCACGGAGCATACCGGGGTCGCGTGACCTGGTTGGCCGCCGGCGACCTCGACGGGGACGGTATCGAAGACGTCGTCCTCTTCTCGAACCTCGCGCGTAGCAGCGAAGGCCCGGGCGCTACGCTCGATAACATCATACGTGCTTTCGCGCTGACGCGAAGGCAACCGGGTGGCGCCGTCTCGATCGTCGAGCAATTCGAATAACGTCGCCTTCTTGGAGACCGCGAACGGCTATTCGAGTCCGGTGCCTGACGCGGCGGGTCACGCGGGGGTTCGCCGTCGCGGTTGGCGTCGCTGCGCCCGGCCCCTCGGTGACCCGTTTTGACTGCGATGCGCCACTGCACCAGTGCAGCGTGAACGCATGTCGTCCGCGGCAATGTCTTGGAAGAGTGGTGTGTCTTGACCATGCGAATGCCTCGGCCTAAGCTCCGTCGTCTTCCAAAGGACGAATCTCCCGACTACGCCTTTCAGGCGATTTTTGACGCCGCCGCCCGGGGGCGCGGGACAAATCGCGAATGCGTCGTCACCTGCCGGTCGAGGGTCCACCAATGTTTCGTCGAACAGTCCTGGAATCGGAGGCAGGGATGAGGACCACCAAAACCCGTTTCGTCGGTCTGCTTGCCGCTGCAGCCTGGCTCGGTGCAATCGGCTGCAGCACCAACCTCACCGGGTCGAACCCCGGAGGGGGAAACACGACGGGGAACGCTTCGAATCCCGGAACGGGCGGCGCCTCAGGCGGCGGCGGAACCGGTGGAAGCGGCGGGACGGGAGCGTCGAGTTCCAGCTCGAGCGGCGGAACGAGCGGCGGAACGGGTAGTGGCGGTACGGTTTCGAGTTCCAGCTCGAGCGGCGGACCGACCACGGGCGGAAATACCGCCGCGGCTTGCATACCGCTTCCGACCCTCACGCGGCGTCTCTGGCGGCTATCGGCCGAACAGTGGGGGAACGCTGTGCAGACTCTGCTGGGCTTGCCTGCCGCACCGGTTCTCACGAGCCGTGGTGGCGAGGCAGGATACGCGTTTTTTAGCGACGTCTCGCTGCAGGTCGACAACGACATGCAGTTCAACATGTACACGCTGTCGCAGACCGTTCTGACCCAGATCGACCCGACGGTCACGACGACGATCGCGCCCTGCACGGGCACCACGGCCGCCGCCCAGACGGCCTGCGCCACCTCGTTCGTTCAGACGTTCGCTCCAAAGGCCTACCGGCGGCCGCTCGACCCCAGCGAAGTGACGAACTTGATGAGCGTTTACGCGCAAGGCGCGATGCAAGACTACAAGACGGGAATCGAGCTCTTGATCCAGGCGATCATCATCTCGCCGTCGTTCATCTACCGAACGGAGCTCGGCCCTTCGACCCTGACGGCCGACGCGAGCGGCAACTACCCGAGCACGACCCTCACGCCGTACGAAGTCGCCAGCCAGCTTGGTTTCACGCTTCTCGGTACGCTGCCAGACGCAGCGCTGACGGCAGCAGCCGCGGACGGCAGCTTGGGCACGACGGCGGGGATGACGACGCAAATCAACCGCCTCCTCGCTCTGCCTTCCGTCCAGGCGAACCTGACCAACATTATGCTCGGCTGGTTCAACATCGGGCAGATGTTCTCGAAGACCAAAGACACGTCGCTCTTGGGGGCGCTGTCTACTGCAGAACAGGATCAGGCCGGAATCGAGAGCGACCTCCTGACCTCGACGCAAGACTTCGTGAACAGCATCCTGTGGAACGGGACCGGAAAGATCGACGATCTGCTGACGTCCCAGACGGTGTACGTGAACCAGCGGCTTGCCACCCTATTTCCCGGTGTGACGTACTCGGGCCCAATGCCGACGAGCGACACGACCTTCGTGGCGGCCACCTGGCCCGCCTCGCAGGGACGGAGCGGCATCCTCACCCAGCCAAGCTACTTGTGGTCCGCGTCGGATCCTTCGCTCAATTCGATCGTGAAGCGCGGCAAAGGAATTCACGACAACGTGATCTGCCAAGATTCGCTAGGCTCGCCCGTCGACCTGTCGACACCCACGGCGAAGAACGTCATCGCCTGCAAGTCGCCGGACGGCACCCAGACCCTGTCCACATGCGACAGCGAGATTCTGCAGTCCGACGCGCGCATGACATTCTCGCCGTGCAACGCGTGCCATTCGCAGATGGATCCGTACGCGCGCGTCCTTCAAAACTTCGGCCCGATTGGCAACTACCGAACGGTGGACGAAGCGGGTCGGCCCATCGATCCGACAGCCACCTTCATTCCGACCTCGCCGCTCGCTCCGGCGAAGGTGACCGGCGTCCAGGCCTTCACGAAAGCCCTCGTGGCGAGCGGCGTGATCGACGGCTGCTCGGTTCAGCAGATGGCCAGCTACGCCATCGGTTCCGCAATCCAGAAATACAACACTTGTGAAATTGGGCCCATCCGGACCCAAATCGACGGTACGGTCAAGTCTCTGTTCAGCAACGTGCTCCTCGCCGACTTCATGCGGGCACGCGCAGGAGGTACGCAGTGATTTCGTACAAGTACGCTCGTCGCTCGTTCCTTCGCGGTTTGGGTGGGTCGGCCGCGTTGATGGTGCCGCTGCTGCGGTCCATCGAGGCGCGTGCAGCGGGGGCCACTGCGCCGCTCCGCTTCCTGGTCATTCACCATCCGCTCGGGGCGAACCCCCAGCTCACCAACTGGCGTCCGACGGCAACGGCGACGACGACCAACTTCACGCTGCCGCTGGAGAGCGCTCCCTTCACGCCGCTGCAGAAGTACATGGTCATGGTCGACGGGGTTAACCTCATCGCCGCCGGGGGCGGCAACGATGGTGGAGGCGGCCAGAACACGCACGAGGGTGGCTTCTGCGCGATGATGACGGGAGTGCCCACCATCGGGATGGTCGGCCAGCAAGACCACTGCGCGGGCGGCCCTTCGATCGACCAGATTCTGCTTCAGCAGGCGCCCGGACTCGGTGGGCCGAATTTCCCCAAGCCCACGCCTTTCGGGTCGTTGCAACTCGCGGCCGATGTCCGTTCCGATCGCGACGAAGTGGGGCCCCGCGTCCTGTCCTATTTGGCGCCGATCAAGGGCCAGACTGACCCCAACATCGCCCGCCAACCGCTCTACCCCGAAACTTCGCCACTCAATGTGTACACCCGCATTTTCGGAGGCGCCCTGCCGACGGGGTCGACCACGAACACCAACGCGCAGATTCTGGCGCAGAAGCTCAGCGTCGTCACGTATTTGCAGAGCGATCTCGCCCGCTTGAAGACGCTCGTTCCCTCCAGTGAAAAGGATCGGCTCACCGCACACGCCGACGCGATCGCGCAGCTCGAAGCCAGCCTTCAGGCAACCTACAGCACGACCACGACGACGACCACCAGCTCTGTGTGCACGAAGCCGGCGATGCCTGCGAATTATTCGGCAACCAGCACCGGCAAGCAGGAATACAATAACCAGTCCACGGTCTATAGCGACCTTGGCGGTTCCGACTATTACGTGCCCAACCAGGCCACGAGCCATCCCTATCTGGATCTGGGTCAGACGCAGCTGCGTCTCATCAAGACCGCATTTGCGTGCGATCTGGTCCGCGTCGCCACGTTCATGTGGGCCGCGGGCACCAGCTGGGTCGTTTTTCCTGGCACGTTCCAAGGAGCGACGATCGCGGGGAACTTGCAGTCGACCCCGCACCACCCCCCGAGCCACAGCGATCCATCGGGCGACCCGAATACGGCTGCCTGGTTGAACCAGATCAACGAGTTTTACTCAGCATCGACGGCGGCGGTTCTTCAGGAGTTCGCGACGACGCCCGACATCGACGGCAACATGCTGATCGACAATACGATCATCGTCTACCTCACCGAGGTCGCGCGCGCTTGGGATCACAACCAGCAGAACATGCCCCTCATCATCTTCGGCGGAAAGAACACCCGCCTCAACGGAGGGACGTTCCTCAAAGTGACGAGCGGCTCGCTGCCGACCCAAACCGGCGGAACCGGCAACCGCCCCTTCAACGATGTCTGGCTCGCCCTCGCCCCGATCTTCGGTGTCACGATGAACAGTTTGGGCGCCGCCTCCCAGTACACGGGGCCACTGCCCGGCATCTTCACCTGAGTGTGCCCCCGGCTGTCCGCATCGCGGATTCGGGAGCGTGCGCTCACCTGAAATCGAACGTTACCACCACGCGGTGGTCGTGCTCCCTGGGGTGCATGCTCGCGTGGTAATGCTTTCCATCGAAGAAGACCATTCTACCCTTCTTCGGTGAGATACGCGCGAGCTCGGTGAAGGATCCAGCGTTGGCTCGTTCTGCGGATTGTTCGATCGTTACCGTCTCGAACGTTTCGTTGAAGACGACCGTGTCACCGTCGGAATCGTTCACGTAGTACAGCCCCACGATGTGCGGCTCGTAAAAGTCGACGTGCGGATTGTGGTAGGGCGCATCGAGCACCGTTCGCGGAAACATGCCCAGCCGGATCCGGATGAGTTCGTGGAACTTCACGCTGGCCTTGTCGGTGGCTACGAACAACAAGGGAACGAGCATGCCGTTGATCGTGGAGATCACGGGCGCAGGAGATGTGATGTCGAACGCCATATGGAAGAATCCTCCATAATTGTTGGAGAACTTCAATCCAGGCCTGGCCGTCTCCTTGTGGAAGAACCAGGCCAACGCCGACGTCTCGGCCTCGAGCTGATCCTGATAAATTTTCGGAATTACATTCTCGATCTGGACGAGCTGCATTGGCCTAGAGCACCGAACGGTTTTGGGGACCGAGGATTTGCTGCGAGTTTCGAGCAGCGCGAGGCTACCGCGAGGTCACCCCGGATACCAGACGACACGCTTGTCGTCGGCCGCGCGCACGTACTCCCAGGCTGCATCGGTCATCATTTTGAGGTCGTATCGCGGCCGCCAGCCAAGGAGAAATTTGGCCTTGCTGTTGTCGAGCCAGGTCGAATGAAAGCTGGTACGGACGGGGACCGTGGGTAGTCCTCGCGACTGCGTGAGATACCTTCCGAGCTCCCCGTAGTCGACCGGCTCGTCCATGCAGACATTGAAGGTTTGTTTGCGAGCCTTGGGTCGATCGATCGAGAGCAAAATCGCCTCGATGAGGTCATCGACGTGTACGAAGTTTCGCTTCACGGGGTCGCCGCTATCGTCGAGCATCACCGGGACGGCCTTTTTGGCGACGTATTCGTCCGCTTTCTCGGGCCCAACGAGATCTCGCCAACGAGGGCCTCCAAAGACGTCTTCGCCAAAGGAGAGCTGGTACCGAAAGTCGTCCTTCTCCATGATCCAGGGTGCTCGCAGACAGCAACCATTCAGGTCGTACTGGATATAGTATTGCTCGAGCATGACCTCCTCGAGCACCTTGGAAAGGGCGTAGCAGCCAGGATACGCGCTATGCTTTTGGGTCTCGGTCACCGGAATGGGGTGCGGATAAAAGAAGTGGCCCATCCCGGCGTCGCCACCGATCAGAATGAATTGCTGGAAAGCGGGGCTCAACCGGCAGGCCTCGAGGAGCCAGAACATGCCTTTGATGGCCACGTCCATCACGCTGTCGGGAGTCTCCTTGCTCGTGGCCAGGTGAAGCACGTGGGACACGCCCGCAGTCGCGGCGTCCACGGCGTGACGATCTTGGATCGATCCGCTGGCCACCTCGAGGCGGGGACGTGGATCGAGCCTCCGGTTATGGCACAGCGCCCGCACCGTGAATGCGCCGAATCTGGGATCGGCAAGAAAACGCTCGATGAACGCGCGACCGACTTTTCCGGTCGCGCCCGTCACGAGGATGCGCTTCGCCGTGGTCATTGCTTCCCTCTCGCTCGCATTGGGGGCCTCGACCTTCTTTCCGAGACGACGCTTGCTCTATCCGACCGCGTGAGGCGAGTAAAGAATGGGTGGACCCGTTCTGACGCGATGCGTGCAGAAACGACTCGAAAACGGTTCCTCTTGGCATTGGCCGCGCGGAGCCGGCATACTGCGCCCGAGCTTTTCTCACGCGTCTTTACAGAACGGTGTTTTGTTTGGAAGGGCACGCTTCGCGCTGGCCATCCGAGGGCCGGTTCGGCCCGCGGCCTCCTTCCGAAAGGTGAATATTATGTCGAGGGAACGTAGTTCAGCAGCACTTGCCGCCCTGGCCGCTTCGGCTCTTGCCTGGTCCGCGTCATGCGGAAGCGACTCCTCGACCGGTCCCTCGCCCGGCAGCGGCAGCAGCAGCGGTTCATCAGGCGGAAGCAGTTCGGGTACCGGTGGCAACACGGCCTCGAGCAGTGGTTCGAGCAGCAGTTCAGGAGGGAATGGCTCAAGCAGCAGCGGAAGTTCGGGAGGGGGCACGTCAAATAGCTCGAGCAGCTCCGGTTCGAGCAGTGGTGGCTCCAGCGGCAACAGCGCCTCCAGCAGCAGCGGCTCGAGCAGCAGTGGTTCCGGTGGCTCCTCCGGTGGCAGCAGCTCCGGCAGCGGTGGCTCCGGTGGCAGCGGCTCCGGCAGCGGTGGAAAGGCGGACGGCGGCGGTTCGGAAGGCGGAACCGTGGAAGGTGGAACGGGCGCGGAGGCCGGCACCGCGGAAGGTGGCGGGTCCGACGGCGGCAACTGCGCAGGGATGGCCATTTCCCTCAGCCTCAATGTCGCTGCCGCCAGCGACCCCGCCGCGCAGCGCGTGATGGTTGACTTGGCGAGCGATCTGCCCATCGGCAACGCCCTTCGCACCCTCGAGTGGTGGGCCTACGTGCTCCCGACAAGCTGGAAGGGGGATGCGAATACGATGTTCGAATACGGAGACCAGGCCGTGACCAACGGCGGCTTCGGCCTCGACTTCGGTACGACTCAGACGGCGACGATGGGCACCATCGACCCGTACACGAACGGAACGTTCGACAACGACAATCAGCCCAGCGGCATTGCCAACCCGGGCACGGCCCAGTGGATTCATTTCGCCCTGTCGTGGGACGGCACCGCGGTGCGTGCCTTCGTCAACGGCGTCGAGGAAGCAACGAAAATGGGCGGAGGAATGCTGGCTACGGACCGTACGCAGCTCACCATCGGCGGAAACCCCCGCGGCGCCTATTTCAACGGCAACATCGACGAGTTCCGAGTGTGGAACACCGCACGCACGGCGGCCCAGATCACGAGCACGATGCACAAGACGCTTGCGGGTAACGAAACAGGTTTGGTCGGCTACTGGAAGTTCGACGAGACCACAGGGATGACCGCGGCCGACTCGACCACGACCGCGGGCCACACCGCGCACCCGGGAACGCTCATGTCGGCTACGGGGATGGCGCTCCCGACTTGGATCCCGTCGACGGCCCCTATCTCCTGCCCGTAATCTCTCCTGTGAACGAGCGGTTCCGTCACGCTCCGGCGCGCTCGATCGGGTCGTAGGTCAGTGGAGCGTCGGAGTGACGGCGGCCCCGGTATAGCTAACCGTGGCGTTGAAAGGGGGCGTCACGGTCGGGGAGAAGCCGACGGCGTTGGCGGGCGATATCAGGACGACCTGGAAGGTTCGATTGGCGAGCATCCCGGTAAAAGAGCCCTGACGGGCACCGATGGTCAGCGTCTTGGTCGCATCGGTCCAGGTGATCGGGATCACTGTGAAAGAACCCTTCTCGTAGTCGTTCGACAGCCCGTCGTCCTCGTAGAGCGAGAACGACCCGTCCGCGCCCGTATACACGTAGAGTCGGACGGGGTCGGCGGGCATCTGGCTCGCGTATTGAAGAGGGGGCCCGACGGGGACAATGGATCCCGCGCGGACGTACACGGGCATCGCGTCGAAAGGTGCCGGCGCGGTGATGGTCTTTCCACCCGCCTGGAAAGTGCCGTCCCAGAACAGGTACCATCCGGTGCTCGGGGGTAGATAGACCGACGCAGTCGTCGCTTGGTACGTGGTAATCGGAGTTACTAGGAACGCGGGCCCGAACATATATTCGGTGCTCATTTCGGTCGAAATCGGATCCATCGGAAAGTCCATCATCAGCGGTCGCATGATCGTGCCCGCGTTCCGAACGACGTCGCCCGCGACCGAGTAAATATACGGCAGGAGTTGGTAGCGCGTCTGATCGAACTTGAGCATCGCCGCATAGGCAGGACTCGTGTAGCCACCGAATTGATAAATCTCGCGGTACGGAAACTGTCCGTGAGTCCGCATGATGGGCAGGAACGTCGCGAACTCGAACCAGCGCGTATTGAGCTCATACCACTCCGCCTGATTGGCGGCCGTGGGTGTCGTCTCGGTCGGGTCATTGCCCCCGAAGCGTCCGGGAACGGCGAACCCACCGCTGTCCAGCGTCCAATACGGCATACCCGATGCTGCAAAGCCTAGCCCCGCCGGAATTTGTTTGGCCATCGCCGTCCAGGTCGAGCTGATGTCCCCCGACCAGGTCACGGCCGAATTCCGCTGCTGGCCGGCGAAGCCGTTGCGCGTCAGGATGAAGACCCTCTGGTTGGGCGCTGCGCCGCGCTGGCCCTCGTAGATCGCCTGGCTGTTGACCAGCGAATAGGCGTTATGCATCGCCGCGCCGGTGCCGAGATAGGTGGGGTTCATGTGCGCGGTGTTGGTTGCGACTTGTGAGCCAACGCTCGAGAACGGCCCGCTGCCCGTGGCGTTCGAGTCCCCCTCGACGATTTCCGGCTCCGATGCGTCCAACCACCAGGCGTCCACGCCGAGGCTGAATAGCCGAGTGTTGATCTGCGACCAATAGAGCGCTCGCCCGCCCGGGTTGAAGGCATCGTAGTACGTGAACGGATAGCCAACGAAGTCCAGATCCCCCTGCGTGACGTTGGACTGAAAGACGAAGCCGCCCGCCGCGAGCGCCTTGTAGTTGTCAGTCGTCGTATAGAACTTGGGCCACACGGAAATCATGAACTGGGCGTTGTACGTCTGGTGGATCGAGTTGATCAGGCCCTGCGGATCCGGATAGCGGGAGGGATCGAATTGGTGCGTTCCCCACCCGGCGGGTACCCAGTACTGCCAGTCCTGGACAATGTTGTCGATGGGCGCACTGTGCGAGCGGTAGGCCTCTAGGACTCCCGTGATGTCCGTGGTCGTCATGTAGTGTTCGCGCGACTGCCAATACCCGAAAGCCCATCGTGGCAACATGGTTGCCTGCCCCGTGAGGCGCCGGTAACCTGCAATCACGTCGTCCATGGCCGGACCGTAGACGAAGTAGTAATCGATTCCATTGCCGACTTCCGACCAGAGAGACGTCGTTCGCGGCGTCGCGGGGGGGGGCTTCCAGCTGAACTGCAGGATGTCCACGCCCTCGTCGGCCGTCCATTGCAGTTGCACGGGGTAACTTTGCCCGGCCTGGAGCGTGACCTTGGCGATTTCCACGTTGGGTAGCCAACTTTGTCGCCAATGATTAATCACGGTCTGATTGTTGATGCTCAGCTGCAAGTTGCCGGAGGCGTAGGTGAAAAATTCGTAGTCACCCGTCACCGTCGCCGTGACCATCCCCGACCAATTCACCGCCCCGGTGCTCGCGCCCGCGACCGTGTTGTTGGGGTCATTGGCCACATACGTCACTCCGGGCACCTTCTGTGGCTGGCTCAGATCGCCGAAGCGCGTGTACGATGTGTTGTCCCACAAGATCCCGTATCCGAGACTCGACGCGAGGAAGGGAATGAATACTTCGCTGTTGTCCTGGCGGAGGTCGAAGTCGTAGCCTTTGATATCGAAGTGCCCCTGTTGGTGCTGCCCAAGGCCATAAAGTGATTCTGTGCTCACCGATTGCCATTGCTGTTGCACGCCGTACGTTTGCTGGCCTTGAATCGTCGCCGGGGTCAGCGTCCGGCCGCCACCGGCCAGTTCCGAGAGGATCACGTGGCACGACCGATCCATGAACGTCACCGCTCCCGTCGCTTTGTCGACGAGCACCTGGAGCTTGGCGGTCGTGATGGCCATTTGACCGGCGGTGTTCGATACCTGGACGGGCGTCGGGACGCATTGTTTGGGCGCTGCCGCCAGGCTCGATCGCGTGAAGAACGAAGCTTGCGGAGCGTAGGCCACGCGAATCACGTTGTCCGCACACACCTCGAGATCCAGGATGTTGCCGCCGATCGTCAGGGCCGGAAGGACGGTCGCGGCGCCGTCCGCGAGGTTTCCCCCCAAGAGCCCAGCCTCGGCGGCCATGAGCCCCGCGCCGCAATCCGCGCCCCCGCCCGAGAGCCCGACCGCAGCGTCCACCAATGCCGTGCCGCCCCCTTCGCCGCCGCCGGGAGATCCGCTCCTGCCGTCCGTCGACGCCGCGTCGCCTCCGGCCGCCGCGGGGCCGCCTTCGGTTGCGGCCCCTGGCATGTTGCCCTTTGTGTTGCCTCCATTGCCTCCAGTCGTGGCGTCCCTTGAGCCCGCGGTCGCATCGCCGGTGCCTATCGTCGTGACATCCCCCGAGCCGCCGTCGCCCGCAACTTCATTGCCTCCCGTGGCTGCGCATCCCATGGCGCACACGAGAGCTGGCGTCAGCACCCGTGTTGCAAAATCGCGGGCAAGACGGGGGGGCAAGGCGACCGCCGCGTCGAGAACCGCTGGCGGGGACATCGGCTGTTGTCGCAAAGGCTGCATGGTCGGAAGAGTCCAGTTGGGCGGCGCTGATTGCCGCGGGAACCCTATCACGGTCGTCGCGCATCGGCTGCCCGACGGACCCGGGCGAGGAGATGCGATGCGTTGCGAGATGGCCGTCGTCGGTGCCGGGTCGTCCGGAGCCGTCATCGCTGCGCGACCGACCGCTCGGACCGTGGCAGTCGGCCTTTCTCGAGGCCTGTCGCGCGCTCGGATTCCCACAGTGCGAAGACTCGAACAATCCCACCACAACGGGGGCGGGACCCCACGCGATGAACCTGGTCGACGGGGTCCGAATGAGCGCAGCTCGCTGCTACCTCACGGCGAGCGTTCGTCGTCGGCAGAATTTGACGGTGCGCGCAAACACGCTCGTTCGCCGCGTGTTGCTCTGCAACCGCCGTGTCGTCGGCATCGAGGTCGAAACGTACGGACGGGTGCACGCGATCTCCACGGAGCGCGTCATTTTGTGCGCAGGAGCGACCTCGACGCCCGGCATCCTTTTGCGCTCGGGCATTGGTCCGCGCCGGACTTTGGAACGGTTGGGCGTGGACGTTGTCTTCCACCTGCCGTCGGTGGGCGCTCGCTTGTTGGATCACCCCGGAACGGCCATCTTTCTCCGTCCTCGAGTTCCCGTGCACAGAGCGGGGCGGCCCTTCATCCAGACCGTGCTGCGATACACGTCGACCACGGGCGCCTCACGCAACGACATGATCATTCAGCCCGGCTCTCTCGTGCCATTGCCGTTCACCGCGCTGCCGCTCGTGAGCATCATGTGCAGTGTCGGCAAGTCGTTCGGACACGGCACGATCGAGTACTTGTCGGCAAGCCCCCACGAACGCCCTCTCATCGAGTCGCGCCTATTCCTGGACGACGCGGACCGCGCCCGTGCCGTCGAAGGGTTGAAGCTTGCCGTCGAGCTGACGCGAACGCCGGCGATGCGCAATCACGCTCGGTTCTTCTGGCCTCCGGAAGGTGTCTTGGCGCGCCCCCACCTCCTCGAGACTTGGATCGGTCGAATCTGCGACTCGAGCTATCACCCGTGCGGAACGGTTCCAATGGGGGCGGACGACGCGAGCCTCGAAGTGGCCGCGTGCGACGGAAGAGGACGAGTTCGCGGCGTCACGGGCCTTTGGGTCGCCGACGCCAGCGCAATGCCGACGATCCCGAGCGCGCACCTTAACCTCACCGCCCTGATGATGGGCGAACGCTTCGGCGAGTGGGCCCGCGACGGGTTGCTTTAGCCTTCGATACGTTCGTGACGGCCTTCAGAGCACGGGCCAGCTCGTGTGACGATGGCGACGCTGCGCGACCAGCATCTCCCACTCGCCGATCAGTTCGCGCGCTTCGCTGAGCCGGACGCCCACAGTCACCTCGACGACGTGGAGCCGCAGGCGCGCGATGCCCCCGCCGGTCACATGGGGGTTCGGATCGGGGCATCCGATCACCACGCGCGCTACTTGTGCCGCCAAAATGGCGTCTACGCACGGCGGGGTCCTCCCGTGGTGATTGCAGGGCTCGAGCGTCACGTAGAGCGTGCTCCCGCGCGCCTCCGCTTGCGCCGCCGCCAATGCTTTGACCTCCGCGTGAGCGTCTCCTGCCCGCTCGTGCCAGCCGAGGGATACGAAGCAGCCCTCCTTCACCACGACGGCCCCGACGCGCGGATTGGGAGCTGGGGCCGCCCGGCGGGCGACCGTGAGCGCGAGCGCCATCCAGCGTCGATCGTCGTCCATCGTCGGAGTCTAGAGGGCAGCTCGCGCGGTGTCCGAGATTGCTTGGACGAGCGCACGCGAAGCGTTGCGCAATCGCTGTTCCGCTTCGATGGAAAGCACCCCGGCTGCGGGGCCGAGCTGCACTTCGTCGTCGCGAAGGAAAAGCGTCTCCTGTGCACGAGCCTGGAAGAAGACGAAGAGCGCGCGATAGGCTTGGTCCACGGTGGTCGCGTGCACGGCCTGCTTCGCGGTGGCGATCCCGAGCGCCGGCTTGCCTGCGAGGTTGTCTGGTGGAATGAGGTCGACAATCGCCTTGAGGGCGCCCGTGTACACGGCCTTGTAGACGGGTGTCGCGAGTACGATGCCGGCCGCTTTCTTCGTTGCGTCGATGAACGGCGCGATTCCAGGAGCCGTGCCTCGTCCGAAGAGCACGTCGCTGGGATCGAAGTCGTTCAGCGACCAAAAACTCGGCCGCAGCCCCGCGCGCTCCGCCTCAGCGGCAACGGTTCGTGCAATGAAGGTCGATCGCGATGTGGCAGACGGACTCCCCATCAAAAACACAATGCTCTCACTCATATTGTCCTCCTACCCGGGCCGCCGCCGCGACCGTAGGCCGATGAATGCTTTCCGCGACGAAGCCGCCGAATCGCCTGGCAAAGCGCACGAGGGGGCGCCCGGCGGCCACGAATCCATTGAGCGCTTCTCCGAGCAAGATCGAGTGGTCGCCGGCGTCGTGACGCGCGTATCGGCGGCACTCGAGCTGCACGAGCGCCCCTTCGACGAGCGGAACGCCGCCGGGTAGGAGCGAAACTCCGCGGAAGCGATCGATCCCCGAACGGGCGAACTGCTCGGCCATCCACTCTTGTCCGTCGCTGAGCACGCTCACGCCGAAGCGCTCGGCACCGACGATCCCATCGTGAGCGCTGGCGCTCCTGCCGACGCATACGAGTACGAGCGGTGGTGTGAGGGATGCGGACGTGAATCCCGTCGCTGTGAAACCGACCAGGCCCTCCGCGGTCCGGGCCGCGACCACGGTGACGCCGCTCGCGAAGTGGGCCAGCGCCTCGCGAAACTGATGGCCCGATATCGGCTTGCCGTCCATTGCGGTCTCCTTCACAGATGCGCGTTGACCGTCAGATTGAAGCTGCGGTCGACGAGCACCGAACTGGTAGGGGTGTCGTGTTGCCAAAATACGAGCTCGCCGAGCACCGAGACATTCGAGCTGACCGCGAAGCCGATGGAGGGAACGTGCAGCCACTCCTTGTGGGTGACGGTGCCCCCGGTCGCGAGCGGGATGTTGTTATAGCTCCCCAGGCTTGCGTAGTAGCGCGCCGTCACGGGACCGA
>Ga0265313_10001785_pt1 | contig 19664 bp, 16 predicted proteins | sample 4123metaG_FD_203122 | JGI IMG/M metagenome (GOLD analysis project Ga0265313, IMG submission 203122) | Rhizosphere microbial communities from Carex aquatilis grown in University of Washington, Seatle, WA, United States - 4-1-23 metaG | ecosystem: Host-associated > Plants > Roots > Rhizosphere >...
TCCAAACCGCGGCCCAAATCGGGCCGGTTCAGGCGCGGTGATAAGGGTGGCCGCTCAATATGGTGGTCGCGCGGTAGATCTGTTCCAGCAGCATGACCCGGGCCAACTGGTGCGGCCAGGTTGCGGCGCCGAACGACAGCCTCAGCTGCGCCTTGTCGCCGAGGCTCGGGCTCAAGCCGTCGGCGCCGCCGATCACGAAGACGGTCGCGGAGCGGTCGGCGGCGCGCCATTGCGCGAGCTGGGCGGAGAACCTCGCGCTGTCGAGCGCCTCGCCGCGGGCATCGAGCAGCACCACCGCCGCGCCTTGCGGGATGATGTTGGCGAGCGCGATCGATTCCTCGAGCATGCGCTTGCCGGCGTCGGCTGCCCGGCTTTCCCGGATATCGACGATTTCAACGTCGCGCCAGCCCAGCCCGCGGCCGACTTGCGTCGCGCGCTTGCGGTAGCGCTCGGAGAGCTCCCGCTCCGGCCCCTCTTTCAGGCGTCCAACTGCTGCAACGATGACGCGCATCTAGGCGACATCGCCGGCGCGGCCGATCAGAAAATACGTCTCCATGGCGCCTTTGCCTTTGACGTCGATGCTGCCGTGCGGCTCGAGCCGGAAATGCGCGTGAAGGTGCCGCTGGGTCGCCGCCGAGACCTGAATGCGGTTGGGCATGCTGTGCGACTCCATCCGGCTCGCGATGTTCACGGCGTCACCCCAAATGTCGTAGGCGAATTTGTGCGTGCCGATGACGCCGGCGACGACGTCGCCGGAATGGATGCCGATTCGCATCTGCAACGGCGTCGGCAGCTCGCGATTCATCTGCTCGACCACCCCGATCATCGCCAAAGCCATGTCGGCCACCGCATGCGCGTGATCGGGGCGCGGGTCGGGCAGGCCGCCCACCAGCATATAGGCGTCGCCGATCGTCTTGATCTTCTCGATGCCAAGGCCGAGCGCCAGCCGGTCGAACTCCGAGAACAGCGCGTTCAAAAGCTGGACCAGGTCCGCGGCCGAAAGCCGCGACGACAGCTTGGTGAAGCCGACAAGATCGGAGAACAGAATCGTCACGTCCGAGAGCTGGTCGGCGATGACGGTCTCGCCGTCGTTCAATCGCGCAACGATTCGCTGCGGCAGAATGTTGAGCAGCAGGTGCTCCGAGCGTTCCTTTTCGCTGCGCAAGGCCTCGACCATCTCGCGTTCGCGGTCGCGCAGGTGTTTCTTCTCGAGCGACGAGCCGACGCGCGCGCGAAGCAGCGTGGGATCGAACGGCTTGGCGAGATAATCGTCGGCGCCGGCCTCGATACAGCGGACGATCGAATCGAGCTCGCTCAGCGCCGAGATCATGATGACGGGGATCTCGCGGTGCCGCGGATTGGCCTTGAGCAACGCGAGCACGTCGTAGCCGCTGATCCCCGGCATCATCAGATCGAGCAGGATGAGATCGAGCGGCTCTTTCTCGACCATATCGAGCGCAATAGTGCCATCTTCGGCCTGAAACACGGTGTGTCCCTGACGTTGCAGCCGCCGGGTCAGGAGATCGCGGTTCGACGCGTTGTCGTCCACCACCAGAATGCGGCTCGGCTGCACCGCCGCGAGATCCGCTTCCTTCGCCGTGATCGGGCGAACCGCCTTGAGCAGGTTCTCGACCATGCTTGCCGGCGCGGCAATTTCGGCAATCGGGGTGGGAGCGTCCGACGGCTCGGAGCCGCCGGAAAACGTCACCAGGCCGTCGATGCGGTCGAGCAGGAGGGTCGCTTCTGCCAGCAGCTTGTCGAGATCGGCCACCAGCGCATCCGCGCCTTCGTCCGCCGCGTCCTCGCGCAGCATTTCGCCATAGCCCTTGATCGCGTTGATCGGGGTACGCAAGTCGTGGCGCAGCGTGCGGCGATACTCCGTGAGGTCCGTGCCGGCCCCGTGAAGGACCGTCGCTGGATCGAGCAGCTTCTGGATCAGACGATGGAGGCTGCGGCTGGCGTCGAGGATGCGCTGAAGGTCGTCGGTGACTTGCTCGCGATCGGCTTGCGCCGCGTCGCCCATCAACATCTCGGCGTAGCCCATGATCGCGATCGCCGGCGCGCTCAACTCCTGCCGCACGTAGGCGACAATCGCGCGCTCCGCTCGTCGATTGGCTTCGTGGTCGATTTGATCAGTCGTGGCACGAACTCCCACACCGGCGTCGTCCGCTCGGCCTAGCCAGCAGGCTTCAGAAGCGCCGCGATCTTGCCGAGCAGGCGCGCTATTTCGACCGGCTTGGTGTCGTAATCGTCGCAGCCGGCTTCGATTGCCTTCTCGCGGTCGCCTGCCATCGCGTGCGCCGTCAAGGCGATGACCGGAATTTTCCGGGTCGTTTCGTTCGCCCTGACGCGCCGCGTTGCCTCCCAGCCGTCGATCACCGGCAGGCTCATGTCCATCAGGATAAGGTCCGGCTGCTCCGACGCCGCCATGTCGACGCCCTGCTGGCCGTCCACCGCGATGGCGACCTCATAGCCATTACGAACCAGTCGCCGCGACAGCATGTCGCGATTCATCTCATTGTCCTCAACCAACAGAATTCTTGGCATTACGTTATTCCACTGTACTCATTCATCAGTTGACGATGCGTTCGGCTTCACGGGTCGGATGGCGCGCCAGGCGCCCACGCACGGCGGCCGCCAGTTCACTCAGATAGGTCTGGTCCTTGGTGATGATCTTTTCAGTCTGCCCGCTGAGAATGCGGATATCGTCCGCGGTCAAATCTTTTGCCGTCACCACGATGACCGGAACGTCCATGTAGGCGGGTTGTTTCCGCAACTCCCGCAGAAATTCGAAGCCGTCCATCTCGGGCATCATCAGGTCGAGCAGGATCAGGCTCGGCGTCGGGTGGTTGGCGAGCCAGTCGAGGCCCATTCGGCCGTTGACCGCGGCGTAGGCCGCATAACCCATGCTCGCCAGGGTGCGGCAGAGCGCCTCGCGGGTCGGCAGGTTGTCCTCGACGACCAGAATCGAGAGGTTGTTCGGATTGGCGCAATGGTCGCGCAGGATCGCCGTCAGGCGCTGCCGGTCCACCGGCTTGGTGACGAAATCGGCCGCGCCCAGGGGGATCGCCATGCCGCGCTCGTTGAGAACGGTCACCATGATGACCGGAATGTCGCGCAGCTCGGCGTCGGCCTTGAGCGCTCTGAGCGCGCCCCAGCCGTCCAGCTTCGGCATCATGACGTCGAGCGTGATCGCCTGCGGCTTGTGTAGCCGCGCGAGCGCCAGCGCGTCGACGCCGTTGCCGGCCGCGATGACGCGATAGCCCTCGTTTTCAAGGGTCCGCGTCAGCAGGCCGCGCACCGACGAATCGTCATCGACCACAAGCACGGTCGCGCGCCCATCATCCGCTTCCGCTGCCGGTGCGGGCGACTCCACGGCCGCGGGAACGTAACCTTGGTCCGGCAGCCAGATGGTGAAGGTCGAGCCCTTGCCGGGCGTGCTTTCGACCGTCACGTCGCCGCCCAGCATGGTGCAGAAGTGCTTGGTAATGGCGAGCCCGAGACCCGTGCCGCCAAAGCGCTTGGTGGTCGAGGCGTCGGCCTGGCTGAACGCCTGGAACAGCCGGCCAAGCTGCTCCTGGGTCATGCCGACGCCGGTGTCCGCCACGCGGAAAGACACCCGGGAATCGTCCTCGCGCCCGACCGTCAGCGTCAGCTTGCCCTTGCTGGTGAACTTGTTGGCGTTGCTCATCAGATTGAGCAGGCTCTGTTTGACCTTGGTCTGGTCGGAGCGGAAGCCGCCGATATCGGCCGGACAGATCACCTCGATGGCGTTGCCGCTCTTGTCGGCGAGCGGCTGGACGATCGACAGCACTTCCTTGATCAGTGCCGGGATGTCCACCGGCTCGACGAAGACGTCCATCTTTCCGGCTTCAATCTTGGACAAGTCGAGGATGTTGTTGATCAGCCCCAGCAGGTGGCGGCCGGCGCCTTCGATCTTCTTCAGGTCGTCGATCGGCTGCTGGTCGCCCTTGTCGGCGGCGTCCTCCTGCAGGATTTCGCTGTAGCCAATGATGGCGTTCAGCGGCGTGCGCAGCTCGTGCGACATGTTGGCGAGGAAGTTCGACTTGGTGCGGTTGGCCTCGTCGGCGGCGTCGCGCGCCGCTGTCAGCGTCTCCTCATAGCGTTTGCGCTCGGTGATGTCGGTGTAAATAATGACGATCTCGCCGTCCGGCAGCGGGTTATGGCGGATCTCAAGGACCATGCCATTGGGGCGGGAGCGTTCGAAGCTGCGGTGAAGTCCCGTCTCGGACTGGAAGCGCTGCACTTCGGCTTCGACGTCGACGGCGCCGTATTCGCCGCGCTTGGCGAGGAAGCGGATGAAGTCCGCAAAATGCGGTTCGCCGGCGAGGAAGGTCTCCGGCAACTCCAGCAGCTTCAGGACTTGCCGGTTCCAGGCGGCAACCTTCTGATTGCGGTCGAACATCAGCACGCCGTGCGCCATGTTGTCGAAGGTGACGCGCAGCACGGCGCCGCGCTGCTGCAGCTCGGCGGTGCGCTCCTCGACGACCTTTTCGAGCCGGGCGGCCGCCTGCTCGCGCTCGACCAGAAGCTGATCGAGCGCTACCGCGTTGTCGCGGAACACGCCGACGGCGTGCGCCATTTCGGCGATCTCGTCGCCGCGGTTATCTTGGATGTGAACGTCGAGATTACCATCGGCAATGCGGCGCATGCCGTCGCTGAGCTGGCCCAGCCGCCGCACCACGCCACGCCCGACATAGAGCCACGCCAAAAGAATCGCGCTGATCACCGCGATGATCGACAACACGATCATGATGATCTTGCCGGAATGCGTTTGCTGGTCGGCGTACTGCGAAATTGTCTGCGCGACGCCGCCCTGCTGATCGACCATGCCGTCGACGGCTTTCTTGAAGGTCGCGGTCGCGGCCTGCACCTCGCCGAAGGCCGTCGCGGCGTCGCTCTGCCCCTTGAGTTCGTAGGTACGTACCGCGGTTATGCCGTCGTCGGATTCGATGGAGCCGAGATCTTTGTAAAGATCGGTCAGGCTTTTCTGTTGTCCGGGATCGGCGATGGCGCCGAGGTTGGTTTCGATCTTCTGCTTTGCGGTCTTGATGAGATCGCGCAGCATATTGAGCCGGTTCGAATCGTTGACCAAGGCTGCTTCCGTCAGCAGTTCGGCGAGAAGGTTTGATTCGGAATCGATTTCCGAGAGCCGCCGCACCAGGTCGAGCTTCTGGTTGAGCGCGCCATCGAGGCCCGCGTCCTTGCTGGTGTTGGCGAGATCGCTGTTGGCGGCGGCGATGGCCGGAACGAGGGCCTTGTGCAGCGCCTCATAGGCGGGCTGAATCGCCGCTGTCAGCGTCTCGCGCTCGGACGATATGGTGATGCGGTTGGTGACGACCTGATTGAGCGCGTCGAGCCGCTGAACCAGCGCGGTGCGCGTAGCATCGATGTCGGCAGTATTGGCAACGCCGAGCGTCCGCAGCCGTGCGACGCCTTCCTCGAGGTTCTTGGCCTGCTGCCCGATGCCCTTGGCGATTTCCGAACGCGCGGCGTCGTCCTTGGCCACCATCAGCCGCGGCGCCGAGGAGATCAGGTCGCTGGCCTGCTCGGCCAGCCGCAGCGACACGATGGTCGCCGGCAGACTGCGGGACACGATTTCATTCGTGGTCTTGCCGATCTCGGTAAATTCGTAGATCGCAATCAGCGAGCCGACGATGGTGAGCGCCGCGGCAAACCCAAACGCCGAATAAAGCCGGGCGCGAATGGTCGAGAGCCAGCGCAACCGCTTCGTGTCAGTGCCCTTGGCCTGCACCACTAAATTGACCTCGCCTCGAGCATCAAATGCGCCGATCCGGTTGATGCCGGCACTTTAGCATGTCCCGCCCGGAACAGCCGCAGGTGTCACAAGGTCAGGAAACCAAATTTATTATGCCGTATCAAGGATTTGCTGCATGCGGGGGCTATCCCGCGACGGCTCAGCGCGGCGCCAGCGCGATGATCGCGATCGCGTCATCCTTCCACACGATATCGGCCGGTCTCGCCAGTTCGCCGAGCGCGCGCGTCAGTTCGATCGCGCTCGGCAGGATCACGCGATACTCCGGCCATTGAACCGTGCGCAGATAGCCCTCCATGGTCGGCACGTCGGGATTGAACGTCGAGCGGTACTGCCAGATCACGTATTGCACGCCGCGGCTGGCGAGCGACTGGCGCAGTTCATCCGCCGTCGTTGCGCGCAGCCGCCACGGAGCGACGGCCCAATCCATATTGTAGTTCCAGACGCGGTTGCGGGCGAAATCGAGATCGAAGGGCGCGTCGATCCAGGCCCAGACCGTGGCGCCGGCGGGCACCTTGGCCTGCACGTTGCGGACGTAGGCGCGATAGGCCGGCGACAGCAGCCGCGCCTGGTCGATCCGGTTCTGCGGGCTGATGGGAATCGAGACCGCGGTGTGGTCGTGAACGATGCGGTCAAGCCGCTCGCGGTCGACCGCGATGAAGGTGACCAGGAAGATGAGCTGGAGCCCGGCCAGCCAGACGATGCGCCGGTCGGCGAACAGCGCGGCAAAGCCTCCGCGGGCGACGGGACGCGCGCCGAGCAACGTATAGGGAACGAGCGCGATCAGGAATGGTACCGCGTAGCGGAGCGCCGCCTCGTTGTTGAAGATCGCGGCAAGCCCGACATAAGTGACGATGCCGCCGCTCATGGCGGCGGCGGTGATCAGGGCGTCGAGTTCGCGCTTGCGGACATACTGCGCGAAAGACGTGACCAGCGACACCGCGAGCACGGCAACACCGATGAGGAAGATCGCCCGGCTGCCGCCGTAGAGTGTCGGGCGGATGCGAAAGGCTTCGAGCAGCGATGGCCAGATGACGAGCTGCGGATCGTGGAAAAAGCGATCCGATGAACTCCAGGCCGAAAACTGCAGTTTGTCGAGATGGGTTGCGAGCCAGCCGGCAACGCTGACCGCCGCGGCGGCAATGACGGCAAATGTTGTGGCGGCGCCCGCGCGCGGCTCCTTTATCAGCAGCACGCCAAGGACGATCGCGCAAAGCGGCAGCACGAACAGCGCGGCCGTCAACTTGATCGCAATCAGCGTCGCCGCGATCGCACCGACCGGGATCGCGTCACGCACCAGCCGGGCGAGTGGCGCTTTCCGCTCCCAGTCGTCGGCGAAGGTCGCCGTCGCGCCGAGCAGCACGAGCACCAGCACGCTCGAGGAATAGACCGAGGAGAGGTTGACGATCTGTGGATTAACCGCAACGTAAACGGCGATGGCGAGAACGATCAAAGCAGTCGGAACGCGCCGCACGCGCCCAAGCTCGGCGACAAGGCAGAGCCCGAGCAGGAAGCAGAAGATGGTGTCGAAGGCGTAAGCATCCGTCAGCGGCAACCAGATGTGCAGCAGCGCTTGCAAAAACGGCTGGACGCCAAGGTCGCTCAATCCGAGAAGCTCGAACGGGTTGCCGCCGACCGTCCCGGTCGCCTGCATGCGCACCGGCCGGACCAGATAGCTGAAGAAGTCGTCGACGTAGTCGAAGACCTGCGTCGGCAGCAGCGCGCTGACGAGCGCGACGCCGAGCCCAAGCACAAAAACAACGAAGACGATGTCCGGCCAGCCTGGCAGCAGCGGCCGGCGCGGTGCCGTTGCGACAGCCCGAACAACAAAAACGGCGGCGAGGCCGATTCCGCCATAGGCCAGAAATGAAAGCGACGGCACGGTCGCCCATCGCGCGGCATTCAACACGCCGCCGATGAAGGACAGAACGACGAGACCCAGGCCGGTTGTGAAGGCCGGCAGCGCCGCGCGATCGCGATAAATGATGATGTGAGCCGCGCGGCCCCAGCCGTAGCAGCAAAGCGTGAAGCCCAGCAGCGCGAAGAGCGATAACAGCATCAAGGCATAAGCCGGCCCGGCCGCCAACGAACGGCGGCCGCGAAAGCGACTCTTATCACCGATCTGCCGGCCGCGAGCACCTCGCGGCTGGAACGCCCGCGGTTACGCCCGCCGCCCCGCCGACCACATTTTCTCGAGATTGTAGAATTCGCGAATCTCGGGACGGAAGACGTGGACGATGATGTCACCGGCGTCGATCAGCACCCAGTCGGCCTGACGCAGGCCTTCGACGCGCACGCCGCGAATGCCGGCGTCGTGCAGGTCCTTGACCACGCGGTCGGCGACGGAAGCCACATGGCGCTGCGACCTGCCTGAGGTCACGACCATGTAATCGCCGATCGAGGTTTTTCCGGTGAGATCGATGGTGACGCTGTCCTCGGCTTTGGCGTCTTCAAGACACGCGAGGACGATGCGGAGCGTCTCTTGGGCGTCGGGACGCCGGGAGACGTGTTCGGGCATACGACGCGACGCCCGAGAGAGTGCAGGGGTGATCAGAGCTTTATGTCCTTTCCTTCGTTGCACCCGCCCCGGCTGGCCCGGGGTTCTTGACCAAGATAATGACTAACGCCGCTTCTTTCCACTCTTGCGCCTGCCCTTGGCGCGTTTCGCAGTGCTTTTTGTCTTTCGTGCGGGTTTGCGGGCCGGTTTGGGCTTTCTCGCCGTCTTCTTTTTGCCCTTGGTCTTGCGTTCGGCCGAGGTCTTCTTGCCGGATTTCTTCTCGGCCGATTTGGCCGGAGGTTCCGACTTGCCGGCAGTTCCGGCGAGCCGCCGCACGGCGCGCAGCGCCGTCGACGACAGCGGCGACTTCAGGCCGTGAATGAAGGTCCAGGCTGGTGGCGCGCGGAACGGCAGGGAGGCGGCGTTGTGTTCCGCGATTCGGGCGCGGGAAAGAGCCTGTCCCGCTGGGCTGGCGGCTGCGTAGAGGCTTGGCCCCAGGCGGTCGACGACCGCGAAAGGCACCAGCTTTGCTATTCCGCGCCACTTCTGCCAGCGGTGAAAACTCCGCAAGTTGTCGGCGCCCATGATCCAGACGAAGTGGACACCGGGGCACCTGGCGATAAGCCATTTTATCGTGTCGTAAGTGTACCGCGTCTTAATGACAGCTTCGAGACCGGTCACATCGATGCGCGGATGGTGCGTCAGGCGGCGGGCGGCAGCTATGCGCGGCGCCAAGGGCCCCAGCTTGCTGGTGTCTTTAAGCGGATTGCCCGGCGTCACCAGCCACCAGACCCGGTCGAGTTTGAGCCGCTTGAGCGCCAGCAGACTCGCGCCGAGATGGGCTTCGTGCGGTGGATCGAAAGTTCCGCCGAACAAGCCGATCTTCATGCCGGGCGAGTGGGGAGGGAGATACCGCTCGGCGACAACGGGTGACTGCTTTTTCACGGGCGGGTCTGGCCGCTCCCCCGGATGCGGTATTTGAAGGTCGTGAGCTGCTCGACACCGACGGGTCCGCGGGCGTGCAGACGGCCGGTGGCGATGCCGATCTCGGCGCCGAAACCGAACTCGCCGCCGTCGGCGAACTGGGTCGAGGCGTTATGCAGCACGATCGCCGAATCGACCTCGCGCAGGAACTTGTCCGCGGCGGCCTGATCGGCGGTGACGATCGCGTCGGTATGATGCGACCCATAATGCTCGATGTGTGCGATGGCTGCGTCGACGCCGTCGACGATCTTGGCCGCGATGATGGCGTCGAGGTATTCGGTTCCCCAATCCTCTTCGCTGGCCGCCTCGACGCGCTTGTCAACCGCCTGCACCGCCTTGTCGCCGCGCACTTCGCACTTGGCGTCGATCAGCATCTCGATCAGCGGCTTGAGCAAGCGCTCGGCGCCGGCGCGATCGACCAGCAGCGTCTCGGCCGCGCCGCAAACGCCGGTGCGGCGCATCTTGGCGTTGAGCACGATCCTCTTCGCCATCTCGAGGTCGGCGCCCTTGTCGACATAGACGTGACAGACGCCTTCGAGGTGCGCGAACACCGGCACGCGGGCTTCAGACTGCACGCGCGCCACCAGACCCTTGCCGCCGCGCGGCACGATGACGTCGACATTGCCGTCGAGCCCGGTCAGCATCGCGCCGACTGCGGCGCGGTCGCGTGTCGGCACCAGCTGGATCGCGGCCTCGGGCAGATCGGCCTCACGCAAGCCTTGCCCAAGCGCGGCGACGATGGCGCGGCTCGAGCGCAGGCTGTCGGAACCGCCGCGCAGGATGGCGGCATTGCCGGACATCAGGCACAGCGCGCCGGCGTCGGCGGTCACGTTCGGACGGCTCTCGTAGATGATGCCGATGACGCCGAGCGGGACGCGCACGCGTTCGATGGTCATGCCGTTCGGCCGCTTCCAGGATTCGGTGACGGTGCCGACTGGATCCTTGAGCGCGCGCACGGCGTCGATTGCCGCGGCGATTGCCTCGATGCGGGAGGCATCGAGCGTCAGGCGGTCGAGGAACGCGGGCGCCATGCCGCCGGCGCGCGCCTCGGTGATGTCCTCGGCATTGGCCGCCAGGATGCGGCTGCCGTGTGCGCGCACGGCGGCGGCCATCGCTCCGAGCGCCTTCTGCTTTTGCGCGGTGGGGGCGAGCGCCAGCACCCGGGCGGCGGCACGCGCCGACCGGCCGATCTCGCCCATGGTGGCGGCGATATCGGCAGTGCCTTCGATGCTCTTGAGCGGCGCGCTCATTTTCCGGAAAAACCCCGTCAAATCCCAGCCTTAGGCTGGTTCCTACCACGTTGGACGACATCCGGCGAGTTCGCCACGCTCTGGGGATAGCGTGGATAACCTCCCCCCGACCGGAACGGGTCAATCGACATACACATTGGACAGGCAAGGTCGGGGCGACCCCGATAGGAGGGTGTTGTTATGGCGTATCGTGCAAACCGACTGCCAAGGCGTTTCCCGATTGGCACCAAACTGGTCATCGAAGGGCCGCGTGGCGGCGAGGGCCAAGTCCCGGTCTACAGCCGCTATCTCGAGTTTCCCGACGGGACGTTCCTGGCGCTCCCATCGCGCGCGGCAACGCCCCAGCCGGGCCAGGCCCGACGCCGGCGGGCGCGGTCGCGCCACCACTAGGGCGTAGCGTACTGGGCCATTGGCTCGGAGCGGCCCCCGGTTCAGCGTGGCCGCTCGGCCAGTGGCCGATTCCTGATTGTCGGGACAGACGATATCGCGCATTCGCGACATATAAGCCGCTTCGGCAAAACGGAAGGCGCAAACAGAAACCCCAGCCTCCGGTGGGCTGGGGTTCCGGGCGATCGGTCAATCGCCTCCCGCGTCACTCCACGTGTTGCTTAAGCTCGCATCTCCTGGTCACGCTGGAATAATGCCGAAACGGCGCGGAAGTTCCGCGCGCGAACTCACTCGCCGCCAAGCACGAGATCGTCGCGGTGGATCATCTCGGTGCGGCCGGTGAAGCCGAGCGTCGTCTGCACATCTGCAGACGACTTGCCCTTGATCTGCTCGGCGTTGGCGGCGTCGTAGGCGACCAGGCCGCGGCCGATCTCGGCGCCGTCAGGTCCGCGCACGACGACGGCGTCGCCGCGGCCGAAGTCGCCTTCGATCCTGGTCACGCCGGCCGGCAGCAGGCTCTTGCCGCCGCGCAACGCGGTGACCGCGCCGGCGTCGATCGTCAGCGCGCCGCGCGGCTCGAGCGAGCCGGCGATCCATTTTTTGCGTGCGGTCACCGGATTGGCCGGCGTCAGGAACCACGTGCACGCAGCACCCCGCGCGACGGCCAGCAACGGATGCGTAATGCGTCCCGACGCGATCACCATGTGCGTGCCGGCGGTGGTTGCGATCTTGCCGGCCTCGATCTTGGTCAGCATGCCGCCGCGCGATAGCTCCGAGCCCGACGCGCCAGCCATCGCCTCGATGTCAGGGGTGATGCGGGTAACAACCGGCACCAGTTTGGCGTCGACGCCGTCGCCGGGCGGCTGGTCGTAGAGCCCGTCGACGTCGGACAGCAGCACGAGGAGATCGGCGCTGGTCATGGTGGCGACGCGCGCGGCCAGCCGGTCGTTGTCGCCGTAGCGGATCTCGGAAGTGGCCACGGTGTCATTCTCGTTGATCACCGGCACGCTGCGCCAGGCGAGCAGCGTATCGATCGTCTCGCGCGCGTTGAGATAACGGCGGCGCTCTTCGGTATCGCCGAGGGTCAGCAATATTTGCCCGGCGGTGATGCCGTGCGCGCCGAGCGATTCCGACCAGGCGCGGGCCAGCGCGATCTGCCCGACGGCGGCGGCAGCCTGCGCCTCCTCGAGCTTGAGCGTGCCGCTGCCGAGCTTGAGCACGGCGCGGCCGAGCGCGATGGCGCCGGATGAAACAACGAGGATGTCGCGCTTCTCGTTGTGCAGGCCGGCGATGTCGGTCGCGAGCGAATCCAGCCACTCGCGCTTGAGGCCGCCGGCCGCGGCATCGACCAGCAGCGAGGAGCCGACCTTGACGACGATGCGGCGAAAAGCGGTGAGGGAGGGCGTTTTCGACATGACCCGGCGCGTTTGTTTTGGCGCCGGGTGTGTAGCACGGGTTTCGGCAATCCGTCAGGCCGGGCTCATTTGGCCGGAACGGCCGGTTAATGCGGCTTTCGTAACGCGCGTTCGACGGTCGCGGCCAGCAGCTGGACGATGCCCATGTGGACTTCGACCGGCATGCCATCGACGGTGGCTTCGCATTTGCCGGTGTTGCCATCGACGAGACCGGCCGCGGCCGCGGCTTCGATCAGATGTTTCTCGAGCGCCGCGGTGTGCGCAAGCTCGGGCCTGCCGGTCAGCATCGCCAGCGCTGCCTGGATCGCGTAGCAGCCCCAGTTTGACACGCCGGCCGGCAACAAGACGTCCGTCGGCAACTTGGCGCAAAGGATTTCGCCGTGCGGAACGTGCTTGCGCACGGCGTCGGCGATGGCCCCCATGCCGATCTCATTGCCACCGTCGCCCACGCCGATGGTCGGGATACCCCGCCTGGTAGCCTCTTCGACGAGATAATCGATCCGCGCGCGCCCTTCGGTGTAATCCTGGCCAAGCATATTGTGATAGGTGCCGCGTTCGGTCATGCCGGCGCGCTCGATGGTGACGACGGCCTTCGGGCCCAGCTCGTCGATCAGCCGCGGGCCCTCCTTGCGGGCCTCGCTCTCGTCCAGAGGATAGCCGAGCAGCACGGCAACGCCGCAAAAACGCTTGTTGGCTGTTGCCCGTTGCGCTTCGGCGAGGGTGACGACGGCAAGTCCCCCGGCGCGCAGGGTGGCGCCGATCGGCTCCATCAGCGAGGTGTCCGTCACCACGACCGGAATGGCGTTGAAGCCGTAGCTGATGGTTCGCGCCAGCGCCGCGGTGCCGACCGGGCCGTCGGTCTCGCCGATTTTCATCGACACCCAGGGCCGCGTCAAAGAGCCGGTGACGAGAATGACGCGGTCGCCGGTCGCGAGATTGGCGAGCTTGCGCGCCGCGGCCGCGCTCAGGGCCTCGTCGGATCGCGCGCGTGCCGGATCGTAAAGTTTATCGACGCCGCGCTTGCCGATGTCGAGGTTCATGATGCGATCGACGATTTCATACATCGTTCAACCTTTTCTTACGGCGCCCGCAGGTGCGCGGCCGCGATGACTTTCGCCCATTTGTCGGATTCGGCCTGCAGGTAGTCGGCAAAGCTCTGCGGCGAGCCGCCGACCGCTTCCATGCCCAGCGCGGTAAATCGTTCTTTCGTGTCCGGGTCGGCAAGGATGCTCGCCGATTCGGCGTTGAGCTTGTCGATGACCGCCTTCGGTGTGCCGGCTGGAGCGACGATGCCGTTCCAGGCGCTGCCGACGACGTCGCCATAGCCTTGTTCCGCGGTCGTCGGCACGTCGGGAAGCAAGGGGCTCCGCGTCTTGCTGGTAATAGCGATCGCGCGCAATTGCCCCGCCTTGATGTTGGGCAGCACCAGCGGCAGCACGCTGAACAGCATGTTGACCTGGCCGCTGATCACATCGAGCGTCGCCGGTGCGCCGCCTTTGTACGGAACGTCGAGGACGTCGACGCCGGCGGAGATCTTGAACATCTCCGTCAGCAAATGCGGCACCGATCCGGTAGACACCAGCGCGGTGGTGAGTTTTCCTGGGCTGGCTTTTGCCGCGACGACGATTTCCTTCAGCGATTGGAACGGCAGCGCCGGGTTGACCACCAGGACGACCGGACTTTCGTTGGCAAGGATGATAGGGGCAAAATCTTTCTTCGGGTCGTAGGGCAGGTCGGGATAGAGGCTTCGACCGACGGTGATCGGGCCGGGCGTTCCCATGCCGATGACGTATCCGTCCGCGTCCGCCTTCGCGATGTTGTCGGTGCCGAGATTGCCGTTGGCGCCCGCGCGATTGTCGACGAAAACTCTCTGGTTGAGCCGCGCGCTCAGCTTGTCGGCCATCCACCGGCCGGCGATGTCGGTTCCGCCGCCCGCCGGATAGGGAACGATCAGCCGGATCGGCCTGGTCGGATAGTCTTGCGCGCACGCGACACCAGCTATGCCCGCCGCAAGCGAAACGATTGTGCCGAGAGCGACTATGATCGGGGTTCGCAGGAAGGTTTTCATCGGAGTTTCTCCGCGGACCGGCGCCAACAAGTAAACATCAGCGCGCGCCGCATTGAAAGTGCGATAGGTTCGGAGCAGATGCTCTCAAAATGACTGACAACAGGTGAGCAGACATCATGGTCGATATACATCACGCTGTGCCCGCCGCCGTGCTCTCGGAAAGGTTGCGAGCATTCCAGGCGTGGGGGCGACAGCAAAATCTCGATGCCGTGGTTGTGTTCGGCCAGGGCAATGTCCTTGGCACAGCGACTCGCAGCCACGGCAACCTGCGCTATCTGCTCGATTGGGATGCTGACGCGGCGGCATCGGCGCTCATCATCCCGGCAAGCGGCGCGCCCAGCATGGTGGTCGCCAATATTTTTGCGCAGATGCGCGCCGGAGAACAAAAGCTGCTGGCGCAGGCGCGCTTCGGCAAGGGCCCGTCATTCGTCGACGCGATCTCCGACCTGCTGCCGCCGGGCGCCCAACGGATCGCGCTTGCGGGCCGCGACGAGATTCCGGTCGCGATCTGGGAGCCTCTGCTTTCGATCGGCGCGGCGTCATGGATCAATTGCGAGCCGGAACTGGCGCGCCGCCGCGCGATCAAGGATGACACGGAGATCGCCTACCATCGCGAGGCCGCGGCGATCTGCGACGCTATCTTCGAACATCTCGGGCCAAGTTTGCGGACCGGCATGTCGGTTGCCGAAATTCAGGCCGAGCTGGAAAAAGTCGGACGGCGGCGCGGCTGTGAATATTGCAAGACCTGGATGACGGTGCTGCCGGTCGCCGACCGTTGCCGCTATCTGCCCGATGAAAATGCCAACGTGCCGCAGGACGGCGATCAGGTGCTGCTTGGCATCATGCTCATTTTTCACGGCCACTGGGGCCACGCGATCCGCATGGGATCGCTCGGCGCGCCGAGCGCGGCGGCTTCCAGGATTTTCGGGATTGTCGAGAGCATGCACTCAGCGATGCTGGGCGGCTTGCGTCCGGGCGCGGATTTGCGTGCCGTCGGGCAAGCCGGAATCGCCGCCCGGGAAGGCCTCGGTCCGCACTTTCAGTTTCGCGCCGGGCACGCTCTCGGTCACAGCTACGAAGACCCGATCGGCACCGCGGAATTCCCGCAGCCTTACGATCCGACCGCCAAGATTCCGGCCGAGCCCCGCCGCGTCGAGGCCGGCATGCTGTTCGAGGTTCACCCCAATTTGTTCGTCGAGGGCGTCGCCGGCGCGTCGATTGGCGACATGGTGCTGGTGACGGACAGCGGGCCGGAAATGCTGACGAAGTTTCCGCGCGACCTGCGTCGGTTCTGACCGCGCTCTACGCCCACAGGCGCTTGCTCGCGAGCCTCGCGCCGTCGCGCAACGCCTCGAACTTCGCCCAAACCACCGTCGGATGCACCTCGGTGCTGTAGCTTGCCTGCGACGAAAAGCCGCAGTCGGCGCTTGCCTGCACGTTCTCGCGCCCGACCAGAAGAGCAAACCGTGTCAGCCGCTCTGCGATCAGTTCGGGGTGCTCGACGATATTGCTGGCGTGGGTGATGACCCCCGGGATCAGCACCTTGCCCGGCGGCAGCTTGACCGTCTCCCAAAGATGGTATTCGTGCTCGTGGCGTGGATTGGCGGCCTCGAAACTGTAGCCGCCCGCGTTGACTTTCAGCATGTAGCCAACGACCTCGGCGAGGCCCGCTTCGTGGATACGCGGACCTTCATTGATGCCGTAGCAGGTGTGGAAGCGCACCTTCTCCGGAGCGATGTCGCGCAGGCTCTCGTTGATGGCCTCGACATAGATGTCCGCGCGCTTGCGCCGTTGCGCCTGATCGAGCGCGGGATCTGCGAAGATGTCGGTGAGGAAGGGGTCGTCCACCTGCAGCAGCAGTCCCGCGTCGACGATCGCCTTGTATTCGACGCGCAACGCCGCGCCGAGTGCATGAAAGAACTCCTCCTCGGTCTTGTAATATTCGTTGTCACCGACGCCGCTGGGTGCAACGGCCGGCATGAAGGCCGCATGGTGCGGCACGCCTTTGAGCGCCACTTTTAAATTTTCGATGTCGCGCTGGATGGCGTCGGCGCCGATGTAGCTGACCGGCCCCGTGCACACCAACGGCACGACCGGCGCGATCGTGCCTCCCATCATCGCCTGCTTGAAATACTGCTCGTAATATTCTGGAAACGCCGTTTGCTCGGCGACGAAGAATGGCTTGCGCGCGTTCGGCCGCGCCTCGAAGCCGGCGAGCCGCTCGCGGACGTAGGAGAAGAAGCCGGGTTTCGATTGTTCGCCATCGCAAACGATGTCGATGCCGGTGTCGGCCTGTTTGCGGACGCAATCGGCAACTGTCTGACGTACGCAGGCTTGATAGGCGTCGCGGTCGTAGGCGCCGCCGGCCGCCTTCGCCTTCATCAGGTCGAGCAGGCTTTTCGGACGCGGCAGGCTGCCAACGTGCGTGGTGAGAATGCGGTCGGCGTTTTGCTGAAGGGTCACGGCGGCTTTCCCGGCGGCAGGGGCAGCGCCGCTGTTAACACGCCGGAACAGGCGGCGTCATCGTTGCAGGCGGCAGGCGCGTAAAGCTAGTTCCGCGCGATCTTCTGGCCTTTGTGCGCGTGCTTGTGCTTGGCCGCCGCGACCTGCGCGAGCACGGCCTTTTTCGGCGCCGCCTTGGCCGCGGTCTTTTCCGGCGCGGCTTTCATCTTGTCCGGCGCGGCCTTCGGCAATGCCGTGGCGTCGGCGGAGGCGAGTTGGACCTTGGCCTTTGCCGGCGTCTTGTCGTGCGCCGCCGCGACGGTCACAGCGATATGTTTCGGCACTGTGTCGGGCACGCTGGCGATGCGGGCTTCGACCTTCTTGCCGCCCGGCACCGGCGGCAGCGGAATCCGTTCGGGGCCGTCCCACGCCAGCAGGCCGGCGGCTTCCTGGCAGGGCGCGTGCCGCGGCAGCTTCAGCGCCGGGCTGCCGTTCGCCGCGGCGGTCCAGGTTTCCGGCGCGCGGCCGGTGATGACCCTGACGTAGCCTTGCGTCTCCTGCGGCAGCTTGCCCTTGCGCGAGAGCCAATCCTGGATGCGATGCGGGCCGGCATTGTAGGCGGCGGCGGCGAGGCCGAGGTTGCCGAATTGCTGCGTGAGACTGCGCAGCAGCCGCGCGGCGGCCGGAATCGCTTGCAGCGGATCGAACGGATTGTCGAGTCCCACGCTGGCGGATGTCTCCGGCATGAACTGCGCGATGCCTTCCGCGCCGGCGGAGCTGATCACGCCGGGCTTGAAGCGGCTCTCCTGGAACAGCAGACGAATGAAGAACGGCGCCGGCACATCGTTGCGCTGCGCGGCTTGCGTGAGCGTCTCGCAGATTTCCTCGCGGGTTCGCTCGATCACCGGCTTCGGCTTGGGCGGCAGGCGCGGCGCCCGCGCCGGCAGGATTTCGGCCGGTCTTGCTTCGTCATCGCTGTCGAGCGCTGCGCCCGGATCGAACGCTGCATCGTGCTCTTCGATCTGCGAGGCGCTTTCAGTCGCGCGCACGTTTTCATCAGTGGCCGCGGCCTGGCTATCGAGATCTTTGGTTGTCTCAGGGACCGCCGCATCGGCGGCGGCGGTCTTGTTCACCGTGCTGACGCTGGCGGACGAGTCGGGCGGCAATTTCGGTTCTTGGCTGGTCGCGCCGGGCAACGTCATCAGACACAGGCACGCTGGCAAGAAGAGATGCCGCATTTCGAGTCCCCGAACGCTTCGCGCGGTCCACGAGAAACATCGCAGCCGTGCCGTGTGATGGAAAAGGTGAGAGCCCCTCGTTTGCGCTCGCATCAAAACGGGACAGATGAGGCCGAATAAGGGCGAGGAAAAAGTTCCAGCGCGTGACGGAACTTTTGATGAGAGGAACGTCGAGAGCCTGTTCCGCGTTGCAACTGCGCACTTCACACGAACGAGCAGCGCAATGTCATTTATCGCTTATCTCCTCATGCTGATTTTCGCTGCCGGGGCCGCGCTGTTCGGGCTCGACGTGCTGACGGCGCCGCTGCCGTCGCAGAAGCCCGCCGTGCAAATCGCGGGCGCGCCGGCGCTCAACAAGCTCGCAGAGCGCGAAGCTTCGCAACGTGACATGGATCACGGCGGCAAGCCCGGAACGCTGACGCCGGTGTACCCCGCGCATCCGGGCGACGCCAATGTCCGCACCGTCGAGCCGGCCAATCCGGCGACGCGTGCCGAGACGACCGGATCGCCGCAGGATACCGCCGCACCGCCTGCGCAAACGGCACAGCGCTCTCTCACCGCGGATCAGACGGTTGCGGTCCAGCCGTCGCCGCTGCAGGCCGATCAACAGGCGAACGATCCGGCGATGCGTTCGATGCTGGCGCCGACCGTCGACGCGGTGAAAACCTTCTCCAATGCCGATGCCGGCGAGGCCAAGGCTGAGTTCCCGCCTGCGGCTCAAGCCGCCGCCGCGACGCAAGCATCCGCGCAGCAACCCGCTGCGGGCGCGTGCAGCGTGCAGGCCTGCGCCAGCGCCTACGCATCGTTCCGTGCGTCGGATTGCACCTATCAGCCATTCGACGGTCCGCGCCGCGTGTGCGTGGCGCCGCCGGCATCGCTGCACACCGCGCAGCGCGCGCAGCCACTATCACTCGTGCCGCAGGAGCAGCGCGGGTCGCGCCGCGTCGACCGCGACGCCGAGCTGCGTGAGGTGACGCAGAAGGTGAAGGAGATCACGGCGGGGCACTACACCACCGACGCTGACGACGACGATGATGCGGACGCAGATACCGGCGGCGATTCCCGCCGCAGCGTCATCCTGTTCCAGCGCCCGCAGTGGATGCGCTGATTCGCCGGCCGCGCGGTTGGACGCATCTTCGATAATGTTGCATGATGCGACCGGTCAAGTTCGGTTCCATGCAATGAAGTTGAAATTTCTAGGATTTTTTGTGGTGGCGGCCGTCGTCATCTCCGGCGTAGCGCTGGAGATGGATGTGCTGGTCGAGCCGGCGCACAAGGTGGAATACGCCAAGACCCCGGCGGCCACGACGTTCCTGCCTGCGCCGGCCGAGACCGACGCGCTGGCCAGCCCGCAGCCGTCGACGCCAGTCGCGGTTAAGCCGGCCGCGGTCGTGTCGAACAAATGCGACGTCACGGCTTGTGCCGCGGCCTACCAGACGTTCCGCGCCTCCGATTGCACTTATCAGGCAAGCGAAGGCACGCGGCAGCTCTGCACCAGGGGCGTGCTGAGCGATCAGGCGACGGCGCAGGCCGTGCTCAACGCCCGTCCCATCACGTCAGGTTCCGCCGCCGGCGCGGCGCAATGC
>Ga0265313_10001789_pt1 | contig 19628 bp, 17 predicted proteins | sample 4123metaG_FD_203122 | JGI IMG/M metagenome (GOLD analysis project Ga0265313, IMG submission 203122) | Rhizosphere microbial communities from Carex aquatilis grown in University of Washington, Seatle, WA, United States - 4-1-23 metaG | ecosystem: Host-associated > Plants > Roots > Rhizosphere >...
CGTCTCGAACACGATCCGGCAGCCGGCTTTCTCAAGCTCCGCCAGATAGCGGTAGAAGTGGATGGTGTCGCCGAGTCCCTGTTCGGACGGAATGAGGATCGTCTTGCCGGCGATGGTCTCTTCGCCGAGCCAAAGCTTTTGTGGCAACGGGCGCGCGGCCGCCAGCGCCTTGCGGGTCTTCCAGCGCCATTCATAGAGCCGCCAGCCCTCGTCGAACTCGCCGAGCGACAGCTTCACGAAGGACTTGTTGTGGTGCGCGCCGGCATGGTCGGGCTCGAGCGCCAGGGCCTTATCGTAGCAGGCAAGCGCTTCGGCATCGCGATTGAGATCGAAGAACAGATTGCCGCGACCGTTCCAGGATTCGGCAGCACCGGGATTGATCGCCAGCGCCCTATCATAGGCCGCGAAGGCTTCGTCGTTGCGCTTGAGCTCGGCGAAGGCATTGCCGCGGTTGCCGTGGGCTTCGGCGTATTCCGGATCGATCGCGATCGCCTTGTCGTAGTCGGCGATGGCGTCGTCATAGCGCTTGAGGTCGACATAGGCGGCACCGCGATTGTTCAGCGCGTTGGCATAGCCGGGGTTGATGGCGAGAGCCTTGTCGAGATCGGCAAGCGCTTCCTGCGGCCGCCCGAGTTTCGTCAGCAGCGCGCCGCGATTGTTGTAGCCGCTGGCGTCGCCGGGCGCGAGCGCAATGGCCTTGCCGTAGGCGGCAAAAGCCTCGTCGGTGCGCTTGAGGTCAGCGAAGGCGATGGCGCGATTGTTGTAGGCTTCGGGGTAGTCCGGCTTGAGCGCGATCGCTTTGTCGAAATCCGCGAGCGCGGCGTCGTATTGCTTGCGGTCGAGGAAGATGGTGCCGCGGTTGTTGTAGACCTCGGCAAAGTCCGGCTTGATGGCGAGTGCGCGCTCGAACTGCGGCAGCGCCTCGTCGTAACGCTTGAGTGCGGCGTAGACGATGCCGCGGTTGGCGATCGCCTCGGCGTAATCGGGGCGGATCGTCAGCGCCTTGTCGTAGGCGGCGAGGGCCTCGTCGTAGCGCTCGAGCGCATTGCAGGCATTGCCGCGGTTGAGCCAGACCTCGACGAAGTCCGGCTGCGCCGCCAGCGCGTTGTCGTAGGAGGCGACCGCCTCGTCGTGGCGCTTGAGGAGGGACAGCACGTCGCCGCGGCCGTTCCAGGTCTTGGCCTGCTTCGGCTTCAGCGCCAGCGACTTGTCGTAGGAGACGAGCGCCTCTTGGTAGGCTTTGCGCTCGGCCAAGATGTTGCCGCGGCCGTTCCAGGCTTCCGCCAAACCCGGATTGTTCGCCACCGCCTTCTCGTAGGCGATGAAGGCGTCGTCAGGCCGATGAAGCGCGTTGAGCACGTTGCCGCGGTTGTTGTGAGCCTCGGCGAAATTGGGCCGCAGCGCGATCGCCTTGTCGTAGTCGGCGAGCGCCTCGTCGGATCGGCCGAGGTCCTTCAATGCGGTGGCACGGCCGTTGTAGACGTCGGCCAGATCCGGCTCGAGCGCCAGCGCCTTGGCGTAGCTCGCGAGCGCGTCCTCGAGCCGGCCGAGATCCTTGAACGCGTGGCCGAGATTGCTGTGCGCGCCGGCGATCTTCGGATTGATGGCGATCGCCTTCTCGATCAGCCGGGCGCCTTTCGCGGTGTTCTGCGTCTGCAGTTCGACGACGCCGAGCAGGTGCAGCGCGTCGAAATTGTTCGGCTGCGCCGCCAGCACCGCCTCGTAGGCCTGTCGCGCCTGCACGAGCTTGCCCTGCTGATGCAGCGCGATTGCCAGTTGGATCCTGGCCGCGGGAGTGTCGGGCGCCTTGCCGTTGGCGCCATTGCGCTTCGATTTTATCTCGGGCGGCATCACGCTGATCTCGCAAAATCCGCCGGCCGTTCAATGCTGCCCGCAATGGCAGCCACAGCATGCCGCACGCTTGCGCAGTGTCTGAAGGCAATGGTGGGCGCTGTAGGGATTGAACCTACGACCTCTCCCGTGTGAAGGGAACGCTCTCCCGCTGAGCTAAGCGCCCGGCCGTAACGGCCGGGCGATATAAGGAGCGGTGGGAACACGTGTCAAGCGAGCCGGACTAATTCCGGCTCGATGGCTCATCGTGCGGCAGACGCGAGGCGTGGCTCTGCAGCGCGCGGATGCGGTCGGCGAGGTTGCCGCTGCCGGGGCCGGCGGCTTCGCTGACGACCACCGGTTCGCCGTGCGTTGCGGGCACGCTGTCGCCCGCTTCGTCGCGCGCGATCTCGGTGGCGAGAATGGCGTCGATCGGCGAGTTCGGGCCTTCCAGCGCCGAGGCCAGCCGCGCGACTTCCGCGGCGACGTCGTTGATGCGCTCGCGCAGCAGCGCGTTCTCGACACGCTCTGACGCCCAGGTCTCTTCGGTCTCGCGCTTGTGGGCGGCGAGCTCGCGGGCGAGGCGGGCGCGTTCGTCATTGGCCTGGGCAAGCTCGGTCTGCAGCTGCGCCTTCTCGGAGCGCAACGTTTCGGTCGCCGAGCTGGCGCGGCCGTCAAGTTCGGCCAGCGCTGCGCGCAGATCGGTTTCGGTCTTGCGCGTGGCGTCGAGGTCCTTGAGCAGATGCTGCAGCTCGCTCTCGTTCTGCGTCAGCACCTTCGACTGGTCGGTGAGGCGGTTCTCGAGATCCATGGCGCGGCGGCCGAGGATCTCGGCTTCGGTGGTCTGCGCGACGAGCTGCTGCTCGAGCTCGGAGACACGGCGGCCGAGGTTCTCGACCTTGCCGCGCTCTTCGGTGAGCTCGTTGGTGGCGGCCTTGAGCTCAATGCGTTCGGCGTCGCGGCGATCTTCGACCGCCTTGACCTCTTCGCCTGCGGCGGTGAGACGGTCCTTGAGCGCGTCGACCTGCGTCTTGAGAGCGACGATCTCGACCTTCTGCGCGTCGGCCATAACGGAGCGCTCGTCGAGTTCGCCCATCAGCTTGGCGAGCTCGCCTTCCTTGTCGGTGAGCGCGCGCTGGGCTTCCAGCACGGCGCTGGTCTTGACGGCGTATTCTTCCTCGGTGGTGCGCAGCTGGTCGCGCAGCGCCTTGTCGCGCGCTTCGAGCGCGAAAATGGTGGCGGTCTTCTCGCCGAGCTCGATCTTGAGACGGTTGATGGCGTCGCCCTTCTTGCCGAGTTCGGCAAGCTGGCTGGTCGACTTGGTCTTGAGATGTTCAACGCTCATCTCGAGGCGCCGCGTCGACATCGCGAATTCCGCGCGCAGCTGATCCTTGTCGGCCTGGATTTCCGCCATCGAGAGCGGAGTGGCGGCTTCGAGGCGCCGCATCGTCAGCCGCACCGCGCGGCCGTGAACCAGGGGAATAACGACAAGCCCGATCAGGGCAGCCACAAGGAACCCGATCCCGAAATACATGATCGGTTCAATCATCGATCGACGCCTCCAATGCGCCTCTCCCGCGTAACCCCGCGGAAACCATGGCATGGGGGGGTGGCCCCCTGCCAGCATAAGCCAAGATTAACCTAAACCCGGCGGGGCGTCGTGGGCGCGCTTTGCTTAACGGCGCGCCGGATCAGAACGGGTTCCAGGTCGCCTGCGGCGTGAACTTGAGATAGCCGATATTGGCGCCAAGCCTTAATCCCACGCCGGAGCGGATCGGCACCACGACAATGTTGTTCGCGGTCAGCGCGGTCATGCCGAAACCGCCGATAAAATAGGCGGAGCCGTCGATGCCGCCGAAACGCTGGTAGATCGCGTCGGTGGCCGGCAGGCTATAGATCAGCATCATGGTGCGCGCCCCTTCGCCGCCGGTGTCGAAGCCGACGGAGGGGCCTTCCCAGAACACGCGCCGGTCGCCGGCGTTGCGGGTGTAGAGCTTGCCGTCGCCGTAGCGCAGGCCGACGACGAAGGCGCCGCTGCCTTCCTGGCCGAGGATGTAGCCGTTCGGCTCACCCCATTTGCTGAAAGCGGCTTCGACGACCTGCGCGAGGCCGCGCGACACCGTGCCGAAGAAGCGGTGGCCCTCGCGCACGATCTCGTCCGGCCCGAACGTATTCTTGTGATCGCGCGGGGGCGGAGGAGGCGGCGGCGAAGCCGAAGCCGGGGGAGGAGGTGGCGGCGGAGTAGGAGGTGTTTGCGCGACGGCAAGGTCGGCACCGAATGCAATCAAGCACACAGTGAGGGTGGCAAGGCGCAAGATCGCGCGCATCGAATGCTCCTTCAGCGACGAGCGGGAAAAGCCCCGCTTAACTTGTTGCTCATGCCGCGCGCCGTAATGTGACGGCGCTCGGCCGGTCCCGAATCATTCGAATGTCGGCAAGGACTATGACTGCAGCGCGGCAACCTTGGAAGGCACAGCAAGCCCGGTATTGCGTCGCCATTGCGGCGGGATTGCTGCTGTTTGCGGCCGTTTCGCCGGCTTCCGGCGAGCAGCCGGCCCTGGTGGTCAACAATCGGACCGGATTGGCGATCAGCGGCTTCGATCCGGTCGCCTATTTCACCGACAAGACGCCGCAGGCCGGACGGCCGGAGCTTGAATTGAACAGCGGCGGCGCGGTCTGGCGCTTCCGCAACGAAGGCAACCGCGCCGAATTCGCCGCGCATGCCGATATCTATACGCCGCAGTTCGGTGGCTACGACCCGGTGGCAATTGCCAACGGCAAGTCGGTGCCCGGCCACCCGCTGTTCTGGACCGTCACCGCCGACCGGCTCTATCTGTTCTACAGCGACGAGGCCCGCGCCGCGTTTCTCGCCGATCCAGGCCGCATCATCGACCGCGCCACGCGCAAGTGGCCCGACGTCTCGCGCACCGTTCCGCGCTGATCATTTCAGGCTGGAGGCTGCCATCGCCGGATCGCCCCAGGCGATGAATCCCGGCACCAGGAATTCGTCCAGCCGGCGTCCGAAGCGAAGTGCCTCGCCGTTTGGCGCCGTGACCTTGCCGCCGGCCGCGGTGAGGATCGCGAGCCCCGCCGCGATGTCCCATTCGCGCGTCGGCGCCAGCCGCGGATAAAGATCGACGTCGCCTTGCGCGATGAAGCAGAACTTCACCGAAGAGCCGCAGGGGGTACGCTCGCCGACCGGCAATTTCGCCAGCAGCGCCTCGCTATCCTTGTCGAGATGGCTGCGCGAGGTGGCGACCGTCAGCGCCTTCGGCGCCTTGCGGGTGTGAATCGGCTTGGCGCCGCTCGTCTGTGTGTTGCCGCCATCGATCTTGAGCTGCAAGCGGTCGGCAGTGCCGCCGACGATGCCGCGCCAGAGCAGTCCCTGTTTCGGCGCTGCGATCAAACCGGCGATCGGCGTGCCGTGGGTGACGATCGCGACATTGACCGTGTATTCGTCGCGGCCGGCCAGAAACTCCTTGGTGCCGTCGAGCGGGTCGACCGAGATGAAGCTCGGCTCGAGGCTGGTGGCGGTCAGGCGCGCCACGCTTTCCTCGGCGACGATGGGGACACCTGGCAACAGGCGGCTGACACCCTCGACGATCACCGCTTCCGACGCCTCATCGGCGGCGGTGACCGGAGACTCGTCGGCCTTGCTGCGCCGCTCGACCACGGAGAACGATATCGCAAGTGTCGCCGCCGCCGCCCTGGCGACGATCTCGGTCAGCGAATCGAGCAGCCGCTCGGCCTGTTGCGGGGTGATTTCGCGGCTGGTTGTCACGATCCAAATCTCCGTGCTTCGTCCTTGGCGGCTTTGCCGGTGCGGTGTATCACGCGGCCACGCCGGTCTGTCACGCGATTCGGCTGGCGCCGCGGCACATTTGCACGCCCATCGGAGACCCGTCCATGTCCGGCCCCGCCATCGAGCCCCTCGATCTTGCCGCGCTGCTGTGCTCGCGGGTGTGCCACGACCTCATCAGTCCGGTCGGCGCCATCGTCAACGGGCTGGAAGTGTTGGCCGAGGAAAAGGACGAAGAGACCAAGACCTTCGCCCTCGAGCTGATCAAGAAGAGCGCCGGCACGGCCTCCGCCAAGCTGCAGTTCTGTCGTATCGCCTTCGGTGCCGCGGGTTCCGCCGGCGCCCAGATCGACCTGGGCGACGCGCAAACGATCTCCCGCGGGTTCCTGGAGGATGAGAAGACCAAGATCGCCTGGAACCTGCCGCGCGCGCTGCTGGCCAAGAACAGGGTCAAGCTGTTGCTCAACATGCTGCTGATCGCCGGCCAGGCCATCCCGCGCGGCGGCCAGATCACGGTCGACCCGATCGGGACCGGCGACACCCTGTCGTTCAAGGTCACCGCCACCGGCGTTAATGCCAAGATCCCTGCGGCGATCCCGCCGCTGCTGACCGCCGAGAGCATCGAGGGGCTCGATGCCCATCGCATCCAGCCCTTCTACACGGGCCTCCTGGCGCGCGCCTGCGGGCTGTCCGTCGGCATGGCGATGGAAGGCGAGGCGGTCGCGGTCACCGCCAAGTAAGGCCCGGCGGGCGCGGTTAATGAAGCGTTAATCGCAGGCCACGGAAGCACGATCTGCAACCAAAATTAAACGCTTCAACGACACACTCGCCTTGGTCCCAACCGGGACGTGCGAGCGGGCAAAGACCCGTCGACGAAGGCGTTTTCAATGGACGACCTGCTCCGGGAGTTCGTGACCGAGACGAATGAAAGTCTCGACGTCGTCGACGTCGAGCTCGTTCGTTTTGAGCAGGATCCGAACAACGCCAAGATACTCGGCAACATCTTCCGGCTCGTCCACACCATCAAGGGCACCTGCGGCTTTCTCGGTCTGCCGCGCCTCGAAGCGCTGGCGCACGCCGCCGAGACACTGATGGGCAAATTCCGCGACGGCGCTCGGGCGACCAGCGAGGCGGTCACGCTGGTGCTCGCGACGATCGACCGCATCAAGGAGATTCTCGAGTCGCTCGAGCGCGAGCAGCGCGAGCCCGAGGGCAGCGACGACGATCTGATCTCCGATCTCAAGCGCATGGTCGAGCGCGTCGTCGCGCCAGCCGCGCCGCAAATGACCGTGGGCACGCTCACGTCGCAGGTGCTGGAACGTCCGCTACGTCCGGGCGAGGTCTCGCTCGACGAGCTCGAGCGCGCCTTCCGTGAGACCCCGGTCGAGCCGCAGACGCCGAAGCCAAGCAAGCCTGTGCCGGCCGAGACCGTCGAGGACGAGACCAGCCGCAGCGCCAATCAGTCGATCCGCGTCCCCGTCGATTCACTCGAGCGGCTGATGACCATGGTTTCCGAGCTGGTGCTCACCCGCAACCAGCTTCTCGAGATAGTGCGCCGCCACGAAGAGTCCGAGTTCAAGGGTCCGCTGCAGCGCCTCTCCAACGTCACCGCCGAGCTGCAGGAAGGCGTCATGAAGACGCGCATGCAGCCGATCGGCAATGCCTGGCAAAAGTTTCCGCGCATCGTGCGCGACCTTTCCACCGAGCTCGGCAAGCAGATCGATCTCGAAATGCAGGGCGCCGAGACCGAGCTCGACCGCCAGGTGCTCGATCTGATCAAGGACCCGCTCACCCACATGGTGCGCAATTCGGCGGACCATGGGCTGGAACTGCCGAGCGAGCGCCGCGCGGCCGGCAAGAGCGGGCGCGGCCGCGTCCGCCTGTCGGCCTATCACGAGGGCGGCCACATCATCATCCAGATCGCCGACGATGGCCGCGGGCTCAACACCGCCCGCATCAAGGCCAAGGCGATCGCGCAGGGGCTGGTGTCCGAGGACGACGCCGACAAGCTCACCGAATCGCAGATCCACAAGTTCATCTTCGTGCCTGGTTTTTCGACCGCGGCGGAGGTGACCAGCGTGTCCGGCCGCGGCGTCGGCATGGACGTGGTGCGCAACAACATCGACCAGATCGGCGGCACCATCGACGTCAAGTCGGTCGCCGGCCAGGGCGTGAGTTTCACGCTCAAAATTCCGCTGACGCTTGCAATTGTTGCCGCGCTGATCGTCGAGGCCGGCGGCGACCGGTTCGCCATTCCGCAATTGTCGGTGGTCGAGCTGGTGCGCGCGCGCGGCGGCAGCGAACATCGTATCGAACGCATCAAGGACACTGCGGTGCTGCGATTGCGCGACAAGCTGTTGCCGCTCGCCAGGCTCACCACGCTGCTCGGCACCGATACCGGCGCGGACATCAAAACTGACGACGGCTTCATCGTGGTGGTGCAGGTCGGCAGCCAGAGCTTCGGCGTCGTGGTCGACGCGGTTTTCCACACCGAGGAAATCGTGGTCAAGCCGATGTCGAGCAAGCTGCGCCACATACCGATGTTTTCGGGCAATACCATTCTCGGCGACGGCGCAGTCATCATGATCATCGACCCGAACGGTGTTGCCCGCGCGCTCGGCAGCACGGTGACGTCGCAGATGGCGGCGGCCGAGAGTCTCAACATGAAACCGGCGGTGGCAAGCGAGGCGGCGACGTCGCTGCTCGTGTTCCGCGCCGGCTCGGCCCAGCTCAAGGCGGTGCCGCTTTCGCTCATCACCCGGCTCGAGGAGATCGACGCCCGCAAGATCGAGCTGTCGAACGGCCGTCACATGGTGCAGTACCGCGACCAGCTGATGCCGCTGGTGACGATGGACGAGGGCGTGCGCGTCAAGGGCGAGGGTGCCCAGCCTCTTCTGGTTTTCTCCGACGGCAGCCGTTCGATGGCGCTGGTGGTCGACGAGATCGTCGATATCGTCGAGGAGCGTCTCGACATCCAGGTCGCCAGCGAGAACGACGGCGTGCTTGGCTCGGCCATCATCAAGGGCCAGGCGACCGAGATCATCGATGTTGGGCACTTCCTGCCGCTCGCCTTTGCCGACTGGTTCCGCCGCAAGGAGCAGCCGGTCCGCGCCGCGCCGGGCTCGCTGCTGCTGATCGACGACTCGCCGTTCTTCCGCAACATGCTGACGCCGGTGCTGCAAGCCGCCGGCTATCAGGTGACGTCGGTCGGTTCCGCGTCGGAAGCGCTGGCGCTGCTCAAGGACGGCCGCACCTTCGATGTGGCCATCACCGACATCGAGATGCCCGGCATGGACGGCTTCCAGTTCGCCGAAGCCGTGCGCGGCGATCCGCGTACCGCCGAACTGCCGGTGATCGCGCTGTCCTCGATGGTCTCTGCCGAAGCGGTCGAGCGCGGCCGTGTCGTCGGCTTCCACGATTACGTCGCCAAGTTCGACCGTCAGGGTCTGATCGCGGCGCTCAAGGAGCAGACCGATATCGGTCACGCGGCGTGAACATGACATGACTGAAAAGACCAACGAAAACCTGAAGGAATTCGTCACCGCGACGGTCGGCAGCCAGCTGTTCGGTCTGCCGATCCTGCGCGTCCAGGATGTATTTGCGCCGGAACGCCTCACGCGGGTGCCGCTCGCCTCCGCCGAGATCGCAGGCGTGCTCAATCTGCGCGGCCGCATCGTCACCTTGATCGACGTGCGCCACCGCCTCGGGCTCGGCGGGCGCGGGGACGCCGGCCACTCAATGGCGATCGGCGTTGAGGCGCTCGGCGAATCCTACGGACTTCTGGTCGACAGCGTCGGCGAGGTACTCAAGCTCGACGACGCCGGACGCGAACCAAACCCCGTCAATCTCGATCCGCGGATCGCCGCGGTGTCGGGAGGAATCTTCCGTCTGGAAGGGCAGTTGCTCGTTGTGATCGATGTCGATCGCGTTCTCGACCTCGGCACGCGGGAGATCGCGGCATAAAGCGTTGGAAAAAACCGAGCCGCGGTCTGTCGCCGCGCGCAACATGATGAGGCTGTGTGATGAAAACGTGTCTGGTTGTTGACGACTCGAGCGTCATCCGAAAGGTGGCGCGGCGAATTCTCGAAGGCCTGGAATTCCAGATCGTCGAGGCGGAAGACGGCGAGCAGGCGCTCGATGCCTGCAAACGGCAGCTGCCCGAGGCGATCCTGCTCGACTGGAACATGCCGAAGATGGACGGCTACGAGTTCCTGCGCATGCTGCGGCGGCTGCCCGGCGGCGACGCGCCGAAGGTGGTGTTCTGCACCACCGAGAACGACGTCGCCCACATCGCCCGCGCGCTGCACGCCGGCGCCAACGAGTACATCATGAAGCCGTTCGACAAGGAGATCGTCGAGGCGAAATTCCAGGAAGTCGGGCTGATCTGACGGAAGGCCGTGTCGCGGTAAGTCCGGGCAAGTCCCGATGAACGTCGCCCTCGCAACCCAGTCGCCTGCCGCCATGATTGGCCGGCGCATCCGCGTCATGATCGTCGACGACGCCATCGTCGCGCGCGGCATGTTCGCGCGCTGGGTGGAGGCGGAGCCCGATCTCGAAGTGGCCGCCACGCTGCGCAGTGCGCGCGAGGCCATCGACCAGATCGAGCGCGTCGATCCGGACGTCGTGGTGCTCGACATCGAAATGCCCGATCTCGACGGGCTCACCGCGCTGCCGCTGCTGCTGGCGAAGAAGCGCGATCTCGTCGTCATCATGGCGTCGACGCTGACACGCCGTAACGCCGAGATCAGCCTCAAGGCGCTGGCGCTCGGCGCCACCGATTACATCCCGAAGCCGGAGAGCAATCGCGACTCAGACTCTTCGCTCGCGTTCCGCCGCGAGCTGATCGAGAAAATCCGCCACCTCGGCCTGCGCGCCAAGCGCCTGCGGGTGGCGAGCGCCGTCCGTATCCGCCCCAAGCCCGAGCCCGGCAAGTACCCGCCGGCCGTCAAGCACGAGACCGTCCACGCGCATATCGCGCTGCGGCCAATGCCGGTGGTGCCGCCGCGGGTGCTGCTGATCGGCTGCTCGACCGGCGGGCCGCAAGCGCTCAACACGCTGCTGGCCCAGCTCGGCGGCGTGCTCGACCGCGCGCCGGTGCTGATCACCCAGCATATGCCACCGACCTTCACCGCGATCCTCGCCGAGCACCTCGCCCGCGTCAGCGGCCGCCCGGCGCGGGAGGCTGTTGACGGCGAGGAAATCAACGCCGGCACCATCTATATCGCGCCCGGCGGCAAGCACATGGCTGTCGCCCGCCGTGACGGCACCGCCGTGATCACCATCAATGACGGCGAGCCGGTGAATTTCTGCAAGCCGTCGGTCGATCCGCTGTTCACCTCCGCCGCGCAGGTCTGGGGCTCGTGGACGCTCGGGCTGATGCTGACCGGCATGGGCGCCGACGGCACGCACGGCGCCCAGGCGATCGTCGCCGCCGGCGGCACCATGCTGGCGCAGGACGAGGCGACCAGCGTGGTGTGGGGCATGCCCGGCCATGTGGCGCAACTCGGGCTGTGCTCGGCGGTGCTGCCACTGCCCCAGATCGCGCCGCGGCTGACGCGCCTGTTCGGGGGCGAGCCGTGACCCCGCAGGACTACGAATTCATCCGCAGCTTCCTGCGCCAGCGTTCGGGCCTCGTGCTGTCGGCCGAGAAGCAGTATCTGGTCGAGAGCCGCCTGTTGCCGATCGTGCGCAAACGCGGGCTTGGCGGGCTGCACGAGCTGGTCGTCGAGCTCAAGGGCAACGCCGCCACCAAGCTCGCGGTCGAAGTGGTCGAGGCGATGACCACCAACGAGACCTTCTTCTTTCGCGACAAGCTGCCGTTCGACCATTTCCGCGAGGTCGTGCTGCCGGCGATGCTGGTGGCCCGCGCCCGCGAGAAGCGCCTGCGCATCTGGTGCGCGGCGGCTTCGAGCGGGCAGGAGCCTTATTCGCTGGCGATGGGTCTCAAGGAGATCGCGCCGGTGCTGGCCGGCTGGCGCGTCGATATTCTCGCCACCGACCTGTCCGGCGAGATGCTGGAGCGGGCGCGCGCCGGCATCTACAGCCAGTTCGAGGTGCAGCGCGGGCTGCCGATCCAGCTGCTGGTCAAATATTTCACGCAAGTCGGCGAGCAGTGGCAGATCTCTTCCGACTTGCGCAGCATGGTGCAGTTCCGCCCGATCAACCTGCTCAAGGATTTTTCCGCTCTCGGCAAGTTCGATCTCGTGTTCTGCCGCAACGTGCTGATCTATTTCGACCAGGAGACCAAGACCGACGTGCTGACCCGGCTCGCGCGGCAGATCCCGTCCGACGGCTATCTGGTGCTTGGCGCGGCGGAGACCGTGGTCGGGCTGACCAATGCGTTTCGCCCGGTGCCCGACAGACGCGGGCTTTATGCGCCGGCCGCGGCGCAGCCGGAACGCGGCAACGTGCTGAAGTTCGCGGCGCAGCGCTAAGGCGCTTTCCCCTTCGCTGTCTTTGCCGGGGCTTGACCCGGCGTCCAAGACGAATCCACACAGAAATTTCATCTCGTCAGATTTCGTCGACGGCAGGTCGGCACGTTGAAGGTGGCGTTGCGTTTGCCTAGACTGCAAATGACGCTAGGTGGCCGCAGCATGTTCCCACTCGCGATCTGCCTGGACGGAATGTCGCCAGCCGAGCAATGAAGGAAACAGTAGGATGAGCAAGCTACGCCTTGCCGAGTGCCGTCCGTTTTTTGAAGCCGTGGTCGAAAAATCGAATGAAATGGGGGTGGGCGTCTGTTCGGCAGTTGTCGGTCCTGAAGGACATCTCATCGCCCTTGAGCGGACCGATAATGCAGGATTCATCCTGGCGGAATTTGCCGTCGCCAAAGCCTTCACAATCTGCGCGTTCCGCGCCGTCAGCCCCCGGTTTCCCGACGGCGTGGTCATCCAGAAATGGTTCCAGGAGCGCAATCCCCAACTGATGGTGAATGCGTCGGTGCTCACCGGCGGCAAAATCTACGCCTCCGGCGGCTGCGCGCCGATTTTTCGTGGCGATGAATTGATCGGCGCCTACGGCGTCTGCGGCCCAACCTCTCAGCAAGACGATGAGATTTCAGAATATGCCCGCAAGAAAGCAGGGTGGCAGAAGACTCCCGAACACGACGACACGCCGGACAATGTCAAAGCGCATATCAACCAGATTTATGAGAAGCTGGGTCTTGACGACCGCAAGCTTTAAACGGCCGTGACCATGGCTGCGAAAACAATCACAGCAGGGAGAGCCGCAGTGGCAGGAAAACCGTGCGCAGGGTGGTACCGGGGCTTTGTCCTTGCCGTCGTGGCGTTTTCGGCGTGCATCGCATCGCCGCCGCCGCTGCTTGCCGAAGACGCCTATCCCAACAAGCCCGTACGCATTGTTGTAGGAATGCCGGCCGGCTCTTTTACCGATCTGTCCGCCCGCTGGATGGCTGACGAACTCAAGACAAGTCTTGGATCGACCTTCGTCGTCGAGAACCGCCCCGGAGCCGCGACAAATATTGCGAGCGGCGTCGTCGCTCGCGCGCCGAACAACGGCTACACGCTGCTGCTCGCCACCAATTCGAACACCATGAATCCGAGCCTGTTCAAGGATCTTCCGTTCGATGTGAGCAAGGACTTCCAGCCCGTCGCGATGATCGCGAAAACCCCGTTCCTGCTTGTCGTCCGTCCATCGTTGCCGGTCGCCAACGTGAACGAGCTGATCGCCTATGCCAAGGACCACCCGGGAAGCCTCAATATCGCGGCCACCGGCAAGGGTACGGCGACCCACCTCGCGATCGCAATGTTCGCGCAACGGACAGGCGTGTCGGTGCAAACGGTCTTCTACAAGGGCTCGATCGAGGCCGTGACCGACGTCATCTCGGGGCGCGTCGATGCGACCCTCGCGCCGATTTCGACGGCTATGCCGCAGATCAAGGCTGGCAACCTAAAAGTACTGGCGATCACCAGCGCGCAACGCAGCGATCTTGTGCCGGAGATTCCGACAATCGCTGAGTCCGGCGTGCCCGGATACGAGGCGGCAATGTGGACCGGCCTTTTCGCTCCGGCAGGCACGCCCGCTAATATCATCGGGCAATTATCGGCGGCCGCAACGCACGCCGTTGCCTCGCCGGAATTGCAGGCCAAGATCAAGACCAGCGGCGGCGATCCGGTGGTGATGGACGCGACGAAATTCAGTGAGTTTGTGCGCGAGGACATCGACAGGTGGGCGGCCGCAGTTAAGGCATCGAACATTCAGCCCGAGTAATCGAGTCGCTTGAAGCTTGCGGGCCGCCGGCCCGCGATAAAAAAACCCCGCCGTAATCGGCGGGGTTTTGAGTTTGGAGAGAGCCAGGAAGGCTCAAGATGGACGCAGGGGACGCTACGTTTGGATCTCGGTAGCGTAAGGCCCGTCGCCCCTTCGAGGCTCGGCGCAACGCGCCGGGCGCCTCAGGGTGACGCTTAAGCCGGAATGCGTTCGTCGACGTCGGCGGGCTCGCGCAGCACGTAGCCGCGGCCCCACACCGTCTCGATGTAGTTCTTGCCGCTCGACGCATTCGCAAGCTTCTTGCGCAGCTTGCAGATGAACACGTCGATGATCTTGAGCTCGGGCTCGTCCATGCCGCCGTAGAGATGGTTGAGGAACATCTCCTTGGTGAGCGTCGTGCCTTTGCGCAGCGAGAGCAGCTCGAGCATCTGATATTCCTTGCCCGTGAGGTGCACGCGCTGGCCGCCGACCTCGACCGTCTTGGTGTCGAGATTGACGACGAGGTCGCCGGTGTTGATGACCGACTGGGCGTGGCCCTTGGAGCGGCGAACGATCGCGTGGATGCGGGCGATCAGCTCGTCCTTGTGGAACGGCTTGGTCATGTAGTCGTCGGCGCCGAAGCCTAACCCTCGGACCTTGTCCTCGATGCCGGCGAGGCCGGAGAGGATGAGAATCGGCGTCTTGACCTTCGAGACGCGCAGGGAGCGCAGAACCTCGAACCCCGACATGTCGGGCAGGTTCAGGTCCAGAAGGATGATGTCGTAGTCGTAGAGCTTACCGAGGTCGACGCCTTCTTCACCGAGGTCGGTGGTGTAGACGTTGAAGCTCTCGGATTTGAGCATCAGCTCGATGGATTGAGCGGTCGCGCTGTCGTCTTCAATGAGTAGAACGCGCATTTAAGTCCCCTTCTCGCCGCTACCGGGCTTTCAGGTCAGCGCCGCAAAGGCGGCGAGTTTGAAAAAAACGCTGTGGGACAAACCGATTCGACACTATCCCGGCATGGTTAACAAAACCTGATTCTCCCGCGCAAGCGCGGCGTAGGCAGCCCGCCCCGAATCGGGGTAAGATGTTGCCACTGAGTGGTTTTTTGGCCACGGACCGGTTCATGCTCCAGTTTAAGAGTCGGGTTTAACCGACTCCGAGGATTCGCCCTTAGCGTGCCAAGCGATTCGGCTTGGCCGTATTCCCACGGACGATGACCCAATGATTAACGACCCGGGTAAACACCAAGTTAAAGCTGCGGGTAGGCCGGTAAGCCTAAGGGCGGGTTTACGGCGGGCGGCATCCCGGTGCGGCGCGGGTGCGGCGTGAAGGCACTCGCCGAACAGATCACCGACCTCGACGGTATCGAGATCTATGGCCGCGTCGTCGGCGTGCGCGGGCTGATGGTGGAGGTGGCCGGGCCGATCCATGCCATGTCGGTCGGGGCGCGCCTGACCGTCGAAACCGCGGTATCGCGCATCGCCTGCGAGGTGGTCGGGTTCCAGGGCGGCCACGCCCTCGCCATGCCCTTTGCCGCGCTCGACGGCGTGCGGCGCGGCTGCCGCGCCGTGGTAACGAGTGCCGCGAGCGCGGTGCGGCCCTCGGAGCGCTGGCTCGGCCGCGTCATTAACGCGCTTGGCGAGCCGATCGACGGGCGCGGGCCGCTTGCCGCCGGCCCGGCGCCGTATCCGTTCCGCTCGTCGCCGCCGCCGGCGCATGCCCGCATGCGGGTCGGCGAGCCGCTCGATCTCGGGGTGCGGGCGCTCAATACCTTCCTCACCGTCTGCCGCGGCCAGCGCATGGGCATCTTTTCAGGCTCGGGCGTCGGCAAATCGGTGCTGCTGTCGATGCTGGCGCGCAACGTCGCCGCCGACATCTCGGTGATCGGCCTGGTCGGCGAGCGAGGCCGCGAGGTGCAGGAATTCTTGCAGGACGACTTAGGCCCCGCGGGCCTTGCCCGGTCGGTGGTCGTGGTCTCGACCTCGGACGAGCCGGCGCTGATGCGCCGCCAGGCGGCCTATCTCACGCTTGCCATCGCCGAATATTTCCGCGACCTCGGCAAGGACGTGCTGGTGCTGATGGACTCGGTCACCCGCTTTGCCATGGCCCAGCGCGAGATCGGGCTCTCGGCCGGCGAGCCGCCGACCGCCAAGGGCTATACGCCGACGGTCTTCACCGAACTGCCGCGGCTGCTGGAACGGGCTGGGCCGGGCACGGAGCAGGGCACCATCACCGGCATCTTCAGTGTGCTGGTCGACGGTGATGACCACAACGAGCCGGTGGCCGACGCCGTGCGCGGCATCCTCGACGGCCACATCGTCATGGAGCGCGCGATCGCCGAGCGCGGCCGCTACCCTGCGATCAACGTCCTCAAGTCGATCTCGCGCACCATGCCGCGCGCCGCGGACCCCGTTTTCCTGCCGGCGATCAACCGCGCACGGCAGGTCATGGCGACCTATTCCGACATGGAGGAGCTGATCCGGCTCGGCGCTTACCGCGCCGGCTCGAGCGTCGAGGTGGACGAGGCGATTGCGCTCCACAAGCCGCTGGAGGACTTCCTGTCCCAGCTTAAGGAAGAATCAACGAGTATGGCGGACGGCTATCGCTGGCTTGAGAAGATATTGGCCGGCGAGGACGCCGAACCGGCCTGACTTGATTCAATTGCGCCTCGTTTATTGCCTCGGTCCATCCCCGGTCTTGGAAACCGAAAACTAACGTTATTGCGCCACAGTCCGGCCGAAACGGTCCGGGACGACGGCGCGGGCATTCGCCTCGCGTCGCGCTATTCGGGGCTTCGGGGGAGTATCTAGTCGATGAAGTCACGCGAAACTCTGATCCGCCTGAAGAAATTCCAGGTCGACGAGAAACGGCGCAAGGTCGCCCAGATCGAGGCCATGATCGGCGAGTTCGACCGCATCGCCGGCGATCTCGACCGCGAAATCAAGACCGAGCAGGATCGCGCCGGCATTCATGACCCGGCGCATTTCGCCTACCCGACCTACGCCAAGGCCGCGATCGCGCGCCGCGAGAACCTCAAGCGCTCGGCCGACGAACTGAAGACCCAGCTCGACGACGCCAAGGCGACCCTCGGCGAGGCCTTCGAGGAGCTCAAGAAGGTCGAGATGCTCGACGAGCGCGACCATGCCCGCGAGCGTGCCGAGCAGAACGCGCGCGAGCAGACCGAACTCGACCGCATCGCCGCGCTGCGCTTCAACGCGGGCGGGGCGACGGCCTAGGGCTTTCGCCGCCCCGGCGGCGCGCTTCTTGCAACCATCGTCGCATCTACCGGCCCGCTTCCCGGGCCGTTAGGATGCGCCTGGATGCTGAAAACCGTCGCCGAAATCGTCGCCGCCCACCGCAAAGGCACCGTTTCGCCCCGGCAGACGGTCGCCCAGTGCTACGAGCGCATTCGCGCGGTGGCCGATCCCGGCATTTTCATCACGCTGCGCGCCGAGGCCGAGTCAGTCGCCGAAGCCGAGGCGCTGCCCGCGGAGCGGCGTGGCGCGCTGTACGGCGTGCCGTTCGCGGTCAAGGACAACATCGACGTCGCCGGGCTGCCGACCACGGCGGCCTGTCCCGCCTTCTCCTACCACGCCCGAACCGACGCCCATTCTGTTGCAAGACTTCGCGCGGCCGGCGCCATCGTCATCGGCAAGACCAACCTCGACCAGTTTGCGACCGGCCTGAACGGTCTGCGCACGCCCTATCCGGCGCCGCGCAACGCCCTGCGCGGCGATCTGATCCCCGGCGGCTCAAGCTCGGGTTCGGCGGTCGCGGTCGCGGCCGGCATCGTGCCCTTGTCGCTCGGCACGGACACCGCGGGCTCAGGCCGCGTGCCGGCGATGCTCAACAACATCGTCGGCCTCAAGCCGAGCCTCGGCCTGGTTTCGACGTACGGCGTGGTGCCGGCCTGCCGCTCGCTCGACTGCGTGTCGATCTTCGCGCTCAACGTCGACGATGCTTGGACGGCGCTCGCGGCCTGCGCCGGCTACGACCGCTCCGAGCCGTTCTCGCGCGACATTGCGCTCGGCGCGCTTGGGGCCCTGCCGAAGGGCCTCACCATCGGCGTGCCGCGCACCGGCTTGCGGCTGTTCTTCGGCGACAAGCGCGCCCAGAGCGACTACGAGGCGGCGCTGGCGCGGCTCGCCAAGCTCGGCGCGACGCTCGCCGAGGTCGACATGGAGCCGTTCTACGAGACGGCGCGGCTGCTCTACGAAGGCCCATGGGTCGCGGAGCGCTATCTCGCTGCGCGCTCCGTGTTCGACGAAGATCCTGAAAAGCTGCACCCGGTGACGCGCACGATCATCGCGCCGGGCGCGCAGTACAAGGCGAGCGAAGCCTTCGCCTCGTTTTACCGCCTTGCGGAGTATCGCCGCATCGCGACCGAGGTCTTCCACGACATCGGTGCGCTGGCGCTGCCGACGGCGCCGACCGTCTACACCTGCGCGGAGATGCTTGACGATCCGATCACCCTCAATTCGCGGCTCGGCACCTACACCAATTTCGTCAATCTGCTCGATCTCTGCGGCATGGCGGTGCCGTCGGCCTTGCACGGCGACCGCGTGCCGTTCGGCATCACGTTCCTGGCGCCGTCGGGCCAGGATGCGCTGACCGCCTCGATCGCCAAGGCGTTTCACGCCGATACCGGTATTGCGCCGGGGGCAGGGCAAGTCCGCGAGGCGGCGGTCGCCGGCTGACGCGCCGCCGTCGCGAGGCGTGATAGCATCGCTGCCATGACCGACATTGTCTGGCGCGGCATGACGCGCGCGCAACTCGACTCCGCCTACAACAACAGCGCGGCGGTCAAGAACAGCGCCGAGATACTGGCGGACTGGCAGAAGCGCAGCGCACGCTTGCGGGCCCGGCGCAACGAGTTGCTCGACCTGCCTTACGGGCCGCGGCCGCGCAACAAGATCGACATTTTCCGTTGCGGCAAGGCGGGTGCGCCGCTCATCGCCTATGTCCACGGCGGCTATTGGCAGCGCAATGCCAAGGAATTTTATTCGTGCCTCGCGGAGGGACCGCTGGCGCGCGGGCTCGACATGGCGTTCGTCGGCTACACGCTGGCGCCGGACGTTACAATGACGGAGATCGTCGCCGAGGTGCGCGCCGCCTTGCGCTTCCTGCGCGCCGAGGGGCCAAAGCGCGGCGTCGGTACGGCAAAGCTGATCGTCTCCGGCTGGTCGGCAGGCGGGCATCTGACCGCGATGGCGCTGGCGGAAGCCGACGGCGGTCTCGCCATCAGCGGTATCTATGACATCGAGCCCTGTCGGCTCAGTTATCTCAACGAGAAGCTCAACATCACGGCGGAAGAGCAGGTGGCGTTGAGCCCCATCCGGCAGCTGCCGGCAACCTCGCCGCCGCTCGTCGTCGCCTATGGCACCGCCGAGTTGCCCGAACTGCAGCGGCAATCGTGTGATTATCATGCGGCCCGGCTCGCGGCGAAGCTGCCGTCCGAGCTGTTGCCGATGGAAGGCGACGACCACTTCTCGATATTGGAGGAGCTGGCAGCGCCGGACGGCCGGCTCACCGAGGCGCTTGCAAAGCTGGCGTAACGCCTACGCACGCCGGCGCAAATAGACGAACCAGTACACCACGCCGACCATCAGGCTGCCGCCGACGAGGTTGCCGATCGTGGCGACGACGATGTTGTGCACGGCGGCGGTGAGCGTCAGCGCGGGGTAGGCGGCCGGCGTCTGCCCAAGCGCGTTCCAGAATTGCGGTCCCGCCCATTCCTTGATCGCAAGAGCGTAGGGCAGAATGTAGAGATTGGCGATCGAGTGCTCGA
>Ga0265313_10001792_pt1 | contig 19618 bp, 15 predicted proteins | sample 4123metaG_FD_203122 | JGI IMG/M metagenome (GOLD analysis project Ga0265313, IMG submission 203122) | Rhizosphere microbial communities from Carex aquatilis grown in University of Washington, Seatle, WA, United States - 4-1-23 metaG | ecosystem: Host-associated > Plants > Roots > Rhizosphere >...
CTTGGTTTCCCGGATCGCGGTGAGGCACGCCTTCACGTAGATGCGGGTCGGGGTCAGCATGGCATCGCCGAGGGACGCCGCCTCGTCGAACGGCGCCGGCGCGGTCCAGGCAAGCCCGCTCTTGGCGACGATCTTGCGCACCAGCGAGTAGCCGTTCGAATGCACGCCGGAAGAGGCGAGGCCGATGATGGTGTCGCCTTCGCCGATGTCGCCGCGCGGCAACAACTCGCCGCGCTCGGCCGCGCCAACGGCGAAGCCGGCAAGATCGTAGTCGTCGCCGTGATAGACGCCGGGCATTTCCGCGGTCTCGCCGCCGATCAGTGCGCAGCCGGCCTCGCGGCAGCCGATGCTGATGCCGGCAATCACCGCCGCGGCCATCTCCGGCTCGAGCTTGCCGCAGGCGAAGTAGTCGAGGAAGAACAGCGGCTCGGCGCCTTGCACGACAAGGTCGTTCACCGACATGGCGACGAGGTCAATCCCGATGGTGTCGTGGCGGCCGGTTTCGATGGCGATCTTAACCTTGGTGCCGACGCCGTCGTTGGCGGCGACGAGCACCGGGTCTTTCATGCCGAGCGGCTTGAGGTCGAACAGGCCGCCGAAGCCGCCGATCTCGGCGTCGGCGCCGCGGCGGGCGGTCGCGCGCACCAGCGGCTTGATCAGCTCGACCATCCGGTTGCCGGCGTCGATATCGACGCCCGCCTGCGCGTAAGTGAGCCCGCGCCGCGTTTCTGCCATAAGGCCCTCGTTTCGGCCGGGTCGTACGTCACATTCGCAAGTCGCGCAACGGTGCGCGCCCCGTTATACTCAGCTTCGGCCAATTGGCGCGTCCCGGGGACGCGCCGGCGATGCGGGGCGCCTGCCTGTGAGTATTCCTAACCTCATCACCTTGGGGCGAATTCTGCTGGTGCCGATCGTGGTGTGGGCGATCTCGTCCGGCGCCATGTGGATCGCGTTCGTGCTGTTCCTGGTGGCCGGCGTCAGCGACGCGGTCGACGGCTTCCTGGCCAAGCGCTACGGTATGACGAGCGAACTCGGCGCCTATCTCGATCCGCTGGCCGACAAGGCGCTGATCGTGTCGATTTACCTCACCCTCGGCATCAACAATTTTATCCCGCGCTGGCTGGTGATCCTGGTGGTATCGCGAGATATCATGATCATCGGCGCGTTCCTGCTGTCCTGGCTGATCGGCACGCCGCTGAAGGTGAAGCCGTTGCTGGTGTCCAAGTTGAACACCGTTGCGCAGATCGTCTTTGCCTGCGTCGTGCTCGGCGCCCTCGGCTTTAACATCGAGGCAGGAGAATTGGTCGTGGTGCTGATGGGTCTGGTCGCCGCGCTGACGTTGCTGTCGATTGCCGCCTACTTGCGCGAATGGGTGCGTTACATGAACTCGATGGCGATACGACGGTGAGCACGCGTCCCCGCACGACCACGCACCGGGCGGCCGCGAAAGTCGGCGGCCCGGAATTCCGCCGGCAAATGCTGTTCTGGTGCGCGGCTTTCGTCGGCTTCGTGCTGCTGCTGTGGTTGCTGAGCGAGATCCTGCTGCCGTTCGTGGCGGGCCTTGCCATCGCCTACCTGCTCAATCCGCTGGTCGACCGCCTCGAACGCGCCGGCATCCACCGCCTGGCCGGTTCGCTGTCGATCATCGTCCTGGTGGTTTTGGTTCTGGTACTGGCAATCTTGCTGGTCGCGCCGATCCTCGGCGCGCAACTGTCGTCGTTCATCGAGAATATCCCGGGTTATGTCACCAAGCTTCAGGCGCTGCTGTCCGATCAGAGCCGGCCGTGGGTGCAGAAACTCGTGGGCGTTGGCTTCACCCCCGAAAAGGGCATCAGCGATCTAGTCACGCAAGGCATGGGCTGGCTGTCCACATTCCTGAAATCATTGTGGTCTGGGGGGCGCGCGCTGATCTCCGTGTTCTCGCTGATCGTGGTGACACCGGTCGTCGCCTTCTACCTGCTGTACGACTGGCACCGGATGCTGCGTAGCGTCGACAACGCCGTGCCCGTGCACCAGCGCGAGACTGTGCGGCGGCTGGCGCGCGACTGCAACGAGGCGATCTCCGGTTTCGTGCGCGGGCAGACCGCGGTGTGCGCGATCCTCGGTACCTTTTACGCGATCGCGCTGACGATCAGCGGGCTCAATTTCGGGCTGCTGATCGGGCTGATCGCCGGACTGATCACCTTCATTCCTTACGTCGGCTCGTTGACAGGCCTCATTCTCGCCTTTGGTGTTGCGGTGGCGCAATTCTGGCCAAACTGGGGCTCGATCCTGATTGTGCTCGGCATCTTCGTGTTCGGACAATTCGTCGAAGGCAACGTGTTGTCGCCGAAACTGGTCGGCGAGCGGGTCGGCCTGCATCCGGTTTGGGTGATCTTCGCGCTGCTTGCGTTCGGCTACCTGTTCGGCTTCGTCGGGCTAATGGTCGCGGTGCCGCTTGCCGCAACTATCGGGGTGCTCGCGCGTTTCGCCCTGGCGCGCTATCGCGAAAGCTCGCTCTATACCGGCGCCTCGGCGGAATAGACAATGACGGCTTCAGTCAGTCCGCGTCAGCTCCTGCTTGCACTCGATCACTCGGAGAGTTTCGCGCGCGATGATTTCCTCGCCGGGCCATCGAACGCTGCCGCGCTCAAACTGATTGATCGCTGGCCCGATTGGCCGGACCGCGTCATGGCGCTAGTCGGCCCGGAAGGGTCAGGCAAAAGCCACCTTGCTTCGATATGGGCGGCGGAGGCGGGTGCGCGGACGATCTCGGCGAGGTCGCTTGCGCACATCGACGTGCCGGCGGCCTTCGCCACCGGCACACTGGTAGTCGAGGATCTCGAACAGTCAGGGTTCGACGAACGCGCCCTGTTCCACCTGCTCAACCTGGCGCGCGAAGAGAAAGCCTACGTGCTGCTCACATCACGAATCGCGCCTGCCATGCTGGAGGTCGATATCCGCGATCTCGCATCGCGCCTGCGCGCGGTGCCGGTGGTGTCGGTCGGCCCGCCGGACGACGCGCTGCTACGGGCGCTGATCTTCAAGCTCGGCGCCGACCGGCAATTGGTGATGGATGAGGCGATCGTCGGCTACCTCACCAACCGCATCGAGCGCTCGTTCGCCGCGGCCCGTGCCGCGGTTCTGCGGCTCGACGAGGAGTCGCTGCGGCTGCAGCGGCCGGTAACCAAATCGTTGGCTGCCGAGCTCTTTCGCACGCCTTCGGCTTGACGGCCGCCCCGCCAAGGCGCGGAATGTTATCCAAGCGCTATGTTAGGGGGTTAGCGACATTGTTTTGCTAGTCATAGCGCTCCATTTGCGGTTTTGGATTTGAGATGGCGGATCGCGGTCAAGCTATTGCGCAGGTTGAAGAAATCGGGGGCTCCGCGGACGCGGAAGTGGCCGCCGACGCATTGTTGCGGTCGCGGCCGGAGCGTTTCATCAACCGTGAACTGTCCTGGCTGCACTTCAATCGCCGGGTGCTGGAGGAAGCCGCCAACGAGAGCCACCCGGTTCTCGAGCGCGTCCGCTTCCTCTCGATATCCGCCAACAACCTTGATGAATTTTTCATGGTGCGCGTCGCCGGCATCAAGGGCCAGCTGCGGCAGGGCGTGACCACGCAAAGCCCGGACGGACTGACGCCGACCGAACAGTTGAATCGTATCGTCGAGGCGGTGGCGCAACTCGCCGGCGACCAGCAGCGGCAGTGGCTGGCGCTGCGTCCCGCGCTTGCAGCGGCCGGCGTGGTGCTGATCGAAGCGGAGGACCTGAAGAAGGCCGAGCGCGCCTGGCTTGAGGAGCGCTTCCTCACCCACGTCTTTCCGCTGCTCACGCCGCTGGCGATTGATCCGGCACATCCGTTTCCGTTCATTCCCAATCTCGGCTTCTCGATCGCGTTGCAGCTGATGCGCGCCAAAGACGGCAAGACGATGAACGCGCTCATCCGCATGCCGCAGAAGATCGAGCGCTTCATCCGCCTGCCGAGCGGCAGCGACCAGAACATCCGTCTGATCACGCTCGAAGAGGCGACGTCGCTGTTTATCGGCCGCCTGTTCCCCGGTTACACGGTGAAGGGGCAGGGGTCGTTCCGCGCCTTGCGCGATTCGGAAGTGGAAATCGAGGAAGAAGCCGAAGACCTCGTGCGCACCTTTGAGACCGCGCTCAAGCAGCGTCGGCGCGGCTCGGTGATCCGGCTCGAGCTCGACGCGAAGATGCCGGCCGAATTGTGCGGCTTCGTGCAGCGCGCGCTCGCCGTCGCCGACGACGAGGTGTTCAAGGTCGACGGCGTGCTCGCGCTCAACGATCTGGCCCAGCTCACAAGGCTCGACCGCCCCGACCTCGAATTCGTGCCGTACAATCCGCGCTATCCGGAGCGCATCCGCGATCACGGCGGTGATTGCTTCGCTGCGATCCGGCAGAAGGATCTCGTCGTTCACCACCCCTACGAATCCTTCGACGTGGTGGTGCAGTTTCTACAGCAGGCGGCGCGCGATCCCGACGTGGTCGCGATCAAGCAGACGCTGTACCGCACCTCGGCGCAGTCGCCGATCGTCAAGACGCTGATCGAGGCCGCCGAGGCCGGAAAATCGGTGACCGCGCTGATCGAACTGAAAGCGCGCTTCGACGAGGAGGCCAATATCCGCTGGGCGCGCGATCTCGAACGCGCCGGCGTGCAGGTGGTGTTCGGTTTCATTGAACTGAAAACGCACGCCAAGCTGTCGCTGGTGGTCCGGCGCGAGGGCGGATCGCTTGCCACTTATGTGCATGTCGGCACCGGCAACTACCATCCGGTGACCGCGCGTATCTATACCGATCTGTCCTTCTTCACCGCCGATCCGGTGATCGCGCGCGACGTGGCGCGGATATTCAACTACATCACCGGCTATGCCGAGCCTGCCGAGCTCGAGGAGATGGCGATCTCGCCGATCAGCCTGCGCAAGCGCATCCTCGATCACATCGCGCGAGAAGCCGAGAATGCCAAAGCCGGAAAGCCGGCGGCGATCTGGATGAAGATGAATTCGCTGGTCGACCCCGGCATCATCGACGCGCTCTACGACGCATCGGCCGCCGGTGTCCCGATCGATCTCGTGGTGCGCGGTATCTGTTGTCTGCGTCCGGAGGTTCCCGGACTATCGGATAACATCCGCGTCAAGTCGATCGTCGGCCGATTCCTGGAGCATGGCCGCATCTACAGCTTCGGCAACGGGCACACGCTGCCGCACCCCAAGGCCGCGGTCTATATCTCGTCGGCCGACATGATGCCGCGAAATCTCGATCGCCGCGTCGAGGTGCTGTGCCCGATTCTCAACCCGACCGTGCATGAGCAGGTGCTCGGCCAGATCATGGTCGCAAACTTCAAGGATAATGAGCAAAGCTGGAAGCTCTTGCCGGACGGCAGTTCGACGCGCATAAAGGCCGCGCCGGGCGAGGAACCGTTCAACGCCCACAAGTATTTCATGACAAATCCGAGTTTGTCGGGCCGTGGCAAATCGCTCAAAGAGTCCTCGCCGCGCAGTCTTATACGCCGCCTCATCGAAGGGGCGTAAACGTTCGCGCGCCGTCGCGCACCCGTCTGCGATTGCCAACAACTTCAAGGGCCGGCTCGACCACGGACCGCCGATCGCCGTCATCGATATCGGCTCAAACTCGGTCCGCCTCGTCGTCTACGAGGGGCTGACGCGGGCGCCGACGCCGATCTTCAACGAGAAGGTGCTGGCCGGCCTCGGCCGTCAGGTTCAGACCACCGGTCTCCTGGCACCGGACGCCATCGACATCGCCTTCGATGCGCTCAAGCGCTTCCGCGCCTTGTGCGATATCTTGCACGTGCGTCGCATCTGGGCGATTGCAACCGCGGCGTGCCGCGATGCGCGCAACGGTCGCGCCTTCATCGCCGAGGCGCAACGGATCTGCCGGACGCCGATCCAGATTCTGTCAGGCAAGCGCGAGGCGCATCTGACCGCGCTCGGCATCGTTTCCGGCATCCACAAGCCGGACGGTATCGTCGGCGACCTCGGCGGCGGTTCGCTCGAACTGGTCGACATCCACGGCAGCCGCGTGCGAGCGGGGTTGACACTGCCGCTCGGCGGCCTCGCGTTGCAGGACCTCGCCGGCAAATCGCTGAAGAAGGCAGAGAAGGTTGTCGAGGACGCGCTCGACGATATCGATATGCTGGAGGAGGGCGAGGGTCGCACGTTCTATGCGGTCGGCGGCACTTGGCGCGCGCTCGCCCGTCTGCACATGTGGCAGACCGGCTATCCGTTCCACGTCATGCACAACTACCGGATTTCCGCGCGCGAGGCGCTCGAGTTCTCGCGGCTGGTGCATCGCGTGGACACCGACACGCTGTCGAAGATCGAAGTCGTCAACGCGGCGCGGCGCCCGTTGCTTGCTTACGCGGCGCTGGTGCTGGAAAACCTGGTGCGCACGATCAAGCCGCGTCAGGTGATCATCTCGGTGCTCGGTGTGCGCGAAGGGTTGCTGTATTCGCTGCTGAAGCTGAACGAGCGCGTGCGGGACCCGCTGATTGCGGCTGCCGCTGACCTCAACGTGCTGCGCTCGCGCTCGCCGCATCACGGCGAGGAACTGATCGGCTGGACCGATAGTTTCATCGCCTCGTCGGGTCTCGAGGAGACGGCCGACGAGCGGCGGCTGCGCCATGCCGCCTGCCTGCTCGGCGACATCGGCTGGCGCGCCCATCCGGATTATCGCGGCGAGCAGTCGATGAACATCATCGCCCATGGCGCCTTCGTCGCCATCGATCATCCGGGCCGCGCCTATCTCGCGCTCTCGGTCTATTTCCGTCATGCCGGTCTGAGCGAAGAGGATCTGTCGCCGCGGCTGCGCGAGCTCGCCACCACGCGCATGCTCGACCGCGCGCGCGTACTCGGCGCCGCCATGCGTGTTGCCTACATCATCACGGCCGGGCAGGGGGGCGTGCTGCCGAAGACGCCGATGCGGGTGAAGCGCGGCAAGCTGGTGTTGACCTTGCCGGGCAAGCTCTCGCGCCTCGCCAGCGACCGCCTCTATAATCGCCTGCGCCAGTGCGCGCGCTTGATCGGCCGCGAGCCGATGATCGAGGTCTAAGCGCCGCCAAGCTTATGATCGGGTCTGCGGTGCTTCGCACCAGCTGCGCCAGATCGTGCGGTAGGCGTTTTCGATCTTGCGGGCAAAGCCGGTGCCGTCGCACAACGGCGAGGCCGCGATACGCTCGCGTAATCCAAGCCGCATGTCATGCAGCTTTGCCGGGTTCGCCGCGAGCGCCAGCGCAATCTCAACGTAATCGTCGACTGAGTTGGCGATCCAGTCCGTCATGCACGCTTGGCCCAGGAGACTGGCGCCCATTCTTGCGGAATGACGATCACCCTTGAGCGTCACCACCGGCACGCCCATCCATAGGGCCTCGCATGTCGTGGTTACGCCGTTGAAGGGAAACGGATCGAGGGCGATATCGATTCGCTCATAGAGCCCGAGATGCGCGTTCCGGCTTGGTAGCCAAGCCACCATTTCAACACGCTCGCGATCGATGCCCTGCTTGGTCAAGCGCGCCAGAAATTCCGCGCGAGTGGCTTCATCGGCGAACGGCTTGCCTTTGAGCAGCAGGCGCGCGCTGGGCAGCCGCGTCAGCAGCCGGCCCCAAACATCGAAGGTTTCGTCTGACACCTTGGCCGGATTGTTGAAGGAGCCAAAGGTGATCGCGCCTGTCTTGAGACACGGCGGCGCTGCGGGTTGCGGTGCGTGCTGCGGTCCGCCGTAGCAAAGGTAGCAACCCGGCAGGCGCACCAAGGTTTCGGTCGCGCAGGCATCGGCGGTTCCAGGAGGATCGGTGACATCGTCGACGAACCGGTAGTCGATGGCCCGCAGGCCGGTGGTGCTTGGATAGCCGAGATATGTCACCTGCAACGGCGCCGGCTTGCGGGCGAAGACGCCCATCCGGTTGTGGGCGGTGTGGCCGGCGAGATCGACCAGGATGTCGATGCCGTCGGCGCAAATGCGGTCGGCGAGAGCGTCGTCTGACATGCCGATGGCTGAGAACCAATGATCAGCCAAGCCGCGGAGACGGGCGGTGACCTCGTCCGGCCGGATGACGTCGGCATAGCAGAACAGCTCGACGGTGTTGTGGTCGTGAGCCTCGAATAGAGGCGTCAGGAAATAGGCGACCGAATGGGTGCGAAAGTCCGGCGACACGTAGCCGATTTTGAGCCGGCGCCCGGGCGTGCGGTCGTTGATGTGGCCTTCCGCTCGCGGCGCGCGGGCGCCGTAACGCTCGTCCCATTCGCAGTGCGCGGCGAACAGCTGGTGGGGGGTGAGGCTGCCGTCGTAATTGCGGCAGAACAGCAGATTGGAAAAGGTGTCGGTGTCGTCAGGCTTGAGCGCGACCGCTTTGGTATAGGCGTCGACAGCTTCATCGAACCGGCCCTGGCTCATCAGCACAACGCCCAAATTGGCATTGGCGCCGGCGTGATCGGGGTCGAGACGCAGCACCTCGCCGTAGGCATCGGCCGCCGCCGTCAGCTTGCCGAAATCCTTGAGCGCATTGCCAAGGTTGTAACGCATCTCAGCGGAGTCGACTCTCAGCGTGACGGCTTTGGTGTGGGCGGCGATAGCGTCGTCGAAGCCGCCAAGCTCGGCCAGAACGTTGCCGAGGTTGGATTGCGCCTCCGCGAGATTCGGGTCGAGGGCGAGTGCCTGGCGATACGAGGCGGTCGCATCGTCGAGTTGGCCTTGGTGTTTTCGTACGTTGCCAAGATTGTAGTGCGTTGCCGCAAGGTCCGGCTTGAGAGCAAGCGATTCAAAAAACGCAGCGGCCGCGTCATCGTACTTGCATTGCTCCGTCAGCGCGACGCCGAGATAGGAATAGGCGACGGCAAGATTGCTGGCGGCGCCCGCGTGAGTCGGTTTGATACGGAGCGCGTCGGTGTAGGCCAGGATGGCTTCGCCGGCCTTGCCCACGGCCATCAATGCATTGCCAAGATTAAAATGCGCCTCGGGGTAGTCCGGCTTGACGCGAAGCGCCTGACCATATGCGGCGATCGCCTCGTCAACCTTGCCGAGCTGCCGCAAGACGACGCCGAGATTGAAAGCCGCCTCAGCATGGTTCGGCTGTGCAGCTATGACGCGGCGATAGAGCGCTTCAGCCTCGTGCAGCCGTCCGGCACCATGGTTCTGGATTGCCGCCGCGAACTCGGCTGCCGCCGTCGGCGCTGATGCCGCGCGTTCTCCTGTAGAGGCGCGACCCTGCGGGCGGTTCATGACCGAATTCGGGCTCGAATCAGCAAGCAACGATGCTAATTCACCCGCAGAAAAACGGCGAGGCCCGCGCGAAAGTCGCGTGGCTTAGTTTTTTTCCACGGCGACGACGCGGCCCTTCTCCACCGACAGCGCCAGCTTGCCGTGCTTGAGCGCCAGTGCCTTCTCGCCGAACAGCTCGCGCCGCCAGCCTTTGAGCGCGGGGACGTCGGCCTCGTCGTCGGCCGCGATGCGATCGAGCTCATCGACGGTGGCGATGACCTTGGCGGCGACGCCGTGCTTTTCCGCGGTCATGCGCAGCAGCACCTTGAGCAGTTCGACGGTGGCCGCGCCATTCGGCGCCGGGCGGAAACGGTCGAGGTTCGGCAGCGTTTTCGGATCGCGCTCGAGCCCGCGCTTGACCGCGTCGATGATGGCCTCGCCCCAGCGCGAGCGCTCGAAACCGCGCGGCAGCGAGCGCACGTGACCGAGCCGATCCAGGCTCACCGGCGCCTGGGTGGCGATGTCGCCCACCACGTCGTCCTTGAGCACGCGCGAACGCGGTACGTCACGGGTCTGCGCTTCGCGCTCGCGCCAGGCGGCAACCTCCATGAGCACGGCGAGATCGCGAGGCTTGCGCACGCGGGTTTTCAGCCGCTCCCAGGCCCTTTCCGGTTCCATCCGGTAGGTCTCGGGCGAGGTGAGGACGCTCATCTCCGCCTCGACCCAGCTGGTGCGGCCGCGTTTTTCGAGATCGGCGGCGAGCTTGAGGTAGACGTCGCGCAGATGCGTCACATCGGACAGCGCGTAGGTGACCTGCGCGTCGCTGAGCGGGCGCCGTGTCCAGTCGGTGAAGCGGTGCGACTTGTCGAGCATGTCGCCGGTGATGCGCTGTACCAGCTGGTCGTAGGAGATCGAGTCGCCGTAGCCCAGCACCATGGCGGCGACCTGGCTATCGAAGATCGGGTGCGGAATCTTCTTCGCCATGTTCCAGACGATTTCGATGTCCTGGCGCGCTGCGTGGAAAACCTTGACGATCTTTTCGTCGGCCATCAGCGCAAAGAACGGCCCGAGATCGATGCCGGGGGCAAGTGCGTCGACGACGACAGCCTCATCCGCCGACGCCATCTGCGCCACGCAGAGCAGGGGGTAGTAGGTCGTCTCGCGCAGGAATTCGGTATCGACGGTGACGAACGGATGCCGCGCCATGCGGGCGCAAACCGCTGCCAGGTCCTCAGTGCGGGTGATCAGATCCATGGGGCCCGAGAGCCTAGCCGATCCGGTGGCGGTCATGGCAAGCGCTTCGAGCGGCCGCGCACCGGCGGCATGTGGATGAATTCCCACGGCGACGGGAAGGGCCCGACCGGGACCTCGATCAGCGTCGGTTCGGGGCGCGCGAAAGCAAGCCGCAGCGCGGCGCCGAGTTCCTCCGGGTTGCGGGCGCGGCGCCCTGCGGCGCCGAAGCTCTCGGCGTATTTGACGAAATCCGGGTTGGCGAGATCGGAGGCGATCAGCCGGTTGCCGAAGCGCTCCTGCTGGATACGCCGCACGTTGCCGAAGGCGCCGTCGTTGAACACGACCGCGACCAGTGGAATGCGGTGACGGATCGCGGTGGCAAGCTCGTTGCCGGTGTAGAGGAAGCCGCCGTCACCGCTGATCGACAGCACCGGCGTGTCCGGCCGCGCCGACTGCGCGCCGAGCGCGGTGGCGTAGCCCCATCCGAGATTGTCCTGGAAACCGGGCGAGAGGAACGTGCGCGGCTTGTAGACCGGCATGGCCAGCCGCGCGGCGAAGCCGATCTGTGTGACGTCGTCGACGTAGATGCCGTCCTCCGGCAATTCGCGGCGGATCACGTCGATGAACGACAGTTGCGGCGCAATCTTGGCGAGGCGCTGGCGAAGTTTGGTTTGGCGCTCCTGCATCTCGTCTCGCCGTGAGGCGCGCTTGCGATTGAAGCGGGCGAGCTCGTCGATCAGCCTCTTAAGAATTGGTGCGGCATCGCCGATCAGCGCGACGTTGGGCTTGCGGAAACGCGCCGGCTCCTGTGGGTCGGCGTCGATGCGCACGATGGCGAGCTTGCCGTCGATGCCCCACGCCGTCATCGGGTTGAGCTTGGTGCCAACCGCGAGCACGGCGTCGGCCTCAGCCCACAGATCGTGGCCGACCGGCAGCGTGACGCTGAACGGATCGCGGCCGTCGAGCACGCCGCGCCCGCGCCGGTAGGCCATCACCGGCGCCTGCAACATGCCCGAAAGCAATGTCACCTCGGGAGAGGAATCTTGCGCGCCGCCGCCGGCAACGATCAGCACGCGCTTGGCGTTGCCGAGCAGCTTTGCCGCGGCGCGCACGGCGCTCTCGTCGATGCGCGGCGTTCGTGGCGGCTTCGGCGGCGGGATGCGCGCGACCTTGCCGCTTTTGCCCCAGACGTCGATCGCGCATTCGAGCGCCGCCGGACCGGGGCGGCCCTCGCGCATCGACTGGATGGCTTTGGCGACCTTGGCCGGCGCCTCGGCCGGTCCGTCGATGCGGGAATGATGGTCGACCAGGCGCGCGATGATGCCGGCCTGGTCGCGGATCTCGTGCAAGTGGCCGAAACCCTTGCCGATGGCATCGGCTGGAATCTGTCCGATCAGCGCCAGCACTGGGGCGTTCATGCCGTAGGCGGTGAGCAGCGCCGCGCCGGAGTTCAGCAGTCCCGGTCCGGGCACGACGGAGTAGGTCTGCGGCTTGCCGGTCGCCAGCGCCGCGCCCAGCGCCATATAAGCCGCGCCCTGTTCGTGCCGCGTGTGGACGACGCGTAGGCGCTCGCCGGCCTTGTGGAAAGCATCGAACAGGTGGTCGTTGTGGACGCCGGGCAGGGCGTAGATGGTATCGAAGCCATGGGCGAGCAACGTTGCGACCGTCGCTTCGCCGGTGGTCATCTGGGTTGCTGGGGAAACGGCCTTTTTCGGGCGCTTGGTCTTGGGCATGAACAATCCGGCTACTCGCGAATCGCAAGTGTGCAGATTGCGGCCGAGCCTGTCGAGGCTGTTGCCTTGACAAAGCGCACCCCCCATGCGCTTTTCCCGCCCTCATCGCACATGAAACGCCGCGCCGGATAAGCCAGAAACGACGATGCATCGCTATCGCTCCCATACCTGCGGCGCGCTCCGCGACGGCGACGTCGGCAAGACGGTCCGTCTGTCGGGCTGGTGCCACCGCATCCGCGACCACGGCGGCGTGCTGTTCATCGACCTGCGCGACCATTACGGGCTGACGCAGGTCGTCGCCGATCCGGACAGCCCGGCGTTCAAGCTCGCGGAAAAGCTGCGCGCCGAATGGGTGGTGCGCATCGAGGGCAAGGTGCGGCTGCGCCCGGCCGGCACCGAGAATCCGGAACTGCCCACCGGCTTGGTCGAAGTCTATATCGACGAGATCGAGGTGCTTGGGCCAGCCGGCGACCTGCCGATGCCAGTGTTCGGCGATCAGGAGTATCCGGAGGAGACGCGGCTCAAGTACCGCTTCCTCGACCTGCGCCGTGAGCATCTGCACAACAACATCATGCTGCGCGGCGCGATCATCGATTCGCTGCGCCGGCACATGAAAGAGGGCGGCTTTTTCGAATTCCAGACGCCGATCCTCACTGCATCGTCGCCGGAAGGCGCGCGCGATTATTTGGTGCCGTCGCGCATTCATCCGGGGAAATTCTACGCGCTGCCGCAGGCCCCGCAGCAGTTCAAGCAGCTCATCATGGTGGCGGGCTTCGACCGCTACTTCCAGATCGCGCCGTGCTTCCGCGACGAGGACGCGCGCGCCGACCGTTCACCCGGCGAGTTCTACCAGCTCGACCTCGAGATGAGCTTCGTCACGCAGGAAGACGTGTTCGACGCGGTCGAGCCGGTGATCCGCGGCGTGTTCGAGGAGTTCGGCAAGGGCAAGACGGTAACGCCGAAATTTCCGCTCATTCCGTTCGCCTCGGCGCAACGCGCCTTCGGTACCGACAAACCGGATTTGCGCAACCCGCTGGTGATGGCGAATGTCACCGACATCTTCCGCGATTCAGGTTTCAAGATCTTCGCCAATGCCATCAAGGCCGACCCGGCCTACGAAGTGTGGGCGATCCCGGCGCCGGGCGGCGGCAACCGCGCTTTCTGCGACCGCATGAATTCGTGGGCGCAAGGCGAGGGGCAGCCGGGCCTCGGCTATGTGTTCTGGCGCGAAGGCGAGGAAGACGGCGCCGGTCCGGTGGCGAAGAATCTCGGACCCGAGCGAACCGCGCTACTCAGGAAGTTCTTCGGCGCGCACGCGAGCGAGCACGCCAAGGTGGCGGTCGGCTTGCCCGGCGAGTTCATCCGCAAATATGCCGACCTGCGGCCCAACGGCTTCCAGGCCGGCGACGCGGTGTTTTTCGTCGGCGGCGTTCCGGCCAAGCAATACAAGTTCGCCGGCGAGGCGCGCACGCGCATCGCCACCGAGCTTGGGATGATCGCCAAGGACTGTTTCGAGCTGTGCTGGATTGTCGACTTCCCGATGTACGAATGGAACGAGGACGAGAAGAAAATCGACTTCTCGCACAACCCGTTCTCGATGCCGAACATGACGGTCGATGATTTCCTTGCGCTCGATCCCAAGGACAGCGACACGCTGCTGTCGCTCAAGGCAATTCAGTACGACATCGTCTGCAACGGTGTCGAGCTGTCGTCCGGCGCCATCCGTAACCATCGACCCGAGGTGATGAAGAAGGCCTTCGCCATCGCCGGCTACGACGAGTCCGTGCTGGAGGCGAAATTCGGCGGCATGCTGCACGCGCTGTCGCTCGGCGCCCCGCCACACGGCGGCATCGCGCCCGGCATCGACCGCATCGTCATGCTGCTCGCCGGCGAGGAGAACCTGCGCGAGGTGGTGCTGTTCCCAATGAACCAGCGCGCCGAAGACCTGATGATGGGCGCGCCGTCGGAAGCGACACCCAAGCAGCTCAAGGAACTGCACATCCGGCTGGAATTGCCGAAGAAAAGCTAGCCGCATGTCTGTCCTTCGTCATGCCCGGCCTTGTGCCGGGCATCCACGGCTTGCTTCGGGTCTCAGCTCCCGTCACCTTCCTGTCGTCGCAAGAATTGCATTCTCTCATCGTATCGGTCACTGGGGAATGCTCATAAATGCACCGCGCTTTCCGCGTCCCACTATGCCTTGCGTTGATGCTAAGCCCTTTCATTGGTGATCTGTCGGCGGCCAGGGCGCAACCGCGAGACGATGCGGTCTCAGTCCAAAGGGAGCGCGAATATCTTCGGCAGCTGCACAACACAATATGAGTAGGCCGTTACCAAAAAACGACTCGATCTCGGTGGTTCAGTTCAGAGGCGTGCCATCATTGAGCACCGAGCCGGTCGATATTGAACGTGGTGGCGAGCGATTTCGGATTCCACGAAATTATCTCGAAACGGCGGTTTTAGAAAAGGAGTATGTCAACGTCAAAGACGCTTTCGAATCCGCTGCTTTAACGATTGTCACAACTTTCCCGGAGTTTGCTGGAGCTACAGAGACCTCGATACACTGCTTCAAATTGGGAGAATGTCGCGGCAGCAAGGTTACAATTGACACCCTGAGCCCGCAAGAAAATACCATTCGAACGCGGGTCGAGGAGGCAATTGCTGCGGCTGACAAGTCTGAGACGCCTGCCCAAAATGGGTTGGTTGAAGTTCATCTCAAATCTTCATTCCTGGATGTCTACCTTTGGCGCGGCGCCGACATTAGCGACGCCATCCTCATTGAATGCATGAAAGGGTCAGCTGCACCTTATTGCTACGTGCGCGTGAATTTCCACGGCGTGCCATTTCTCTATGAGTATGACCGCTCTCTTTTGCCTTATTGGCGAACGATCCATGATCGCATCTCTCAGCTACTCAACTCGTTTTACCAGGGAGCCGTACCGTGACTCTTTGATTACTTCTCCGGCAGCGGGATAAACTCGATCTCGTCGCCCGGCACCTTCTCGAAATGGCCGGCCTTCCAGTCGGCCTTGGCCTGCTCGATGCGCTCCTTGCGCGACGAGACGAAATTCCACCAAATGTGGCGCGGGCCATCCATCGGCGCACCGCCGACGATGACGAAGTGCGCGTCGCTTGCCGCCGTGATCGTCACTTTGTCGCCCGGCTTGAACACCAGCAGCCGGCCCGGCTCGAACTTGTCGCCGGCGATGTCGATGGTGCCGTCGATCACATAGACCGCGCGTTCCTCGTGGTCGGCATCGAGCGGCAAGCTCGCGCCGGCTCGCAGCAGAGCATTGGCGAAGATCGTTTCGTGCACCGTCGGCACTGGTGATTGGGCGCCGTAAAGCGAACCGACCACGACACGCACGAAGCTGCCGTCGTCTCGCACCATCGGGAATTCATCGATGTCGTGATGCGCAAAACCCGGCTCCATTTCTTCTTTTGCCGCGGGCAGGCCGACCCACATCTGCAAGCCGTGGATCGGGCTGCCGGTCGCGCGCTTCTCGGTGCCGGTGCGTTCCGAATGCACGATGCCGCGTCCGGCGGTCATCCAGTTAACCTCGCCGGGTTTAATTGACGCCGCGGTACCGAGGCTGTCGCGGTGCACGATCTCGCCGTCGAACAAATAGGTGACGGTAGCAAGCCCGATATGCGGGTGCGGCCGCACGTCGAGGCCGTTGCCGGCACGAAATTCCGCCGGGCCGAAATGGTCAAAGAAAATGAACGGGCCCACCATGCGCGAGCGCGCCGAGGGCAACGCCCGCCGCACCGAAAAGCCGTCGCCAAGATCGACCGTGCGCGGCACCACGACGTGCGCAATGGCGTCGCAGGCAAAGGCATCGCCGGCGACCGGGTCCTTGCCGGGAAAGAAACTCATGGCTTGCTCCTTCTGTTGCGCCCGCCGTGCCCTTGCCGACGATAACATAGGGCCCGCGACGCCAATATTTACCCCTCCCTAACCATGTTGGAGGGCCGCCAGCCTCGTTGGGCCGTTATTGGGCTTACGCCCTCTTAAGCTTAAGCCACCCTTTACGGCGCCATGGCTTTCTGGACGCTGGGGACATAGGGCAGGGCGGAATTCCCGGTAGCAGGATGGTTGGGCGTTTGCGCGCGATTTCGCGCAAGAATCTATTGGCTGTCGTCGCGGGCGTTGTGCTCGCGGCCGCGCCGTTGATCGCCTTCAACGTCTGGCTCAACAGTCTGATCGAGCGGCAGGGCCAGGAGGAAACCGACACCTCGGCGCGGCGCGCTGTCGCTCTGGCCGAAAGCAGGATAGCGCAGACGGTACACGCGCTCGACGCCCTTACCGCGGTCGGGGTCGACTCCTGCCGGCCCGAAGATCTGACGCTGCTGCGACAGGCTGCCTTTGCCACCGCGCCCATCAAGGAAGCATCGCTGCTTGGGCCCGGGAGCACGATGCTGTGCAGCGATCTCGGCCTGCCGCCCGGCGAGCGCAAGGTCCTATCGTCCGAACCGCTCTACGGCATGGACAATTACACGCTCGACGTCATCCAGCTCGGCAAAGGCGACCGCATGGTGCGGTTGCGCCGCAAGACCGAAAGTGGGCGCAACGAGCTCGCGGCGCTGGTGCCGGCCTTTTTGTTTCTGCCGCAAGTCTCGACCAACGGACGAACGTTCAGCGCTCACGCGCGCATCGCGACGCACAATGCCGCGCTGATCGGGGTGGCCGGCGAGGAGCATGGCGCCGACGTTTTCACGGCCCGTCTCGCGTCGGAGAAGTACGGTTTCCAGACCGAGATCTCGCTACCCCGAGTGCAAGTGCTGGCGCAGCACGCCGACATGCAGCGCCTCGGGCTGTTCGCCACCAGCACGCTCGCCCTGTTCCTGATCAGCTTTGCATTGCTGCTGCCGAGACGGCGCGCGACCAGCAATCCGGTCGCGGAAATTGAGCGCGCCCTCGATGCCGGCGAGTTCGTGCCGTACTACCAGCCGATCGTCGATATCCGCTCAGGTCAGCTGCGCGGCGCAGAGGTGCTGGTACGGTGGCGCAAGCCCGACGGCTCGCTGGTGCTGCCGGCGAATTTCATTCCGCTCGCGGAATCGAGCGGGCTCATCTTGGACATGACGCGCGACCTGATGCGGCGCGTCTGCGCTGAGGCCGGCGTTGCCATTGGCCGCCGTCCCGCGCTGAAGATATCATTCAACTTTGCCGGCAAGCTGTTCGCTGACGAAGGCATCGTCAAGGTCGTGCGCCAAATCTTCGCCGCCTCGCCGATCCAGCTGTCGCAGGTTGTGCTGGAAGTGACCGAGCGCGATCCGATCGAGAACCTCACCGAGACGCGGCGGATCATCGCGGCGCTGCAGGGCATCGGCGTGCGCATCGCCATCGACGACGTCGGCACCGGCCACAGCGGCTTGTCGTATATGCTCAAGCTCGGCGTCGACATCATCAAGATCGACAAGATGTTCGTCGACGCCATCGGCACCGACCGCAATTCGACGACCATCGTCGAGACCCTGGTCGATCTCGCGCATAACATGCGCATGGACGTCGTCGCTGAAGGCGTCGAGAACTTCGAGCAGGTTATGCACCTGCGAGAGCTTGGTATTCGTTCGGCGCAAGGTTACGTCTTTGCGCCGCCGCTGCCGGGCAGCGCCTTCCTGCAGCTCGTCGAGTCGCTCGATCCACTGCCGGCCCGTGTGGTGGAAGAGGAGGTCGCCGGTGCCGCGCGCCGCTATGTGTCCGCGCGCAGCCGCTTCGGCACCGCGTAAAAAAGGGCGGCCATTGCGGGCCGCCCTAGTCTAAACGCCACGCGGGAGGAACCTCGTAACGGGCAGGCGCCCCTAACCCCGCCAGCCCGCGTGTGCAAAGCTCAACGGGTAGTCCGACATCGACGGGCTGATTCGTCAATCCGGTTTCTCGATTTATGACAAGACCGTGCAGTGCGTACCGCGCCGGCAACATTTTTACTCGCCGCCCAGTTCTTTCTCGATCGCGGCGATCACTTTCGGGTCGGTTGGCTCGACCGCAGAGGTAAATGCAGCCTTCAGTCGCCCATCGTGGCCGATCAGATACTTGTGAAAGTTCCAGCGCGGCGCTTCGAACGGCGCCTCCTGCGCCGCCCATCGATAGAAGGGATGCGCGTCGGGGCCTTTGACCGCGATCTTCTCGGTCAGCGGAAACGTGATGTGATACTCGCCCTGCGCCGTGGCGTGGATATCGTTGACACCGCCGGGTTCCTGGGCGCCGAAGTCATTCGACGGCGCCGCGATGATCATCAACCCGCGGTCGTGATAGCGCGTCCAGAGTTGCTGGAGCCCGGCATATTGCGGCGTGTAGCCGCACAGCGAGGCCGTATTCACGACCAGAATCGGATGCCCAGCATAGGCTGAAAGCAAGATCTCGCCGCCATCGAGGCCCCTGAAGGTGAACGCATAGGCGGTGACGCGGCTGCTCATGCTCGTTGCCCAAGTTGGCATAACCGCCATCATGGGTACCAGGGTAGTCGCCGCGCCGAGCGCGAGGAAGGTCCGCCGATTCACCATGCGAAAAACTATAGCCTGTATGCGTCTGGCGCGGCTTCAGTTTTTTGTGAGGTGCTCCTCGCTGCGCGTTTAGGTATAGCCCGCAGATAGGGGCGCCAAAGCAGGGACGACAATGCAGCTCCACAACCGTGATTTCCGTGAGGCGTCGTCCCGCGCGCCCGCGACGCTGATCGATACCACCCCCTACGCTCCCTACGTTCTGTCGGTCGTGCGCATCGTCGTCGGCCTGCTGTTCTTCGAGCACGGCCTGTCGAAGCTGTACGGGTTTCCGCAAGGGTCCGCGTTGCAGGTTTTTCTCACCTTGGGCTGGTTCTCGGGCGCGATCGAGTTTGCCGGCGGCGCGCTGCTGACGATCGGTCTATGGTCGCGCTTTGCCGCGTTCATCATGTCCGGCGAAATGGCTTTCGCCTATTTCATCAGCCACGCGCCGCACAGCTTTTTCCCGATCCTGAACCGCGGCGACGCTGCGATCTTGTACTGCTTTATTTTTCTCTATCTCGCGTTCGCGGGCCCGGGGCCGTGGAGCATCGACGCGCTCATCCAGCGCCGGCGCTTCGGGTCTGCCCAGGCCAGTTAGACACTTGCCGCCTCACGCGGCTTCCCGGAAGCGCACCGTCGTCTCGAACTGGTAGCCGCAAGCGTCGCAAGTCCATAGGTGGCGCATGCGGCGCGCATCGATGAACTCCGACCATTCGGGGATATAGAGCTGCTCGCCGCACTGGGCGCATTCGATGAGCGGGCGGGACGGAATTTTCCGGGATCGTTCGGTTCGCAGATCCATGTCAGGGTTCCTCCGAAAGTGTTTTTTGCGTGGTCCCCTGCCTCCCGGTCGCATGATAACCGAAGGGTGCGCGGGATGAAGCAGCAAGGCTGACGTAACCGCGAAAAGAATCGGCGCCCTACATGTGTCCGAGGTCCGACAATTTGATGAAAATATTTTC
>Ga0265313_10001793_pt1 | contig 19613 bp, 13 predicted proteins | sample 4123metaG_FD_203122 | JGI IMG/M metagenome (GOLD analysis project Ga0265313, IMG submission 203122) | Rhizosphere microbial communities from Carex aquatilis grown in University of Washington, Seatle, WA, United States - 4-1-23 metaG | ecosystem: Host-associated > Plants > Roots > Rhizosphere >...
CCGGAGCGGCCAACCTGACCATTTATAACAACGGCGGGATCTATCAGGGCGGCGTGTTTAACCTGTCGGGGGCGCTCTGGGACATCCAGACCAATGCGAGTATCAACTGCGCCTGCTACGGCCCGGAGTTCTTCAACAACGCCGGCACCTTCCGCAAGTCAGTGAGTGCGGGCACCGCCACCATCGAGGTCAACTTCACCAATACCGCCACGGTGACCAACCTCATCGGCACCCTGAGTTTCAACGGCGGCGGCAACCTGACCGGCACTTATGGCACGGCGGCGGGGGCGACCATTGATTTTGCCGCTGGCAATTTTACCATGGGCGTCCCGCCCACCATCAGCGGGCCGGGCCTGTGTGAATTCACCGGAAGCCTGCTCACGCTCACCCAGAATGTGCCGACCAATCTGGTGCTGGCCGGTGGCAATCTGTTTGTGGGACCCGCTTTCCAAGGCAGTGGCGGGATCACCAACCTGACGCTGAACGCGGGTACGCTGATCAGCACCAACAGCGTGGCGGGTACGTTCACCTGGAACAGCGGGGTCCTCGCCGGCCCCTTGACGGTCAAGAGCGGCGGATTGCTGAACGTCACCGGGGGCGTCATCTTGCAGAACGTGCTGACCAATGCCGGGACAGTGACGATGACCGGAGCGGCCAACGTGACCATTTATAACAACGGTGGGATCTATCAGGGCGGCGTGTTTAACCTGTCGGGGGCGCTCTGGGACATCCAGACCAATGCGAGTATCAACTGTGCCTGCTACGGCCCGGAGTTCTTCAACAATGCCGGCACCTTCCGCAAGTCAGTGAGTGCGGGCACCGCCACCGTCAACGTCAACTTCACCAATACCGCCACGATCAATGCCCAAGCGGGCATCGTCAGTTTCAATGGGGGTTTTACTACGACTGGCGGCACCCTGGCTTTTGGCGTGAGCGGTCTGGCCAGCTTCGGAAAAATCAATGTCGTGGGCAGTGTGGCCCTCAACGGCACCGCCAATGTCAGCTGGCTCAATGGATTTGTACCGGCCGTCGGCAATTCGTTTGCCCTGCTGGACTACGGTTCGCAAAGCGGAACTTTTGCGAACATAACGTTCCCCCCCGGCATTCTGGGCCAGGGCACTTACGGCGCCACGGTTTTCAGTATAACGATTACAAACACCACCGCCCCAACCAACCTGCCGGTTTTCCTGAGCATCAAGCTGGCAAACACAAACATCGCCGTCATCTCCTGGCCATCCTCGGCCTCCACTTACAGCTTGCAGACCAGTACCAACCTGTTGTCCGGGAGTTGGAGCAATATCACCAGCGGGATCACCACGATCAGTACGAACGACGTGTTCAGCAACAATGTAAACGGCAAATCCGGCTTCTTCCGTCTCCAGTCGCCGTGAAGGCCGACGATGCGACCTGATCTGGGTATATCCAGAAAGCTGAGAAACAGTTCACGCAGTTCATTTCGAGCGCTCGTCCTGGAGCGGGCTTCCACTTCCGACATTTCCAGCGTGACCGGTCGGCGGAATCAATTCACACCCACCGGAACCAGATCTTCACTCAGATGCGGGTGCCAGGGATGTTGCCGGTCAGCGGCCACGGCCTTGATCGTGCTGCGCATTTGTCCCAGAATCGGCGCGGACGACCGGTCATAGACATCTCCCTGCAACAGTTTGGTGAGCTGGCCACGCGTATCGGGCTGCGCGATCAGGTCAAAGAAAAGCGGCGGCAGCTGATAATAAAGCAGGATGAATTCCCGCCAGATGTCCATGCCGGCGCGCAGCGTCTGCTCATATTCCGTGAAGGCACCCACGCCCACCTGGTTTTGAGCCAGCGCGCGAATGATGACAGCGGCGGCGCGTTTGGCTGACTCCATGGCGACACTCACGCCGGAGGAAAACACGGGGTCCACAAAGCGCGCGGCATCGCCCAGAAGCAGCCAGCCGTCCCCGGCAAAACGATCCATCACATAGCTGTAATTCCCCTCGCGCGTGAATTCCTGCATCGGCCTGGCCTTGGCCATCCGCCGCGCGAGCAACGGGTGGCTGGCGATGTGCCGGGCAAAAAATGCCTCCGTCGATTCATGATTTTTCGTGAAATCTGAGCCTTTCGTGACAATGCCGACGGAGGTGACTGTCGGGTTGATGGGAATCAACCAGACCCAGGCGCGCGGCAGGGAGAGGATGTGGATGTGAATGTAGTCCCCGGTTTCCGCCGGGCCCCGGTCCACGCCCTCAAACCAGTTATGCACGGCGAATTGATCGAAGAGGGCGTCATGGCGTTTGAGCCGCAGTTGTGAGCCGAGCACCGTGTTGCGGCCCGAAGCATCCACCACCAACTGGCAGCGCAGCACGCGTTCCTGTCCGTTTTGCTTCACCCGAACACCGGTGGCGGCCCCGGCGGCATCAAACTCGACACTTTCGGCACGTGCATTTTCGAGCACCCGGGAGCCCTGCTGCGCGGCGTGCCGCAACAGGAGCTGGTCAAAACGGCCCCGATCCACATGATACGTATAATCCTGGGTGAGACCGAGTTCGGGAATCTCGCGAAAGCGGATGACATGCTCGCGTTCGTCTTCCCAGTGTGTCCAAACCGCGCCATATTTGCGCACAAACCGTTCCCGCTCCATCACGGAAAGAAAATTGATGTCCTGAAAAATGCGGGTCGTTGAACAAACCAGCGATTCGCCAACATGCGGTCGGGGATGCACGGCTTGATCGAGGATGATATGGCCAATGCCAGCCTGCGCCAGATAAGCCCCGAGGGTTGAACCCGCCGGTCCGCCACCGATGATAATAACTTGAGCGTCCAGGAGCGGCGGTTCTGCCCCGACGGACGCAACCGGAGCAGGCCGGGACATTTCGTCCGGCGGAGGGCTTGTCTGCGGGTTGGCTTGATTCCCCCCGGATGCATTTCCATCAGCGGCCACGCTCGTGGCCGGAGAGTCCCTGCGTGGGGCATTGCCGGCAAAATGCAGCAGTTCCAGGATCTCACCCCGGAGCCGAAGGAATTCCGGGCTGTTTCGCTGGCGCGGCCGGGCGAGCGTGACGGTAAGGGTCCGTTCAATGCGACCGGGATGCGGAGTCATGATGACGATCCGATCGGCCATGTAGATGGCTTCGTCAATGTCATGCGTCACCAGGAGCATCGTCGTGCGGCGCGCCTGCCACAGGCGCAACACTTCATCCTGCATGCGCATGCGCGTGAATGCGTCGAGCGCGCCCAGCGGCTCGTCGAGCAGCAGGACCTTGGGATGATTGATCAGCGCCCGGGCCAGGGCGGCGCGCTGGGCCATCCCCCCGGAAAGATGATGCGGATAAGCATTGGCAAATCCCTCCAGACCCACCAGCCGCATGAACTCGTCCACTTCCGCTCGTTTCTTTTGGAGCAGACCGCGCGCGATCAAACCGGCCTGAATGTTGCCGCTGACAGTGAGCCAGGGAAAGAGACTGGGATCTTGAAAAACCAGGCCGCGCTCGGCGCTGGGACCGGTGATCGGGTCATCGCCGACCCAGAGTTCGCCGGAATCGGGGACATCGAGACCGGCAATCAGGCGCAGCAGTGTGGATTTGCCGCAACCACTGGGGCCAATGATGGAGATGAGTTCCCCGGCCGCCACGGAGAGGGTTGCCGTGTCCAGCGCCAGATTGTTAATGCCGGCGTTGCCGGGCGCCGGGAAACTTTTGCTGACGTCCTGAACACGCAACGCGGAACCTTCAGTGGAAGCGGGGGTCACCATTTGATCATTCCCTTCTGCCAGCCCAGCACCCGGTCGCGCACCTTGAACAACAAGGTCATGATGGTCGAGAAAAAGGCGGCCATAATGATGAGCGCGGCGAAGACCTTGCCGTACTCGGCCCAACCCTGGGCCCAGCTCACGTACCAACCGAGGCCGGACTTCACGCCCACGGTCTCCGCCACCACCAGCGTCAGGAACGAAGTTCCCAGTCCCATGAACAACCCGACAAAAATGCTGGGCATGGCGGCGGGAATCGCGACCCGGAAAATGAGGTACATCCGCCCCGCCCCCAAGGTGCGGGCGACATCCAGGTAGGAGGCGCGGGTGTTGGCAATGCCGGAAATGGTCAACATCGACACCGGAAACCAGACCGCCAGCGCAATCAAACCCACCGCGGAGAACATCGTGGAGGGAGAAACGACCATCGCCAGCGGGATCCAGGCCGTCGCGGGTATCGGCCCGACCACCTTCAACAACGGCATGCCCCAGTATCGCATGCGGGTGGACCAACCGATGCATACGCCGGTAATCAAGGCAAACACCACGCCCAGCACGTAACCCGAAAGCAGCAGCAACAGGGAATGCCAGGTGCTGTCGAACAGAAGGGCCCGGTCACTCACCAGACTTTGCAGCACCGCCGCCGGGGCGGGAAAATAAGGCAACGGCATCCAGCGCAAGACCCCGGTAATCAATTCCCAAAGCGCCAGGGTCAGAATCGCCGCGGCAAAGATGGGGCACATGTTTCGCATCCACCTTCGCAACCCCGGCCAGATGAACTGAATCCCGGCGGCGACCAGGGCCACGGCAAGAATGCCAGCAAGAAATTGGGTATATAAATGAGCTTCGTTTGGCAACTCGTTGTTCCGAAGGCCCAGGTGAACTCCCAGAGTAACCGCGGTCGCCAGGGGAACGGCCAGAGCAGCCTGCAGCCGTGCTTTTGATACGAGGGCAGGATTGGGGGCGGATTTTTGAACCGGCCCTTTCGCTGCGGACGGTGGGACGTTTACTTGTTGGCCATTCTGCAGCATGACATATCCCCGTATTCAGTGGGAGTAACCGTACTATGCGCCAATTCGGCGAGCAGGCGGGCGTTCTCATCCGGCGGCAACTGGCCGCCGGCCACCTTTTCCACCTGCAACGAATTGATCCATTCATCCGTGACACCGGGCAAATGTACGAAAGCGCGCTTGGCCAGTTCATCCACGTCCGTGGTGGGACTGAGCATGCCGTCTGCCTTCATGGCCGCCGCGGCGGATTTGACCGAGGCTTCGGCGAGAGAAATGCTCGGGATGTAATTCAGATGCGAAATTGCGACCATGTTGAGTTCCGGGTTGGAGGCCAGATATTTTTTCTCGACCGAAAGCCGGGCCGCGGCGGCGGGATTGGTTTGCACCCACTTGGCCGCCTTGAGCAGGGCGCGGGTGGCGGCCGCAGCAGCCTGGGGGTTGGCGGCGAGGTACTTGCCGTTCACAATCACCTCGCAGCAATATTCGTCCTTGTATGGGGAGTCCTTTGCGAGATCAGCGACGTTCTTGACCTTGCCTGAGGCCACCAGCAGGGTGCCAATCGGTTCGGAATCCGCCACCGCGTCCACCTCTCCCTTTTCCAGGGCCAATCCCAGTTCGCCCGCCGGAAACACTATCCAGGTGATTTCCTTGGACGGATCAATGCCGTGGTCGGTGAGCACCCGGTTCGCAAAAATGAAGGGCGGCGTTCCCATGCCGGGAATGCCGATTCGTTTGCCGCGCAAATCCGCGACTGAATTAATTTTTCCGTTCACCGCCGCCTGGACCCTCAGACAGCCACGATGGATGCCGCCGGTAAATTTGATGTCCAGCCCCTGTTCAATCGGCTTGAGAAAATACATGACCAGGTGATGCGTGATGTCAAATCCCCCCAACGCCATCACGTCCTTGTAATTGGACCAGTCGCATTTGACCAGGACCGGGTCCAGTCCTTCCTCCTTGAAGAAACCCTTTTCCACCGCCATGTAAATGGGCGCCTCGCAGGTCAGGCCAATATAACCGACGCGGATCTTAACCAGACCGTTGGTGCCGCCCGGAGTGACCGCAGATTCCTGGCTCTTTTTGCAACCGCTCAGCAACGGGCCGCTCAACAACAGCGCGCCCGCAGCCAGCGCCAGCATCAGTTGGTTAAGAGACAGATGTTTGCCTTTGAGGTCATTTTTCATTTTAGGGATTAAAACACGCCGCTTGGTGCCGTCGGTGCTGTCAATCGCGGCGGCAAGCGTTGCCCGCCAAAACCGCGACCAGTACAGGCGGTGCTGCCGGGCTGACAGCAGCAATTCTCCTGAATTTCATTAGGCAAGATTACCCCTGATTCTAACAGCATTCAAGCACAAAACATCCGGATAACGACACTCGCTTGATTTGAACCCGAATTCCGAAGTTACCGGAGGTGGCGGGTTGGCTGAGGCCGCCCCGGAGTGCGCCCGTCCTCGGGCGCAGCCACAGGCTTATTTTCAGCACAGAATAGTTTCCAACCGCTCACTCATCCCACGTTGCTGCGGCCGGGACGGCAGCACTCCGCTAACGCAGAAATTTAACTTCGGTTTTCGGGTCGAAATAACTTCTTGTTCCGACCGGTTTTCCCGGCCTGAATCCATGTGGACAAACGGACAATGCCGGAATAAGGTCGCATTCATGAAACAGGACAGGGGCAAAATAAGCCGGCGATTGCCGGTTAGGCATAATCGTCGTGCTTATGTGGGAAGAAAATCCTAAATACCAGCATGGGATATTCAGATTGCTGATAGGCGCAGTGCTGTTGGGTTTGGGTTTAGGGCCGGTGATTGCTGTGTGGACGGGCGATTGGAGCTATTATCGAAGTTTTCTTTTTTGGGTCGGCGTGGTTGTGGCCGCTTTGTGCATCTATGCCGGGTCAATCTGGTTGGTGGCGCATCTGATCCGGAGGGCATTCATGTATTTCAAGCAGACGAAACCTAAAGATAATGCCTAAACACACGAATAGGCTGCACAGTTCCCTCCTCTTTCATTGCCCAAATGCGCCGCCTGCATAAACTGTGCGGGTGAAATCCAAAGGCGCGGTTTATCTTGTCGGGGCCGGACCGGGCGACGCGGGCCTGCTCACATTGCGCGGCGCGGATTTGCTCCGGCGCGCCGACGTGGTGCTCTACGACGCGCTCGTGAACCCGGATTTGCTCCGGCTGGCGCAGCCCTCCGCCGAACTCATCGCCCGCGGCAAAAACATGAGGATGCCGCAGGAGGAAATCGTTGCGCTGCTCATCGCCAAGGCCCGCGACGGCAAATGCGTCGTCCGGCTCAAGGGCGGCGACCCCTACATTTTCGGCCGCGGCGGCGAGGAAGCCGAGGCATTGGCGGCGGCAAAAATTCCCTTTGAAGTTGTGCCCGGCGTTTCGTCCATCGTGGCCGCGCCGAATTACGCCGGCATTCCCCTCACCCACCGCGAATATTGCTCCAGTTTCACGGTTTTTACCGGTCACAGCGATTCGGCGGATGCGGCCACGGCCCTGCACTACGAACAAATCGCCAAAATCCCTGGAACGAAAGTGGTGCTCATGGGCACGGACAATCTGGATGACTGGACGAAATCGCTCATTGCGCAGGGTATGTCAGCCAAAACCCCGGTGGCAGTCATCCAATGGGGCACGCTGGGAAAGCAAAAATCGGTGGCCGGCACGCTGGCCACGATCGCGGCGCTGGCGGCAAAGGAAAAGATCGCCCCGCCCGCGTTGACCGTCGTCGGCGACGTGGTCACGTTGCGGGGAAAGTTGAACTGGGCGGAGACCCGGCCGTTGTCCGGGAAACGGATGGTTGTGACGCGTCCCCTTGGGAGGGACGCCGTGTCGGCGTCCCAAACTTTCGGGGACGGCGGCACGCCGTCCCTCCCCCAACGGCTTGCGGAGTTGGGCGCGGACGTCCTTGAAGTGCCGACGATTAAGATCGTGGCGCCGGACGACCGGCAGGGCATCATCGATGCGCTGCTGGAATTGAATTCCTACGACTGGCTGGTGTTTACGAGCGCGAACGGGGTGACGGCGTTTTTTGATCTTTTCTTCAAACGCTTTCAGGACCTGCGCGACCTCGGCGGCGCGCGCCTCGCGGCGGTCGGCCCGGCCACGGCGGCGAAGTTGCGCGAGCTGCATTTGCAGGTGGATTTGACCCCGGACGCGGCCACCGCGCAAAAGCTGGCCGAGGCCTTCGAGAAATACCAATCCGTCGAGAACGTGAAAATGTGCCTGCTGCGCGCCGAGGTGGCGAACCGTGAATTGCCGGAGGCGCTGGAGGAACTGGGCGCCATCGTGGACGATATCGCCGTCTATAAAACCGTGGCCGAGACGGAGGACCGCGCGGGCGTGGGGGAACGGTTGCTCGAATCGGGCGCGGACTGGGTGACGTTCACGAGCGCCTCGACCGTGGAGCATTTCCACGCGCGCTTTGATTTGCCCAAGCTGCTGAAGCAATTTCCGCAAATGAAGCTGGCATCCATCGGCCCGGAAACCAGCAAGGCCATCCGCGCCTTGAAGCTGGAGCCGGCACTCGAGGCAAAGGAACACACCACGGACGGCCTGCTGGCTGATTTGTTAAAATTGGTGCGAGCTTAGCCGTCTGGGATATTCACAAGCTCACGGGGTGCGAGCCGCGGAAAGCTCATTGGCTGGACGATGGGTCCATCCCGTAAACCAAAATCTTGAACGTCCCGGGAATCATTGGCGGACGGCGGCGTTCACCATTGGCCGATTCCGGCAGCGGGCCAAATTTGGCGGTGGGCAGGTAAATCCGATGCGTGGCTGGATCCAGCGCCATCGTCCGCGCGCCAGGTTCGGTTTTCAAAACCTGCACGACGGTGAGTTTGTCCCCGTCTTCATGCGCAATCGTCACGGTCGCCGACTGGCCACACGAGGCAAACGCGAGCTGTGTGCCGGGATCAAACGCCGCGCCGTCCACGCCGTCGCCAATGGGTGAGGTCGCCAGCACTTTTCCGTTCACGCTGTCCAGCATCACCATCAAATGATTGTCACAGCCGAGAAAAAGCCGGTGATTTTTAACGTCAATCGCAATCCCCGAAGCTTCCTCGCCCGGCGCAATCGGCCAGCGGTTCACGACTTGATGGGTTTTGGTGTCAATGGCCGCGACTTCGCTTTTGTCCTCCACATTGTCAAAGACCCGGTCGGCTTCCGGATCCGCCTCGGCAAACTCCGGTTTGCCGCCGAGCGGAACCGTGGCAACCACTTTGCCCGAATCGGCGGCGATCACCGTTGCGGATTGGCCGCGCCCGTTGAACGCGTAAACTTCATTTTGTCCCGGCTCGAAAAGAATCGCGTCCGGATTCGGGCCGGTGTCCACCTTGGTAATCGTCTGCAACGTTTTCAGATCAACGATGCTCGCCCTGGCCTCCCGGCCGTTGCTGACAAATCCATGGTTCAAGTTGGGCGCGACGGCGATGTCATGGACCCCGGGGGTGTTGGTGATTTCGCCGATGACCGCGTCTTTGGTGAGATCAATCACCACCACCCGGGTCGCGTGCGAGACGTAAAGGCGTTGCGCCGCCGAATCCACGATCAGGCCGTCCCAGCCGCCGTCACCGCCCACCGGAATCTCCTTGATAAAGTGATAAGGGCCGTCCGCGCGGCAAACTGCCGCCGTCAGCAGTCCAAGGACACCAAGTAACACCGGCCAGGAATATCGTTTCATATTGTGCATGTGTTTGAGGCTTCGGCTGGGTCGTTGCGGTTGCTTTTCGATGGTTCGAGGTTTGCCGTCAATGTCTGTCCTTTCTGAAATAACAAACCCGGGCATAAAACAAAAGAATAATGAACGCTGGCGGAGTCACCCGTGACAATTCTGTCATTTGCGACCGCCTCCGACAGGGAAGATTTCATCGGGCCGGTTTCAAAAAAAGCTCGACCGGTTCTGATCGCCGTTGTAAAGCTGGCTTTGATATGAAAGCCCCCTTCAAAATTTCGGGTGTTCGCGTCCATTTCGTTTTTCTATTCACCCTCCTCCTGCTGATAGCGGGCGGAAGCAATCCCCTGCTCGCCCAGAATGCCACCAATGCGGCGGTGGCGGCCGATGTATCGCAGTATCCCAAGGATCCCTCGGTCCTGCCCGGCAAAGGACCGGTTGCATCCTGGACCGGCCTGCCGAAACTTTGGGCGCAGCGCCACGCCGAGTGGGCCCGGACGGCCGACCAGGACAAGGGAGCGGTGGTATTTTTGGGCGATTCCATCACCCAGGGCTGGAACTCGCTCGCGCGGGATTTCCCGGATTTGCACGTGGCCAATCGCGGCATCGGCGGCGACACGACCCGTGGCGTTTTATACCGGATGAATTCAGATGTGCTGGCGTTAAAGCCCAAGGCCGTGGTGCTTTTGATTGGCACCAACGATATCGGGAACGGGGCGAATCCCGACGACGTGGCGGACAACATCGAGGCGATTGTGCAGGCACTGCGAACATCCAACCCCGACATGCCGATCATCGTCTGCCGGGTAATGCCGCGGAGCGACCAAAATCAGCGGTTCGTGAACAATATCGAGAAGCTCAACGGGCTGATCGATGGTTTGGTAAACACCCAGCCGGGCGTTGTTGAATGTGACACCTGGAGCATCTTTGCCGCGCCCAATGGCGGCTGCCAGCCGGCGGACTTCCACATTGATTTGCTGCACCTGAATATGACCGGCTACGAGAAATGGCAGGCGGCGTTAAAGCCGGTTTTCGCAAAGCTGAAACTTTAACCATGGGGCGGTAGCGCGGCGGCCAGCCGTTTACTCCCCCAGCGGCAGATGCGCATACACGGCGATGGCCTGCGCCCGCGAACGCACATGGAGTTTTTCGTAAATCCGCCGGATGTAAGTGTTCACCGTCTGCACGCTCAAGTGGAGCGAGTCGGCGATTTCCTTGTAAAGAAAGCCGCGCGCCAGCAGTTCAAGAACCTCCTGCTCGCGCGGCGAAAGGCTGACGGCGTCGCCCGGGACCGGCGCCGGCCGGCGAAAGGACTGAACCACTTTCCGGGCGATGCTGCTGCTCATGGGCGAACCGCCGGCATGAACCTCCCTCAGGGCCGTCAGCAACATCTGGCGCGGGGTTTGTTTCAACAGATAACCGCTCGCGCCCACCGCCAGCGCCTTGAAGATATGATTGTCATCCTCATAAACCGTCAGGATGACAAACTGGGTCTGCGGCAGGACCGGCTTCAAACGCCGGATGCACTCAATGCCGTTGATGCCCGGCAGATTGATGTCCACCAGCACGACCGCGGGCTTCTCGCGGGGCAATGATCCCAGCGCGCTTTCGGCATCGGCATGCTCGCTCACGCATTGAAAGCCCTCCGCGCGGCGAATCCACTCGGCCAGGATTTCCCGCGCGGGCACATCGTCTTCAATAATGGAAATGGCAATATTCATTTAATTTCAGTTTCAAGGTAACTCATCTGGTCCAAAAGCTGTAGCGCTGGTTTTGGCGGCGCGATCGGGAGGTTCGTTGGCCGCGGTTTCCCGGGCGGACGGGTGGGAACCGGACGTCTCGTGTTCCTCGGCGGCCACGGGCACAATAAATTTGACGGTGGTTCCCTGACCGGGCGCGCTTTGGATTTCACAGCGGCCGCCGAGTTTTGCCAGGCGCCAGCGCATGTTCATCAATCCATTGCCGGAAGCGGAACGGCCCGGCTCGCGCGGCGGTTCACGCAACCGGGCCTCCGGGGCAAAGCCGCGTCCGTGATCGCGCACGACGAGGGTAAAGAAATGCGCGTCAGTCGTCAGGGAGATGCTGACTTCGGAAGCGGCGGCGTGTTTGACCACGTTGTGCAACGCCTCCTTGAATGCCAGAAACAAATTGTGACGGGCCTCCGCCGTGACCGGCCAGGGCGGCAGTTGCACCGGCAAATCCAGGCGGCAGCGGATGGCGAGCGATCCGAGAAAATTGCGGGCGAACTTTCCAAGGTAGTTGGCCAGACTGTCCAGCGTATCATGCTCCGGATTGACGGCCCAGACGATTTCGTCCAGCGCGCGGGTCAGTTCGTGCGTGGTGTCATAAATCTGGTTCAACCGGACGGCGGCCTGTTCCGGATTGTTCAGTTCGCCATGGGCGGACTGGCTGAGCAGGGAGATGCGCGTCAGGTTGGCGCCGAGATTGTCATGGATGTCCCGGGCAATGCGGGTGCGCTCGCGTTCGACGGTACGCTGGCGTTCCAGCCGGTCGAGTTTTCCGCGCAGGCGACGGCGGGCGATCCAGAAGACACCGCCACTCAAAAGCGCCGCCACGGACGGGCCCGCCACGAGGTAAAACCACGACGTCTGCCAGAAATACGGTTGCACCGTAAACGGCAGCGACGCGCCGGTGACATTCCAAATGCCGTCGCTGTTGCACGCCGCAACCTGAAACTCATACCGGCCCGGCGGCAGATAACTGTAAATGACCGCCCGCTTCGTCCCGGCATCGGTCCATTCCTGTTCTAATCCCTCCAACCGATACTTGAAACTGACTTTCTCAGGCGCCACGAAACTCAGGCCTGCATAGTGAAATTCAAACCGTTGGCGACCGGGTGGGATCCGCGCCGCCCCGTCCCGGACGTTGCCACCGGACACCGGTTGTCCGTCCACGAGCATTTGTTCGATCAGCACCGGCGGCGGCAGCTGATTGACCTTGATATCGTTCGGATCAATGGCCACCAGGCCCTTGCTGGTGGGAAACCACAGCCGGCCATCGTCCGTCCAGCACGAGGCGGGCTGGAATCCGCCGGAACATTCCAGCGTCGGCATTCCGTCGCCCGTGCCATAAACCAGGGGATGCACCACCGGCACATGTCCATCGGCACACTCGTTCAATTCGGCTTTTTGAATCCGGAAAATTCCCCCGTGCGAACTGATCCAGAAATTGCCACGGTCGTCCTGCTCGATATTACAGATAAAATTATTCGGCAGCCCCCGGTCGGCGCCAATCGCCGAGAAATGACCGTGTTGGAGGCGATCCAAACCGCCGCCATAAGTCCCAATCCACAAGGCACCGTCCGCGTCCAGATGCAAACACTGGACAAAATCGCTGGAGAGTCCGTCGACGGTCCGGAACTGCTTGACGACACCGTTTTGCAACCGGCCCAGGCCGCCACCCAACATGCCAAACCACAACGTTCCATCCGGGGCTTCCGTCATGGCCCGGACGTCCGGCAAAACCAGTCCTTCCTTGATTCCGAACCGGGTGACTGCCCCAGCCTGATAACGGATCAAACCGGTGTCCGTTCCGATCCAGGTCACCCCCGCCCGCCCGTGCAGAATGGCCAGCACCGGAGCGACCAGGTCCTTGAAACCGGGTGCCCGTTCCAGGTGGTTGCTCTGCTCAATGAACAGGCCGCCGCCCCAGGTTCCCACCCAAAGACGGTTTTGGGCATCTTCCGAAACCGACCAGACAAATTGATTGGACAGACCGTCGCTTTCCTGCAGGTGAATCCATTCACCTTTTTGGTAGCGATACAACCCGGCGCCTTCAGTGCCAATCCAGATCGCTCCACTGCGGGACTGGGTTAGGGAGAGCACATTGGCGCCCCGCCAGCCATCCGGTGCGTTGAGCGTGGCCACCCGGCTCGGACGCAGCGCCACCAGGCCGCTGCTGCCGGTGCCCACCCACAAGGTCCCTTCCCGATCCTCGCATAACGAGCGCACCCAGTTGTTGGGAAATCCGTGGGCCCGATCAAATTGAACCACACCCCGGTGCGGAAAGATCAAAAACAGCCCCTGACCCAGGGTTCCCACCGCCAGACATCCCGACTTCGTTTCCATCATGGTCGTGAGCGAACTGGCGCCCAGCGGACTGGAGCCCAGGTCCTCTTTTCCATTTTGACCCCATTTTATCACCCGTTCCTGGTCGATCAACCAAAGGCCGCCGTCGCGGGACGAGCAGACGCCTTTGACGTAATCCTCGGGCCGCTGTTCCAGTGGCAACGGAGTCAGGCGGTCTCGGTCGAGGGCAAACACCCTGCCGTTGTCATCAACCCATATCATCCCACGGGGATTTTGCGCCATACCCATCGTCGTATAGGCGCCCTCACTGCCCGCGCTATTCGGAACGGCAACCATTTTACCATCCAAGTCCGCCAGTTTTCCATCCGGGTTCAAGAGCCAGATTTCCCCCGAGGCATCGGCGCCAATGGACAGGATGGTCCGGTTTTCCCAGGATGGATGAAAGGGCACCAAATAAAAGCGCCCAGCATCGTAGCGCACCAAATCTCCGGTTTCATAGCCAATCCACAAGCTTCGCTTGGCGTCTTCAAACAGGCTGGTGATCCGGCTGCTGTGCATTTCCGGCGTGTTGCTGTTGTCAAACGTGGTGAAACTGACCCCGTCGAACCGCACCAACCCGTCGTAAGTCGCCAGCCAGAGATAACCATCCCGCGTTTGAACAATCGCCGTCACGGCGTTGTTGGGCAAACCATCCTGGGTTTGCCAAACGCGTGTGAAATAGTCAGGCAGGTTGTTGGTTTCCACCGGAACGGCCAGGCCAGCGAATGGAACCCATCCGACGGCAACCGCCCAGAACACCAACATCCGGATAAACCGCCGGTTCCGGACCGGGCCAGACGCGGAATTTCCGGGGAATTGGCCGGTCCCCAAAAAGCTCGCCGATAAAAAGAAGGAGCCAGGGAGTCTTGCCAACAGTCGCTTCAAGACTGGCCGGGGGGCAAACATCGTGAGGCATTTTGTGGCGAGCGCCGCCGACAAGCAAGCTAATCCCGCAAGCGCCACCGCGAACCGGACTGGCAGGACCTTGAACGCCGGAAGTTTTATGATAACCGGGGCCACCAGACCGGATCGACAACTCCGTGCCGCGATCCCAATCCAGTAACCGATTCAGTGCCCGGCAGGGTGGCCCGGTGAAAAAATGCTTGTCCCTAATTTTAGTGACATTGTGTTTGTTTAAGATGTGAGTTAGATTTTCTCAAACCAAGCAAACGACTTTTTGACGAGAAGTGAATTGCTTTGGTTTCAGAAATGAAATTGCCTTCCTATGCTGGCCGGTTCGCTATTGACGCAACCGGGCGGGGATACGTCTTATGTGTGCTGCTGGTTTGTGCGACCGCGATGCTGGCCATGGGTTGCCACCGGGAAGAACCAAGCTCTAAGGTCCCGGCGCCGACGCCGCCAGCGACGCCGACGGATGCTTCACCGGCCGCCCCCGCGACCCAACCCACTGCGGTGAGCCCACAGCCGGCGTCCAGCGTCACGAATGCCCTGCCGGACTTGCGCCCATTGAACCAGGCGCTCATTGGCTGGATTCTCTCGAATCAACGCCATCCCGCCAGTTTCGAGGAATTTGCCGCCAATACGGATGTTCAAATTCCGCCGTTGCCACCGGGAAAAAAATACGTCCTTAACGGCAGAGGACTGATCAGTATCGTCAACCGCTGACCTATCGACCCAATGAAAACGGCCAGCCCAATAGTGAACCTGGTTTGCGCCGGAAGCGGGGCAAAGCGGGTGTCCTCAAAAAGGGGATTTACCTTGATTGAACTTCTCGTGGTCATTGCCATTATCGCCATATTAGCGGCCATGCTGCTGCCCGCCTTGGCGGCGGCAAAAGCCAAGGCTTTGCGAATCCAATGCACCTCCAACATGCGGCAGCTCGGTCTGGGCATGAATCTGTTCGCCGGCGACCACCGGGACACGTATCCAGCGGCAGCGATTCAAGCCAGCGGCCATAGTAAAAATAGCAATAGCGGTCCGCTTATATTTACCTGGGATACTTGGATTTACAATTACATGGGAGGCGCCGGTAATATTCCGCTCACCCAACTGCGACAAGGTGCCTTTATGGCAGACCCGCAAGATGCCGCGGCCGCCGGTTTACCCATCGCGCTCAAACCGCTGGCTTGTCCCGCTGACCGGTTTACCAAAGTCAGTTGGGTGGCTGGCGTTCCTCCACTTGGTCTTAGATCTTATGCCATGAACAGCGTGGGCCCCAATCATGGCACCGGATACCAGATTGATTCCGCAGGCGGAACGTATCCACTGCCCAACTTGTACCAACCGGGTTACCACGGCGTCGGTGTTTGGTGGCAGACCGCGTTTCCCTCTCCCGATTGGAACGCAAAGGGTTATCCCACGTCGGTAGTCCGCGAACCTTCCAAAACCATTTTTCTGGTCGAAGAGACGGGGGGTCAGCAAGCCGAAGGGAATATCTGGACCGCTGCCTGCATCGGTCCGCAATCTTCACAGAATGGCAGTGCGAATGGGAATCTCTACCAGATTGACACGACCGCCCCGCCGCAAGATCCAACCAGCGGGAATGGCGTCAATCAAGGGGCGCTGTTGTACAAGGCGCACGGCAGCCGGTTTGATTATCTGTTTCATGATAATCATGTTGAAAGCCTTAACATTGAAGCAACCGTCGGCACGGGGACACTCGCCTCCCCCGCCGGCATGTGGACGGCCCAACCTGGTGATTAGCCTCTCTCATTCCGCGCCGCCAGGCCCAATCCCAGCCATGAAACTAATCACCGATGTACCCAGTTTTCGTGACATGCAAGTTCCCGCTGACCAGTATAAAGTAACCCACGCATAATCCATTTATATCGACGGTGAGCACGTGCGTATTTTTTATGTCATTTCTTTTCGCGACAATTGTCGCCGGGGGTTCCGCAGCCGCCGGCCGTTTATCTCCTCACCTTGGGGGATTGAAAATTCGAAGCTGACACGTCATTCATTTCCCTCAATCAAATCCAATCGAGCAACCTCTAACTAAACCAACGAACAAACAAACATATGAAGACAAATGCGTTTAAAATGCTGCTGGGTGCGGCGCTTGCCAGTCTGGCATTGACGACAGCAACCAGCAACGCGCAAACCCAACCCCCGGGGGATTTTGTTAACGGCTTTGACAATGCCACCTCCGGCTCGGCCGGTAGCACCGCGTCCTGGATCTACTGGTACAACGGAGCCGGTTCGGTTTCCTTGGACACGAGTGTTTTCAAGACCGGCGCCGGTTCCATGAAAATCACCATACCCTTCCACCTTCCCTACCGGGCCGTGGATCAGGGAGCCTGGTTTGGCAATTGGGACAACGTGGGCGCCTACGATACCAGCATCGTTTATGATGGCACCTATTTTACCAACATTGAGTGCGATGTGCTTATGGATCCCAGTGACCCCACCAACACGGACGGCAGTTTCGGGGTTCTCGGGATAGGACTTGAAGACGCGGGCACACCCAATGGCGCAAGAGAAGCCGGCACCGAGCTGATTCCCGGCAGCGCAAGCAATACGTGGTTCCATGTCGCCATCCCGGTAAATCGAAGCGCTTCCTACATGTCAACTCCCGGCGTCATTGGTGTCGCCTTTACCTACAGCACCTACGACAACGGCGGACAGACGTTTCTGACCAACCCCGTGACCATGCACGTTGACAACCTCGTGGTGCATCTGGGCACCGTATCCAATCCTCCGCCGGTCCTGAGCCTGTCATCGGTCAGCCCGGGTTTGAATTTTGTGCAAGGCTCCATCTCGGGCCAGTACGACCGTCAGAATATCCGGACGGCAAACTCTCCCGGCCTGAACTACTCGTGGGTCGGTGCTGCCACTGCGGGCAACCCGGTGACCTATTCCTTTAATATCAGCAAGTGGAATGGTCCTGATTTGAACTATCACATTTATTTCAATGCCCAAGTCGGCGCGGGCGGTGCGAGTGCGCCGGATTACAACCAGCCGAATGTCATGATTTTCCAGGTGTCGCCCATCTCCAACAACCTGGCGGTCGCCACCATTACCTGGAAAACCAACTCTCCAAGTTCGGGCACGAGCCAGACGTCGATTACCATCACCAATTCGACCATCCTGGGTAACTGGCAATTACAGTTTACCAGCGATACCAATGGCGCGATCACCCCGCCGGGTGGAAGCTCCAATCCCTTCCTGGTTGACCCGGGTCTGGCCGCCGCGTTGGCGAACCCGGTATATGTCACGTTTGGCATCAACCCTGCCGTTAATTCAAATGGCATCGTCGGTGAATCGGTGGTGGTTTCTCAAATTGGAATCACCGGGGTGAGTTCGTTGAATTCGACCAATACGGTCTTCACGGACAACTTCGTGAGCGATTCAGCGTTTGACACCAATTCGTGGCAGGTCAATGCCCTGTTCCCGGCGAGTATTGTGTTTGTGCCAACCACCAGCGCCTACTCGTTGAACTGGACCATTCCGGCTGCCGGGTTTGTCCCGGAGGTAAACACGAATCTGTCAAGCCCGAGTTCATGGCAAGTGCTTTCGTTGCCGACCATTGTGCTGACGCCGGGCGAAAGAGCCCAGATTCCCAAGAGCAGTTTGCCCGCCGGCAACACCACGTTCTTCCGGCTCGCCAAACTGGTCGCCACCCAGATGCAGGTCTTGCTGCCGGGTGAAACCAATGCGCCGAACACCGTCAACGGCTATGTCGGCACACCCACTCCGATCAGTTTGACCGGACCCTCGGCCGGTACTGCGGTCGTGACCGTTAACGCCTGTGACGCGAACTGGAACATTGTGCCCATCAACGGCAACAGCATCGCTTACAGCAGTTCAGACGGTTCTGCCGCCCTGCCGGGTTCTGGCTCGTTTGTAAACGGGACCACGTCAGGGACCATCGGGTTTAGCACGACCGGTTCGCAGACCGTAACCGCGACGGCCTCGGGCGGCTTTTCGCCCGCCACGAGTCAACCAGTGACTGTCACCCCTTGATAAACCTGTTTCCATACAGGAATATTAGTGGTTTAGGATAAGACACGGCGGGCGTCAGCATGAACCCTGGCGCCCGCCGAATTGTAATAGCGGCGCAAATGAGTACCGTGCGCGTAATTTTGAAATGATTTGAAACTATAATGGAAAGATCCAAATGTATCCGTTAAACAAGCCTATTCAAGCATTGGAAGGCAAAGAACCCGCCCGTCGCGGCTTCACGTTGATTGAATTGTTGGTGGTCATTGCCATCATCGCCATCCTGGCGGCCATGCTGCTGCCGGCGCTGGCGTCGGCCAAACAAAGGGCGCAGGCCGCGGGCTGCATGAGCGATACCCACCAAATGCTGCTCGCGTGGAACATGTACGCCGATGACAATAATGATATTTTGCCTGCCAACGATTATCCTTACCTGACCGCTTACCGGGGTGCAGGTTCTCAAACAAATTTTATGCATAATTGGGTGGTGGGTACCATGGCTGCGTCACTGGATGCGAATGGCGCTCCGAATTCTCCTTCCATCGCGGAACTGAGCGATCACAACACCCAACTCTCCCGTTACCTGCAAAACTATAAGGTTTATCATTGCCCGGCCGACAATTATATAAACCATCTCACCGGCAATATAAATCTGCGCAGTTACTCGATGAATTCGGCCGTCGGCACCTGTTTTTGGACCCACTATAATGCCCCAAATTATCCGCTTGGGGCAGCGGTCGGTGAAGGCTGGCTTTTGGGTGCTTCTTATACCACAACTCAATTCGGCCCGTATTTGACCTACGGCAAGTTATCATCGTTCACGCGCCCCGGCCCTTCCAAGACCTGGGTGTTTATAGACGAGAATCCCTACTCCATCAACGATGGTTCCATGGCTATAAGCGCGGTGGCAACCCCGGGCAATACGTATGTGATTGACTATCCATCCGGCACGCATGGTGGGGCGGGAGGCTTGTCCTTCGCCGACGGACATTCGATCATTAAAGCATGGCAGGATGCCAGAACCTATACTCCCCATATTGCGGCACAACAGGGTGGCGCCCCGGGGACTCCCGCATTACATGCCACGCCGGATGACCCCGATTGTTTCTATTTGGCGCCCATCACGTCTGCACTGCGTTAATTGACACACTTGACACGCCCGTTTCGCCGGGTGGCACCTGCAATTTTATGGGGGGTTATTATCATGCC
>Ga0265313_10001795_pt1 | contig 19608 bp, 13 predicted proteins | sample 4123metaG_FD_203122 | JGI IMG/M metagenome (GOLD analysis project Ga0265313, IMG submission 203122) | Rhizosphere microbial communities from Carex aquatilis grown in University of Washington, Seatle, WA, United States - 4-1-23 metaG | ecosystem: Host-associated > Plants > Roots > Rhizosphere >...
GACCGGCTGGTCCGCGAAGGAGGCGGCCGGACGTCCCATGGCCGAGGTGCTCATGATACTCGGCGGCGACACCCGCGAGATCATAGCCAACCCGATGGAAAGGGCCGCCGCGCGCGACCGGACCGCGCGCCTCCCTGAGAATTCCATCCTGCGTCGACGCGACGGGGTCGAGGTCTCGATCGAGGATTCGGTGGCGCCCATACACGATCGCCACGGCAAGGTCACCGGCGCGGTGATTGTGTTCCACGACGTGACCGCAGCCCGAGCCATGGCCGTCGAGATGGCCCATTCGGCCCAACATGACTTTCTGACCGGCTTGCCCAACCGCATGCTTCTGAGCGACCGCATCGGGCAGTCGATAACCGCGGCGGCGCGCCACAAGAACAAGGTGGCGGTGCTGTTTCTTGATCTTGACGGTTTCAAGCACATCAACGACTCGCTGGGGCATTCGATCGGCGACAAGCTGCTTCAGTCGATCGGCGAGTGCCTGGTGGCTTGCGTACGCGGCTCCGACACTGTGAGCCGGCAGGGCGGCGACGAATTCATCGTGCTGCTTTCCGAGGTGGAACATCTGGAGGACGCGGCGATCACCGCGCGCCGAATGCTGTTGGCGGTGGGCGGCGCGCACGTGGTCGAGGAGCACGAGCTGCACGTGACCGCCAGTATCGGTGTGAGTGTCTATCCCGACGATGGCCAAGATGCGGAAACGCTGGTCAAGAACGCCGACACCGCGATGTATCAGGCCAAGGAAAATGGCCGGCAGGGCTACCAGTTCTTCAAGCAGGCGATGAACGTGCGCGCCGTGGAGCGGCAATCGATTGAGGAGGGGCTGCGCCGCGCGCTCGAACGGAGCGAGTTCACGCTGGACTATCAGCCGAAGATCGATCTGGCGACCGGCGCCATTGCCGGAGCGGAGGCCTTGATCCGGTGGACGCATCCAACACGGGGAGCCCTTGCACCCGGGCAATTCATCTCGATCGCCGAAGACTGCGGCATCATTCCTGAGATCGGCAACTGGGTGGTTCGTGAGGCGTGTCGTCAGGCGCAGGCGTGGATCACGGCCGGCCTGCCGGCGACGGCGATTGCAGTGAATGTCTCGGCGGTGGAATTTCGCGACGAGAATTTCCTCGGCGGCCTCTTCGCCATGCTCGACGAGACCGGTTTCGACCCGCGGCTTCTGGAGCTTGAGGTGACGGAGAGCGTGCTCATGAAACGCGCTGACGCGGCGGCCTCGGTTCTCAAGGCGGTTCGCGAGCGGGGGATCAAAGTTGCGGTCGATGATTTCGGTACCGGGTACTCCAGTCTGAGCTACTTGCGCAGGTTTCCCGTCGACGCCCTCAAGATAGACCAGTCGTTCACCCGGCAAATCAGTGCTCTCGGCGAAGACACCGCAATCGTAACTGCGGTCATTGCGATGGCCCGCAGCCTCAATCTGCGTGTGGTGGCCGAGGGCGTCGAATCGCTGGAAGAGGTGAGGTTCCTGCGCGCCCACCAATGCGATGAAGCGCAAGGCTACTATTTCAGTCCGCCAGTACGGCCAGAACAGTTCGCCCGACTGCTGAGAGCTGGCGTGGTAGATATTCGAGCCCTCGACGCGGCGCGGGCCGCTTCTTAGGCATTGGTCGCGGCCCTTGTCGGGATCGTTGCCGGATCGAACGCGCGCTGGGCGAAAGTGGGGGCGCGCTTCTGCCGCGGCCCGGTTGAAATTTCTCCCGATTGACTCGGATTGGCGAGCGGCGTATTTCCCGCGGCGGGACACCTTCCCCCAACGGAAGGCTTGCTATCTGAGAGGATAGAAACATGACGACCGCCGCTCCCGGCACCAAGCCGGCCCGCCGCCCGACCAATCCCGATTTTTCATCCGGACCCTGCGCCAAGCGACCTGGCTGGTCGCTCGATGCGTTGAAAGACGCTGCGCTCGGCCGCTCGCATCGCGCCAAGATCGGTAAGCAGAAGCTCAAGCAGGCCATCGACCTGACGCGCGAGGTGCTCGAGGTTCCCGCCGACTACCTGATCGGCATCGTGCCCGGTTCCGACACCGGCGCGATGGAAATGGCGCTGTGGTCGCTGCTCGGCCAGCGCGGTGTCGACGTGCTCGCCTGGGAGTCCTTCGGGCTCGGCTGGGTGACCGACGTTGTGAAGCAGCTCAAGCTTCCTGACGTGCGCACGCTCAAGGCCGACTACGGCAAGCTGCCCGATCTCGCGCAGGTCGACTTCAAGCGCGATGTCATTTTCACCTGGAACGGCACGACCTCCGGCGTGCGCGTGCCCAACGGCGACTGGATTGCCGCGGACCGCGAAGGTCTCACCATCTGCGACGCGACCTCGGCCGCGTTCGCGCAGAACCTCGACTTCGCCAAGCTCGACGTGGTGACCTTCTCCTGGCAGAAGGCGCTCGGCGGCGAGGCGGCGCACGGCATGATCGTGCTCAGCCCGCGTGCGGTGGAGCGGCTCACCACCTACACGCCGGCGTGGCCGATGCCGAAGCTCTTCCGCATGACCAAGGGCGGCAAGCTCATCGACGGCATCTTCGTCGGCGAGACGATCAACACGCCCTCGATGCTGTGCGTCGAGGACTACCTCGACACGCTTGCCTGGGCGAAGTCGATCGGTGGGCTGAAGGGCCTTCGGGCGCGCGCCGACGCCAACTTCAAGGTGCTCGCCGACTATGCTGCGAAGACGTCGTGGATCGACTTCTTCGCCGAGGACCCGGCGGCGCGCTCGAACACCTCGATCTGCCTGAAGATCGTCGACCCGGAGGTCACCAAGCTCGACGCTGCCGGACAGGAGGCTTTCCTGAAGGCGATCTCGTCGCGCCTCGACAAGGAAGGCGTCGCCTACGACATCAACTTCCACCGCGATGCCCCGCCGCATTTCCGCATCTGGGGCGGAGCGACCGTCGAGGCGAGCGATCTCCAGATCGTCACCGAGTGGCTGGACTGGGCCTACGCCGAGGAGAAGGCGGCCCTCTCCAAGGTCGCCGCATAACCCTCTCCCCCTGTGGGAGAGGGTGGCAAGGCCGAAGGCCGCGCCGGGTGAGGGGATCCAACACCCCGACCCGGCGCCAAGTCACCCCTCACCCGCGCTGCCGCGCACCCCTCTCCCGCAAGGGGAGAGGAGTTCGGCGCGCCGGCCAACGCAAAGAGAAACACCCATGACCGCTCCCCGCGTTCTCGTTTCCGACAAGCTTTCCAAGACCGCCGTCCAGATCTTCAAGGACCGCGGCGTCGATGTCGACTACCTGCCCGACCTCGGCAAGGACAAAGAGAAGCTGCTCGAAGTGATCGGGCAGTATGACGGTCTCGCCATCCGCTCGGCGACCAAGGTCACCGAGAAGATCATCGCGGCGGCGAAGAACCTGAAGGTCATCGGCCGGGCCGGCATTGGCGTCGACAATGTGGATATTCCGACGGCGAGCAAGAAGGGCATCATCGTGATGAACACGCCCTTCGGCAACTCGATCACCACGGCCGAGCATGCCATCGCGATGATGATGGCGCTGGCGCGCCAGCTTCCCGAGGCCGACCTGTCGACCAAGGCGAGCAAGTGGGAAAAGAACCGCTTCATGGGCGTCGAGGTGACCGCCAAGGTGCTCGGCATCATTGGGGCCGGCAATATCGGCTCGATCGTCGCCGATCGTGCCATCGGCCTCAGGATGAAGGTCATCGCCTACGATCCGTTCCTGACGCCCGAGAGGGCGATGCAGATGGGCGTCGAAAAGGTCGAGCTCGATGAGCTGTTCAAGCGTGCCGACTTCATCACGCTGCACACGCCGCTAATCGAGGCGACGCGCAACATCATCAACGCGGAGGCAATCGCGAAGATGAGGCCGGGGGTGCGGATCATCAATTGCGCGCGCGGCGGGCTCGTTGACGAGAAGGCGCTCTACGACGCGCTGAAGGCCGGCAAGGTAGCGGGCGCAGCGTTCGATGTTTTCGTGCAGGAGCCGGCCGAGAACAATCCGCTGTTCGAGTTCGCCAACTTCATCGCCACGCCGCATCTTGGCGCGTCGACGACTGAAGCGCAGGAGAACGTCGCGCTGCAGGTGGCCGAGCAGATGGCGGACTATCTGGTCAACGGCGCGGTGTCGAACGCGCTCAACATGCCCTCGATCTCGGCGGAGGAAGCGCCGCGTCTGCGGCCGTTCGTCCAGCTTGCCGAGAATCTCGGGCTGTTCGCCGGTCAGCTCACCGACGACCCGATCAAGGGCGTGCGCATCGAATATGCCGGCGACGTCGCCGAGATGAACACCCGGGCGCTGTCCTCGGCGCTGCTCGCCGGGCTGCTCCGGCCGGTGCTCTCCGAAGTCAACATGGTCAACGCGCCGATCGTGGCGAAGGAGCGCGGGATCGCGGTCGACGAGGTTCGTCAGTCGCAGCGCGGCGCCTACGGCACCTATGTGCGGTTGACGGTAAAGACCGACAAGCAGGAGCGGGCGGTTGCCGGCACCGTGTTCTCGGACGGCAAGCCGCGCATCATCCAGATCAAGGGCATCGACATGGAGGCGGGATTCGCGCCGTCGATGCTCTACGTCACCAACAAGGACAAGCCCGGCTTCATCGGCCGCCTCGGCACGCTGCTCGGCAATGAGAAGGTCAACATCGCCTCGTTCAATCTCGGGCGCGCGGCGGCGGGCGAGGACGCGATCTCGCTGGTCGAAGTGGACGGGGTGGTGAGCGATCAGGTGCTGGAGCGGGTGCGCGGCCTGGAGGGCGTCGTGCAGTCGAAGCGGCTGCAGTTCTAGATCAATTCGCGATTTTATCGAATCGCGAATTGACCTGGGTTCCTTTGCTTTCCGCAATTCCGGACGGAAAAGTGGTGTCCACTTTTCCTGTAATTGCTCTAGCCGCTACTCGTTCGCGCATCCTTCGGTGAACAGGCGCGGGTCGGCGGAGTCGGCACGGTAGACCGTATAGGTCTGGATCGTGTAGCCGCCGTTCCGGCGGTCGGCGGTGCCGATCTTCTGCAGGCCACGCAGGCACGAGGCGATGTCGTTCGGCAACTTCCATTGCGCCACGATCAAGAGGGGCTGGCTCATCATATCGGGGTCGGGCGGCGGTGCGTAGGCATAGCGCGCGCGGTCGATGACGCCGACGACAGGGATGCCGGTCGGCCGCAGGTGATACTGCAGTTCGCCGACCAGTCCGTAGTAGTCCGCCACGATCCACCTGGCGCCGGTCGCGCGGCGGAAGCCGTCGACCTCGTCGGTCATGCCTTCCCAGCCGTGGATGATGCGGCCGAAGTCGATGAGGGGCGGGATCACGCCGCCGGGATTGGCAGCTGCGACCAGCCCGATCAGCGAGAGAGCGACGCCAACGGGGAAGGCCCAGGCGCGGCCGAGTGCCCACTTCGGCGGGGCGGCAACGGCGGCCGCGGCGGCGAGGAGCGCCACCGTGGGAAACACCGGCGCCAGCCAGTTGCCCTGAATCTGACCGTGGAAGGAATGGATCGCCATGTAGGCGATGAGCGGGACGATGGTGAACAGCAGCACGCCCATGGCCGGCAGGGGATAGGCGCGGTCGCGCCGCAGCCATGCCGTTGCGGCGAGCCCGAAGAACATCGCGATCCAGGGATTGAGCAGCAGGAACTGCACGAACACAAAGACCGGGAACTGCTGCGGCTCGAGGCCGCCGGAGGTGATGCGTCCGAACTGTCTGCCGAACATGACCCAGTCGTGACCGGCGTTCCACAGGAGGACCGGGAGAAACGTGACGACGGCGAGCGCGGCGCCGGCATAGAGCCACGGGCTTGCCAGCCAGCGGCGAAGATCGGGCTTAGCGATCAGGGCGAGCACGATGCCGAGGCCGAAGAAAAGATCGGTCAATTTGGAGGCAACGCCCAGCCCGGCGGCGACGCCGACCGCCAGCCACCACGCGCCGTTGCCCGTACGGATCACCAGCGCAAAGGCCAGCGTCGCCAGCGCCCAGAACATGACGGACGGAGGGTCCGGCGTCGCCGAAATGCTGCCAACCCCGACCAGCAGTGTGGCGTTGATCCAGAGCGCCGACAGCGTCGCGACTTCGCGATCGAACAGGGCGCGGCCGGTCGCATAAAGTGCCAGCGACGTCGGGATTGTAGAGAGGACGGCGAGCAGGCGGACGGCGAAGGCGTTCTCGCCGAAGGTTGCGGTGCCCCCCGCAATCCACCACGCGATCATCGGCGGATGGTCGTAATAGCCCCAGGCAGGAAAGCGCGACCATGACAGGTAATAGGTCTCGTCGGCACTCAGCGGGATGACCGCGGCCGCGACCAGGTGAATGGCCGTCAGGATAAGCACCGCCACGGCGGCGCGGCGGGCGTCGCGATCGAACCACGATGCCGCGGCCAGGCTCATGGCTGGTCGCATCCCTTCTGAAGGATGTCGGGCTTCGCCCCTTCCGCCCGGTATGCAACCAGGCGGTCGATGGGCTGGCCGGCCCCGGCGCGGTCCACTTCGCCGATTCTGGTCAGGCTCGCAAAGCAGGCGCGAAACGGGGTGAGGTTGGTGATGGTGCGCACGACCAGAAGGGCAGGGCGGGCGAGCAGGCCTGGCTCGGGCGGCGGTTCGAAGCTGTAGCGGGCGCGCTCGGTCACCGGGATGACGGTCGCGCTGCCGCGCAGCTCGAACGACAATTCGCTGGTGGTCTCGTACTGGGCCGTGGCGATCCAGTCGGCGCCGGCTTGTTCGCGCAGGGCCTCTATCCCCGCTGCAAATGCCGGCCAGCCGCGCATCGAATCGACCGGATCCTTGCCGGGGAAGTAACGGTCGGCCGGCGTGGTGACGTAAGCGTAGACCACCAGCATCGCGATAAGGCTGAGCGGCACGACGTCGGTGCGCATCCAGCGAAGGTAGCGCTGGTCGTCGTGGAGCCCCTCGGCGGCGACGACGGCGGCGACGGTAAGCGCGGGGAAGGTGGGCGCCAGCCAGTGCTGGAGAACCTCGCCGTGGGTGGCCTGGAAGAAAATGAAGACGATGGCGGGGAGCGACGTCGCGAACAGGAGCGCCAACTCCCGGCGGTGGCCTGTGGTGCCGCGCACAGTCTGCCAGGCGGCGATTGCGGCAAAGACAAAAGCCAGCGGGTTGAAGATCAGGGGCTGCGCGACAAGCAGCGTCAGGAAGTCCTTCAGGCTGAAGGCCTGTTCGCCGGCGCGGCCGAACTGGAAGCGGAACGACACCCAGTCGTGGTTCGCGTTCCACCAGATGACCGGGGAGAAGATCGCCAGCGCGATGAGGCCGCCGAGCCACAGCCAGGGACTTGCGAACCAGCGGCGCAGACGCGGGTCGATCAATAGCGCCAGGACGATGCCAGCGCCGAGAAAGAAGTTGGTATACTTGGAGACGAGGCCGAGTCCGGCGGCGGCGCCGACCGCCAGCCACCAGACCCCGCGCTCGGTCTTTACCACCATTGCGAAGGCGACGAGGGTGAGCGTCCAGAAGAGGACGGAGGGGCCGTCGGGCGTCGCCATGAAGCCGGCAATGCCGAAGATTGGCACGACATTGGTCCACAGCGCGGCATGCTCGCCGGTGCGCCGGCCGAACAGCACGCGGCCGAGCGCATAGGCGACCAGCGTCGCCACCACCATGTCGATCAGGAACGTGATGCGGATGCCGAGCACCGAGCTGCCGGCGATCAGCGTGCCGAAGCGAATCCACAGGGCGACCATCGGCGGATGGTCGAAATAGCCGGGCTCAAGGTGCTGCGACCACAGCCAGTAGTACGGCTCATCGAACAGCAGGCCGGCATGCGTCGCCGCCCACAGTCTCACAACCATGAGGGCGCCGATCAGCAGCACGATGCCGCGGGCGCCGAGGCCCCACCAGAGCCGCTCGGTGACACGGTAGGCGGCTTCAAGTCGCGACGTGACCGCGGGCAAGGGCGTGGGTTTTCCGGTCGTTTCGCAGGGGCGGGGGCCTTCTTAACCGAGGCCGGCGGTCCTCACAACCATCCGGCGGATTGCCGGTCGCATGCGCCGCTCTCCCCCGCTATAGTCCGGCGGAATTTGGCGGCCGCGTGGGCCGTTTGCCGGGTCGTGAGGGTGCCACCAACGCATGGGTAATGTGGTCGTCGTCGGGTCGCAGTGGGGCGACGAAGGCAAGGGCAAGATTGTCGACTGGCTTTCCGAGCGCGCGGATATCGTGGTGCGCTTCCAGGGCGGCCACAATGCGGGGCATACGCTGGTTATCGACGGGGCGGTCTTCAAGCTCAGCCTCCTGCCTTCCGGCGTGGTGCGGCCAGGCAAGCTGTCGGTGATCGGCAACGGCGTTGTCGTGGACCCGTGGGCGTTTCTTGAGGAGGTCGAGCGGCTGCGCGGGCAGGGGGTGGCGGTCAGTCCGGACAACCTGCTCCTGGCGGAGAACTGCACGCTCATCCTGCCGCTCCATCGCGAACTCGATATTGCGCGCGAGCAGGCAAACAGCACGCAGGCGCTCGGAACCACGCGCCGGGGAATCGGGCCGGCCTACGAGGACAAGGTCGGGCGGCGCGCGATTCGCGTGGTCGATCTTGCCAATCCCCAGGATCTCGCCAGCAAGGTTGACCGGCTGCTGGCTCATCACAATGCGCTTCGCCGCGGCCACGGCGTCGAGGAGATCGACGGTGCGGCGCTCATTAGTCTGCTGAACGAGGTCGCGCCAAAGATATTGCCGTTCGCGGGCTCGGCATGGCGGCGCCTCGATGAAGCGCGTCGGGCGGGGAAGCGGATTCTGTTCGAGGGCGCGCAGGCCGGGCTTCTCGACGTCGATCACGGCACGTACCCTTATGTGACTTCATCCAACACGGTCGCCGGCCAGGCGGCGGCCGGCTCCGGCCTCGGTCCCGGTGCGGTCGGCTACGTGCTCGGCATTACCAAAGCCTACACGACGCGGGTCGGCGCGGGGCCGTTTCCGACGGAGGACGTCGGCGAGATCGGCGAGCACCTCGGCCGGGTCGGACGCGAATTCGGCACGGTCACCGGGCGCAAGCGGCGATGCGGCTGGTTTGATGCAACGCTGGTGCGGCAGATCGTGAAGATCAGCGGAATCGACGGAATTGCGTTGACGAAGCTCGACGTACTCGACGGTTTGCCGAAAATCCGCGTTGCGGTGGGCTATCTTCTCGATGGGCAGCGAATCGATTACTTCCCTTCGGCGCAGAGCGCGCAGGCACGCGTCGAGCCGATCTACGAAGAGATGGAAGGCTGGTCGGCATCTACGGCCGGCGCGCGCACCTGGAACGAATTGCCGGCGGCCGCGATCAAGTACGTGCGGCATCTGGAGGAGCTTATCGGAGCGCCTGTGGCCTTACTTTCGACAAGTCCCGAGCGCGACGATACGATTCTCGTCCGTGATCCTTTCCAGACCTGATATTTGCCGCTAATAGGGACTCCGGCAGAGCGAGGAAGATGGCTGAATACTACGCCGTTCTGAGCAAGGCGGTCGCGGGGTTGGAGAACAACGGCGCAGACACGCGCCGTGCTGTCTACGACAAGGCGCGCAACGCCCTCATCGGCCAGCTGAAGGCGATCGAGCCGCCGCTGCCGACAGCCGAGATTTCGCGTCAGCGACTCGAGCTTGAAGAAGCGATTCGGCGTGTCGAGCGCGAGGCGGCCGCGACCGGTAAGTCGCAATCCGCGCGGGCGGCGGCGGCCCCACGCAGCAACGTCGCCGCAGCGCGCACGTCCGCGGCGCGGGCGCCCAAACCGTCGCCGCAAGACGTTTTCCGTCGCGCCATCCAGGAAGCGGAAAGCGTCCCCGATCAAGCTCCGCCGACCGAGCGCGAGCCGGTCGCCGCCCGGGCAGACGACTGGTCCGTCGATGACGCCAATGCGGAAGCGGCGGGGCACGTTGAGCCGCCGACCGCGCCTGCTCCCGCGCCTCAGTCAAGGGCTGTCAGGCCGGCGCCTCGACCGGCCGCCGCGCTGCCGGCGCGAAAGACCGAGACCTATTTGCCGTCACAGGGTTATGTCGAGGAGCAACCGCGGCCCGACGAGCCGCGTCTGGCGCCGGATTACGACTACGAGTGGGATCCCGATTCGTCGCCGAGAGCCGCGTCGTCGAACGGCGCGCGCGAGCCGGTACCGGAAGTGGGGGCCGTCGACCGGTCCGGCCGGATGCAGGGGCAGCGGCGACTTCGTCCGCGTGCCGACGACGATGTCGATGTGCTTGAGAGACGGGCGCGGCCGTCGGCTTTGCCGGCAGTTCTGCTCGTCGTGCTGATAGTGGTCATGCTGGTCGGGCTGGCCGCTCTCGGCTGGTCGCAGCGGGCGATCATTGCCGACCTGCTTGGCGGATTCGATTCGCATCAGGCCGCGCCGCAGAGCGCCGCGGCCGCGGCGCCGGATGCCTCGACCAAGGATTCTGACAGCCTGCTTGGCAACAGCCAGGCGGCTGGCGACAGCACCAGCGCACCGGCCGACGACAGCGTGCGTGTGGTAACTCCCGGCGCGCCGCAGGCAGACAATGCGGCGCCGGCCGCACCCGCGGCTCAAGCACCGATGGCACCCGCAGCTCCCGCCGCCGCTCCGTCCGATAACGGTTCGGCGCTGGTCGCGCAGAAAGCCACCCTCTACGAGGAACCGCTTGATCAGTCGGCTGCTCAGAACGGCGTGGTGGCGATCAAGGCGGCCGTGACGTGGAGTGCGGTTCAGGCGAGCGAAGGTCAGGAAATTGTCGGCAGCATCGACATTCCCGACCGCGGCATGAAGATCAAGCTGACGATCCGGCAGAACCACGACAAGACGCTGCCGGCCAGTCACGTTGTCGAGGTGGTCGTGCAGGCGCCCTCGAATTTTCCGGGCAAGGGAATTCGCGATGTGCCGCGGATCGTGATGAAGCCTGCCGAAGAGGGACGCGGCCAGCCGCTGATCGGCGCTTCTGCAAAGGTCGCCGATGGCTTCTTCTGGGTGGCGCTGTCATCGGATGACGCCGACATTTCGGCCAACCTCAACCTCATGAAGCAGAACGAGTGGATCGACTTGCCGCTCCTTTATGAGACCGGGCAGCGCGCCATCGTGACCATCGAGAAGGGAACGGCCGGAGACCGGGTGTTCGACCAGGTGCTTTCGGCCTGGGCCACCAGCGGCTAGCCAGCTGCGCCAAAAAGGGGCTTGCCGTCCGCGCGGGGCCCTGTCAGTTTGCCGACATTCCGAGGGGTGCTCCTATAGCGGAGCTGAGATGGCCTGTATCGGGCCGAACCCTTCGAACCTGATCCGGGTCATGCCGGCGAAGGGACGGAATGGTATCTCCGCCGTATTCGCTGTTTGTGGTCCGGTCGCCTAAGTAAGGAGCGACGGGCTGCGCGTGGCTGACGCCTTGACACAAGCTGAGGGAAGCGCGCGGCAGAACGCTGCGTTGCGTGCCGGTGGCCTGGTGCTGCGAGCGCTGGTCGTGGGTGTCGTGCTGGTCGTCCTGTGGCAGGGTGCCGTCACGGTATTTGCGCCTCCGCCATACATGCTGCCCGGCCCGGGTGCCGTCTTTCTGGCGCTCGTCGACCATCCCGATCTCTGGCGCGTCGATGCCCTGACGACACTGACCGAGACTGTCGTCGGACTGGTCGCCGGAACGGTGCTCGGCGCGCTGCTGGCGCTGGTCATGAGCTTCCTGCCGATCTCCCGCCGGCTGCTCCTGCCGGTGCTGGTCGTCAGTCAGGCGATCCCCGTGTTCGCGATCGCGCCGCTGCTGGCACTCTGGTTCGGCTTTGGCATCGCCTCGAAGGTGGTCATGGCGACCATCGCCATCTTCTTTCCGGTGACCTCAGCCTTCGCCGACGGGCTGGCACGAACCGATCCCAACCTGCTCGACCTCGCCACGCTCTACCACGCGCGGCGGCGGCAGGTGGTCATCCTGCTCCGCATACCGAACGCGCTCCCCGACCTGATCACCGGCATCAGGCTCGCGGCGGTCTACGCGCCGGTGGGCGCGCTGATCGGGGAGTGGGTCGGATCATCGTCGGGTCTTGGCTACGCGATGATCTTCGCCAATTCGCGCTCGGAGACCGCGACGATGTTCGCGGCGCTTTTTCTGGTGGTGGCGATGGCGGTGCTGCTGCGCGCGGCGGTCGATCTCGCGACCGCCAATCTCACGCCCTGGCGGCCGGAAGGCCGCTGAATAATTTAGAACAGGACATCCACGCATGAACCGACGCACGTTTCTCCTCGCCGCCGCAGGCGCAGCACTCGCCACAGGCGCATCGCGGCAGGCCTTTGCCGCCGATGCGCCGGCCGAGAAGTTCACGCTGCTGCTCGACTGGTACATCAACCCTGACCATGCGCCGCTGGTGGTTGCCAAGGAGGGTGGTTACTTCGCGCGGGCGGGGCTCGACGTCGACATGGTGGTGGCGTCGGATGCCGCGGCGCCGGCCAAGCTGGTCGCGGCGGGCAAGGCGGACGCGGCGATCACCTACCAGCCGGACCTGATGCTGCAGATCGCGGCCGGGCTGCCGCTGGTCCGCTTCGGGACGCTCGTCGAAACGCCGCTGAACTGCCTGATCGTCCTCAAGGACGGGCCGATCAAGTCGCTGGCCGATCTCAAGGGAAAGACCGTCGGCTATTCGATCGCGGGTTTTGCCAATGCCTATCTGTCCGCCATCCTGAAGTCGGTTGGGCTAGCTCCCCACGACGTGCGCACGGTCAATCTCAACTACAACCTGCTGCCGCCTCTATTGGCGGGACAGGTCGACGCCGTGCTCGACGGCTATCGCAACGTCGAGCTCATCCAGCTCGGCCTGCAGGGGCATCCGGCGAGCGCCTGGTACCCCGAAGAAAATGGCGTCCCGGTCTATGACGAGCTCATCTACGTGACCCAGGGCGCACTGAAGGGCGACCCGCGGCTCGGCCGCTTCGTGCGCGCGGTCGAGGCGGCGACGATCTTTCTCACCAATCATCCCGACGAGGCGCTGGCCATGTTCGTCAAGGCGCATCCGGACCTCGACGACGCGATCAACCGGGCGCAGTTCGCCGCGACGCTGCCCCGCTTCGCGCGGCGGCCCGAAGCGCTCGACCGTGGCCGCTACCAGCGCTTCGCCGAATTCCTGAAAGCGCAGGGCGTCATCGATGCCGTCCCGCCGGTCGACAGCTACGCGGAGGAGCCGGCCTGAGCCGTGCGGCGATCTGTCAGCCCGGGCCTTGCGAGCGGTGGCACAAAGGGCTTGACCCATACGCGGAAGAGGCTAATGGCTCGCCCCGGCGGCCAGCGAATACGTTTGCCGCGCAACTCCGGTGTCCAACCCATGCCCAGCGACAGTAGCAGTCGAATGTGCGTGCCGCCTTTGGCGGTCGTCGGGAGCTAGCCTCGCCAGGCTCCCGCGACGGCCGAAAGCGGCCGGCAAGAGAGGCGGCGAGCCATGGAAGAAAATCCTATTCGCGCGGAAGAGATGCTGACGCCAGCGGAGCTTGCCGCACGGCTGTCGGACCAGCATGTCGCCGACGTTGCCGAGGCACTGAACCGGCAGCCGCCGGAGGTCGCGGCGGCGACGCTTGCCCTCCTGCCGCGCGAGCGGGCGGTCGAGGTGCTCGACGATCCCGAGCTCGACAACGGCGCCGAGCTGATCGAAGCGCTGCCGCTGGACTATGCGATCTCGCTGGTCACGGCGATGTCGGCCGACCGCCAGGCCGATACGCTTCGCGATCTCGAACCGGAGGTACGCGAGCGCTTTCTCGACCGGCTCGATCCGGAGACGCGTACCTCGCTGAAGCAGCTCCTCGCCTATCCCGAAAATACCGCGGGCTCGCTGATGACCACCGAATACGTCAGCGCGCTGCCGACCTGGACGGCGGCCGAGACGCTCGATCACATCCGCAGCGTCGAACGCACGCGGGAGACGATCTACGCGATCTACATCGTCGATCCGCGCACCCGTAAGCTGATGCGGGCGATCTCGCTCCGGCGGCTCATCGTCAGCGATCCCAACGCGACGGTGCTTTCGATCGCCGTGAAGCGCAAGCCGGTTTCGGTGACGCCGCTCACCGACCGCGAGGAGGTGGCGCGCCTGATCTCGAAGTACGATCTCCTGGCGGTACCGGTGCTCGATCGTGCCGGCCATATCCTCGGCATCGTCACCGTCGACGACATCATCGACGCGGTGGTCGCGGAGGGCACCGAAGACGTGCAGAAGTTCGGCGGCACCGAGGCGCTGGACGAGCCCTACATGGAGATCGGTTTCGGCACGATGGTGCGCAAGCGGGCGGGGTGGCTGTGCGTGCTGTTCGTCAGCGAAATGCTCACCACCACAGCCATGCAGCATTTCGACGACGAACTGCAGAAAGCGATCGTGCTGGCGCTGTTCATTCCTCTGATCATGAGCTCCGGCGGCAATTCCGGCTCGCAGGCGACCTCGCTCCTCATTCGCGCTCTGGCGCTTGGCGAGGTCAGGATCAGCGACTGGTGGCGGGTGGCGGCGCGCGAGCTGCCGATGGGGATCACGCTCGGCGCCATTCTGGGCGTTATCGCGCTCGTCCGGGTCTCGGTGTGGCAGTACGTTGGCTTCTACGACTATGGCGCACAGTGGCCGCTGGTGGCGCTGACGGTGGCGATTTCCCTGGTCGGGATCGTCACCTTCGGATCGGTGGCGGGCTCGCTGCTGCCGTTCGCCCTGAAGCGCGTGGGCTTCGACCCGGCGAGCGCCTCGGCGCCGTTCATCGCCACGCTGGTCGACGTCAGCGGGCTCGTCATCTACTTCTCGATCGCGTCGGTCATCCTCGGCGGCCGCCTGCTCTAGAATCCTTTGCCTAGCGCAATTCCGGACTGAAAAGTGGAATCCACTTTTTCTGGAATTGCTCTCGGGCGGACGCGCCTGCCTTCAGAGATCCGAGAGGTCAGGCGCTGGCCGTGGCTATGGCGGCGCGGGGCTTCTCCAGGTCCCGCGCGCCCTTCCTGACTGCCTTCTGCACCTTCTCGAACGCGCGCACCTCGATCTGGCGCACGCGCTCGCGGCTCACCCCGAACTCGCTCGAGAGATCCTCAAGCGTGACCGGATCGTCGGTGAGGCGCCGGGCTTCGAAGATGCGGCGCTCGCGCTCGTTCAGCACGCCCATCGCGTCTCTCAGAAGCTGACGCCGGTTGTCGAGCTCTTCGCTTTCGGCCAGCCGCTCTTCTTGGTCGGGACTCTCGTCGACGAGCCAGTCCTGCCATTCGCCGGCTTCCGAGTCGGCGCGGATCGGCGCGTTCAGCGAGGTATCGCCGCCAAGGCGACGGTTCATCGAGACCACGTCCTCCTCGCTGACGCCGAGCTTGGTGGCGATCTGCTTGAGGTGGTCTGGCCTGAGGTCGCCCTCTTCGAAGGCCTGTATCTGGCCCTTGGCCTTGCGCAGGTTGAAGAACAGACGCTTCTGGCTGGCCGTGGTGCCCATCTTCACCAGGCTCCACGAGCGCAGGATGTATTCCTGAATGGCCGCCCGGATCCACCACATCGCGTAGGTGGCGAGCCGGAACCCCTTTTCGGGCTCGAAGCGTTTCACGGCCTGCATCAGGCCGACGTTGCCTTCGGAAATCACTTCGCCGATCGGCAGGCCATAGCCGCGGTAGCCCATGGCGATCTTGGCCACCAGGCGCAGGTGGCTGGTGACCAGCCTCTGCGCGGCGCCACGGTCGTCGTGCTCGCGATAAGCCTTGGCGAGCATGTATTCCTCGTCAGGCTCCAGCATCGGAAACTTGCGGATTTCAGCGAGGTAGTGGGAGAGACCGCCCTCGCCGGCGGCAATAGCGGGAAGACTCGTCTGGGCCATGTGCAGCGCCCCTTTCGTTAGATTTTTCCAACCCCCGGATAAATCCAGCGGATCCGGGCCGACCTCCTCAAGCGGACAGCCGGCAAATGCATATATAGGTACGATTTTGCCAGAAACACGGCCGCCAGTGCCGGCCCGTGTTGCCCAATATGTCCAATGGGTTAGTGCCTCAGGCCGGCGCCATCGCGGCACTCAGCGCCGCCGCCAGGGCCGTCATATCGGCCGGCAGCGGGCTCTCGAAATAGAGCTCTTCGCCGGTAACGGGATGCTCAAAACCCAGGGCATGGGCGTGGAGCGCTTGGCGGGGGAAGCTGGCGGCCGCGCTTCGCGCGGGTTCCGGCAGCAGTTGCGCCTTGGTGGCAAAGCCGGAGCCATAGGTCCGGTCGCCGATCACGGGGTTGCCGATGGCGGCCATGTGGACGCGTATCTGGTGTGTGCGGCCCGTTTCCAGCGCGCAGGCGACTTCCGCTGCAACGGCTCCGTACCGCTCCCCGACCCGGTAATGGGTTATGGCCTCGCGGCCGCCACCGCCGCGCTTCACCTCGATCTTCTCGCGGTTTCGGGTCGAGCGTGCGAGCGGCAGGTCGATGGTGCCGACCGGGCGCGCGGGCACCCCCCAGACCAGCGCGATGTACTCGCGCACCAGCGGGCCGGTCCGGCCGTGGTCGGCGAACTGTTCGGCGAGGCCGCGATGAGCGCGGTCGTTCTTGGCAACGACGAGCAGGCCACTCGTATCCTTGTCGAGGCGATGAACGATGCCGGGACGGGCCACTCCGCCGATGCCGGAGAGGCTGGCGCCGCAATGGGCGATCAGGGCGTTGACGAGGGTGCCGGTCTGGTTGCCGGCGGCCGGGTGAACGACCATGCCCGCCGGCTTGTCGATGACGATCAGGTCGTCGTCCTCATAGACGACGTCGAGCGCGATCGCCTCCGCCTCCGGTTCGGCCGGGACGGGCGGGGGCATGTCGACCACCACGTCATCGCCCGGTTTGACCGGCCTTTTCGGCTCCACTATCGTCCGCCCGCCGATCGCAACCCGGCCGTCGACGATCAGCTTCTTGGCGTGATTGCGGCCGAGATCGGCGACGGCCACCGCAAGCCAGGCATCAAGGCGCGTCCCGGCAGCCTCTTCTGGCACGGTCAACGCGATCTTTCGCCATCCGGACGGTTCCATGGACCAATCGACCTTCAAGAGCCCGGCTTCCGACGACGAGGACAAACCGCTCGATCCCGTGCTGCTGCGCGTACAGGCGCGACTGCGCCGGCTGGTGCTGATCGCCGGACTGACGCTTGGGCTGGGGCTCCTCGCGGTATTCGTCGCGATCCTTTACCGGATAAGCGCGATCGATACCACGGCGAAGCCGATGACGGCCGCGACAGCCATCCCGATCGATCTTGCCGCGGCGGGGTTGCCGGCCGATGCCAAGCTGGTCTCCACGGCACTCGACGGCAATCGCCTGAGCCTGACCTACGACAGCGCGGCCGGAGGTGAAGTGGTCATCGTGGACCTGAAAGCCGCCGCCGTCGTCGGGCGGCTGACGCTCAAGCGCTAGAGCAATTCCCGATTTGACTGAATCGGGAATTGCTCCTGATTCCTTTGCCTTTGTGCAATTCCGGACGGAAAAGTGGAATCCACTTTTCCGTAGTTGCTCTAGCTCGCGGCGAAATCGCGAATGTTGTCGCGTCGCACCCGGGGCGGCAGCGCGCGCAACTCGCCGCGCTCGCTGGGGGCGTCTTCCTCAAGGCTTGCAACATGCTGCTTGCGGGCAATCATTGCCTGTTCGAGCTGCTCGTAGGCCGTGCGCTTGCGGGTGCTGTCGAGCTTCAGCGCATAGAGCGTCTTCGGCGAAAGGAACAGCTTCTGCAGCACCGGCGTCAGCTCGATCAGCATGATGAGCAGCTTCACCATGTATTTCTCGAGCTGGATGCCGTAGCTCGTATAGAGCTCGCGGAGGGCGCGGAACTGGCTCGCCATGCCAAATGAGATTGGCTTGAAGTCGGGCGCCGACTTCAGAACGGTTACGTAGTCGGCCACCGCCTTGTCGCGCCCGCCATTCAGCTCGTCGTACTTCTGCTGGGCGGCGTCGCGGGCGGCGTTGGCGGCACTGGCAACGGCGCGGGCGCTGGCGATCTCGGCGGAAAAGGAGCCGGCGGCGTCGGTCGCTTCCTGCTGCACGGAGGCCTGGGCCTGCTGCCGCTGCGCCTCAAGCTGGGCGATCTGCGCCTGATAGGCCTTCACCTGCGCGTCAGCCTGCGCCTTCAGATCGTGGGCAGTGGCGTACCAGTTGCCTTCGCCACTCTTGCCGGAGCAGTTCGGATTGAGGCCGGTGCCGTACTTCTCGCACACCATCTGGCGCTGCTGCTGCGCGCTTTCCTCGGCGGCGGCGTCCATCTTGTTCTGCACGTCGCCGATTTCGGCGGTGAGTTCGGCGACGCGATTGGCGGAAGGCGTGGCCGGTCCGGTGCCCATCACCTTGTCCAGCCGTGTCGCAGCGCCGGCGGCGACCTGCTGCAGACGGTCGCGCTCGGCGCGGGCGTTGGCGACATCGGCGTCGATCTGATCCTGCCGCGCCTTGATGCGGGCATAGACGCCCTGGTTCTCGGCATAGTGCAGCTTGTAGATTTCGGTGCTGATCTCGTTCTTGTAGATGACCAGCTCAAGAAACGAAGCGACGGTGAAGCCGATCGCCGTGGCCAGTGCCAGGCGCCCGCCGACCACAGCCAGGCGGCCCAGTCCGTTCCGCAACCGCGACTGCCGGCGGAGGCGCGCATTGGCCTCATCGCCGTCTTCTTCCCAGGCGCTGCGTACCAGTTCGTCATACTGCTTGCGCGCCTGCCAGTCCCAGTCGGCCTGAATAAACAGGCGGTCGATCAGGAAGACCGAGCAGGCAACCAGAAACGCCATGATGAGAGCGACCAGCGTGCCCTCGGGGCCGACGCCGGGGAAGGCGACCAGCGCCGCGGTGCTCGTGGCAAACAGCACGAAGAAGAAGGCGATCGTCAGCGAGACGCCAAGGTGCTGGATGAAGATCTGGTCGGACTCCGGGCAGTCGGCCAGGATCGCCTGATCGGCGCCCGCCACCCACCAGAAAAAGCGCTTGCGATTGTCCGGTTCGGTCATCCCACCCGCCAGCGCACCAGTTTCGGCGCACAAAATCCAAGCACCCCGTCACGTGAGCGTCACACGGCACGCGGCCATTTGCATGCCTTAAGTGTAGGCGGAAAGCGGCGAATTTTAGGGCGACGGCGTCGTTTCAGGTCGCCGGCCGTCAGGTCGCTCGCTCCGAGTGGATCGTCATTCGCGGCTTTTCTCGTCGCCGGGGCGCCACTGATACTGCCAGGTTTCGGTGAGGACGCGGTCGCTGTAGGCGAGATAAGAGCGCAGCTCCAGCGGAGCCGGGCCGGCCGGACGAACGTCGAAAGCGAGCCGCCACGAATTGCTTACGTCGACCTTGAAGACGGTCGAGCTCACGATTTCGCCGCCGGCGACATCGGTCTTGGCTTCGATCTTGGCATCGGAAGGGAGGCCACCGAGGACGCCGCCGGCAAAATCCACCACGAACTTGCGCAGGCCGGCTTCATTCTTGATGCCTGACGGACCGCCGACGCCGGTCCGTGTGGCCACCGCCAATCCGATGGTGTCGTCGCTGCGCTTCAGGTCGCCCCACAGCAGCCGGTAGGAGGTTTCGAGCTTGCCGCCTGCCCTGGCGGGTTCCGCCGGCGTCCAGTAAGCAACGATATTGTCGTTCTGCTCGAGGTCGCTCGGAATTTCGACAAGCTGGAGGTTGCCCTTGCCCCAATCGCCGGCGGCCTCGGCCTGCAGCGAGGGGCGGCGTTCGTAATGCGCCTCGGCGTCTTCGTAGGCGGTGTAGTCGCGCTGACGCTGCAGGAGCGCGAACGTGCGCGGCGATTCCTCGGCGAAAAATGAAT
>Ga0265313_10001797_pt1 | contig 19606 bp, 21 predicted proteins | sample 4123metaG_FD_203122 | JGI IMG/M metagenome (GOLD analysis project Ga0265313, IMG submission 203122) | Rhizosphere microbial communities from Carex aquatilis grown in University of Washington, Seatle, WA, United States - 4-1-23 metaG | ecosystem: Host-associated > Plants > Roots > Rhizosphere >...
GTTGAGCCGGCGCGCCCAACACGGTCCGACTTTGTTCAGGCCGCCACCCAGACGGTTGAGGTCGAGCCGGAGCTTAATGTCGCATCCATCGAGCCCTATCAGTTCGTGGACGTCGATGGCGAAGTGAGGGAATTCGAAAGCCCGCACGACTTTGCCAAGGCGGCTATCGCCGCCATGGGTCAGACGCAATCCCGCGATGCGGCGGATGACCTATGGGACGGAGTAAGCCCTCACTTCGGCCGCATGACGGCTGAAGGCGCCGGTGAAGCTGCAGACATTGTTCGCGCCTCGCACGGCGATGCCCTTGAGCGCCTGTCCATTCCGAAGGACGACGAACCCGCCCCCATCGCCCTGACGATCCCGCTCAAGGGCAATGGCGTCAAGGATTACGCCGCTTTCTGCCGCATCCTCGGCGAGCGCCTGGGAGGGTGCACCACGGTTGATACCGTCAATGGCTGGCAGGAAGACAACGCCGCCGAGATGGCCGAGGCGGAGCGTTGCGCGCCCAAGGCTTACGAGGCTCTGATGCAGATCGCCGGGGCCAAGGGCGCCGAGCTGCTGGGGGCCGCGTGATGGGAAAAGACAGCAGCATCGAATGGACCGACCACACCTTCAATCCCTGGACCGGATGCACGAAGGTGAGCGAGGGTTGCACTAACTGCTACGCCGAGGGCTGGGCCAAGCGGTCGGGCCTCGTTCAGTGGGGGCCGAAGGGCGAGCGCCGCCGCACCAGCGCAGCCAACTGGCGCCAGCCCGAGAAGTGGGACCGCCTAGCCGCCGCCGATGGTCGCCGCGCGAAGGTGTTCTGCGCCTCGCTGGCGGACGTGTTCGAGGACCACCCCAGCATTGACCCGCAATGGCGTGCGGACCTGTGGGCGCTGATCGACGCCACTCCGCATCTTGATTGGCTGCTGCTGACCAAGCGGCCCGAGAATATCAGCCGCCTCTGGCCTTTCGGCTTCTATGACGAGTTCTTCAGTTGGCCCAACGTCTGGATCGGCACCACGGTGGAGAACCAGGAACAGGCCGACGCTCGCATCCCGCACCTGATGGCGGTTCCGGCCGCCGTGCGCTTCCTGAGCTGCGAACCCCTGCTGGGGCCGGTGGACCTCGAGAACGTCACCCATCCCTCATGGCTTCCGCCGGCCGACGATCTTCACCCGGAATATTGGCCGGTGGTGGCCTATGACGTGCTGCGCGGTCACATCAAGGGGCCTGACGACATCGGCCAGCCCAAGGTGGATTGGGTCATCGTCGGCGGCGAGAGCGGCCCCAAGGCGCGCGACAACGGGTTCGTCGAGAACGCCAGATCTCTGCTGATCCAGTGCAAGGCGTCCGGCGTCGCATTCTTCGGAAAGCAGAATGTGAAGAAGGCTCCGCTTCCGGACGACCTCATAGTTCGGGAGTTCCCCAATGTCTGACGCCATTATCGCCGCCATGCTCAACGACGGTCGGCTGCGCGTCGATGTGGCCACTGGAACGGTTTTCTCGCCCCGGTCCAACACCCCAGGCAAACCGCTCGGCGCGCTCACAAAAAAGGGCTACCTGCGGACATGCCTGCATGTCGAGGGGAAGTCTATTTTCGTGATGATCCATCGGGTCGTGTGCATCGCCGCCCACGGCCTTCCCGAAGGCGACAGTCGCCACGTCAATCACATCAGCGGCCGCCTGAAAGGAGCCATTGATGGCACCCATGGCCTGGACGGGGCCGAGGAGATGGCACTCCTATCCGATGCCGTCACCGAGATCGAGCGTCTGCGGGAGGCTCTGCGGCTTCACCAGGGCGACGTGCATATCCCCGATGACATGGGCGGCTACATCGTGCTGGACGATGCCGCCCAGGAAATGGCGGATGCCGTCAATATCTCCGCCGATCATGGCGAGACCGAGCGCCTCGCCCGGTATCTCAAAGACAATGGCGCTGCTCTGGCGGAGCTTGTGGCGGGCGATGGATGCGACGGGTTTTTGCTTGAGAGCAAAGAGACGGGGGAGTAACCCATGGGCGCGGTCGTCCTCTTCCCAGGTTCGTTTCCGGCCCCGGCCCCCAAGCCGGCGCCAGAGATTGACCGCCCGTTGACCGCAGGCGAAGCGGCGCGGGCGCTGGGTGTGTGCGACAAGGTGTTTCGATCCATCGTCCGTGGGCGCAAACTGCGCTTTATCATCATCGGCAGGCGGCGCAAATATATGGCAGCCGATATCAACGCCTACCTCCGCTCACAGCGGGAGGAGTTCGCATGTCCGTCTTCCGGCCGAAAGGCTCGACCACATGGTACTACGACTTCTGGTTCGAAGGATTTCGACATAAGGCGAGTTGCAAGACCGAGTCCAAAGCCGAGGCCGACGCCATAGAGGCTGCGGTCAAGACGCGACTACGGCGGGAGCATTTTTTCGGAGCGCCGAAGAAGAAGCCGACCATGACCCTGGCTGAGTGCTTCGGGCGCTATTGGGACGAGCGCGGCCAGCATGTGGCCGAAGCCACGTCCGAGTGGGGACGTCTCCAGGTGCTGACCGAGGCGCTGGACGGCGATACCGCGCTGGGCGATATCGACGACAACCGAATCGCCCTGGCGGTGGCGCGGATTCGCGGTCGAACGGTCGGAAGCGGAAAGGCCCGCAAGCTGATCGCCAACGGCACCGTCAACCGATATACCGAATGCCTCCGCCGCGCTTGGCGCCGAGCGGCGAAAATCTGGAAGGTCGAGGTGGGGGCTGAGCCGCTGTGGAAGGACCATCTGCTTGACGAGGCATCCGAGCGCGTCCGCGACTTGACGCCGGCCGACGAAGCAAGGCTGCTGGCGGCGCTGCGGCCGGACTATCGGCCCATGGTCCGCTTTGCCCTGATGGCCGGAATGCGGCTGGGCAACATCCAGCGGCTGACCTGGAAGCAGGTTGATTTCTCCGGGTCGGCTATCACCATCCGCCTCAAGTCGAAATCAGCCGGCGGCCGGCCGCACACCGTCCCGATGACGGGCGCCATGCGCGATCTGCTGTCCGAGGAAAAGGGGAACCACCCCATCTATGTCTTTACCTACGAGTGTGCCCGGCCCCGCACGGGGGCCGCTGGAAGCTGGGAGAAGGGCAAGCGCTACCCATTCACCCGCGACGGCTGGCGCAAGCCCTGGGTGGCGGCGCTGAGGGCTGCGGGCATTGAGGACTTCCGCTTCCACGACACCCGGCACACGGCGGCGACGCGGACCCTCCGGGCCAGCGGCAATCTCAAGGCGGTCTCCAAGATGTTGGGGCACACCGACATTATGACGACGGCGCGCTATGCCCACGCCCTGACTGGTGACGTGCTGGCGGCCATGGAGGCGGCGCAGTCCCACGGGAGTCCCACAGCAGCACCCGCGAAGGGTTCCGAAAACACTGGAAATCACATGAGAAAACAACGAGGTGCCGCGTGATGGGCCGCATGTTCCCAAAGCTAGCGCTCTACCAGGCTGAGCTACACCCCGTGGGGCTGGTTCTATCGGTTTTCGCGTCGCCCCGCAAGGTCAGCCGGTGCTCCAGGCGCGGGGACGTCGCATGCCGGCGATCTTGCAGGTCTGCTGGACATAGCCGTAGGGGAACAGCTCGAGCACCCGGTTGCGGCCGGCGCCGGTGGCTTGCGTCAAATGCTTTATGACGTGGCGGACATCGGGGGCGGCCCGGTGCTCGTCCAGCCAGATCCGCATGAAGCGAAGGACGATCCAGTGCTCCTCACCGAGCATGATGCCCTCGGCTGCGGCCAAGTCCTCGGCCGCCTCCTCGCTCCAGTCGAGAGGGTCCATCAGGTAACCCTCGGCATCGGTGGGCGGCGGATTAAGCATGGCAGTCAGACTCCGGTGGATCAGGACCGGATTATATTATATTTTCCTGATGGAACTTGAATTTGACGGCGATCAATCCTCCCCCGAACCCGGTTCGGGGGAGGGAGATCACACAAGGTCAATCGGCGACGATGGCGTCGTCGGGGTCTTCTGCCCAATCGGCGGCCGGCTTTGGGGTACGGGCGATCCACTGCTCAAGCTCGGCGACGTGCTCCGCCTCCTCCGCGGCCATTTCCTTGGCCATGGTCCGGACTTCGGCATCGTCGCTGCCCTTGGCTTCGGAGGCATAGTACTCCATGCCGCGCCTTTCGTTCTCCAGCGCAAATTCCAGTGCGTGATACGGCGTCATCATGTAGTGGGTGCCGCTGGCGGTCCCGACTTCCGGCGGTTCCGGAGTATTCCAGCGGAACTGCCAGGACTTCAGTTTGGGCAATTCGTGGTCCTTGACCCGCTCGGCGACCGAGACTCCGTGCAGGCGCGAAAATTTCGCCATCTGCCGGAATAATTCGGCCACTTCCGGGTTGTTGTGGACGTCCATGGTGTCGGCGAGTTCTTCGTAACGATCCGCCGCTTCGCTCTCCATCGCCAGAGCATGGGCGAGGAACGTGGCAACCTTGGTGGTCATGTCCTCTAATCCTCCTGAATAGTCAGAGGCGGCGGGTGGCGGCGACACCGTCTCATCATGGAGGAGAGTATGCCCGAGGTTTTCGCCTTAGGCTATGGCCCTTCGGTCAGAGGGGCTTCACCGGGACTCCCGGCCCTTGAGATAGAAAGCCACCGCCTGGGCGCGATTGCCGACGCCCAGCTTGTCGTACAGGTTCTTCAGGTGGAACTTGACGGTGTTGAGCGAGATATCGAGCTGGCTGGCCATCTGCTGATTGGTCAGGCCGCCGGCCAGGGCCGCCAGCAATTCCCGCTCGCGCGGGGTCAGGCCGGCCAGCGGGTCGCTGGCCAGACTGGAGACGTCGATGAACGGGAATACCATGCGTCCCGCCGCCACCGCCACGATGGTGTCGAGCAGTTGCTCCGGCGGTTCGCGCTTGGAACAAAAGCCCGCGGCGCCAAGCGTCATGGCCTGACGCGGCACGTCGGGATTGGGGCTGCCGGTATAGACGATCAGGCGGGGCGTGTCGGTTCGCCCCCGCAGGGATTGGAGGACGCCGCGACCATCAAGGTAGGGCATTTCCCACCCGATCACCCCGACATCGAAAGGAGTCTTCTCCACCGTCTCCAGGAACTTCTCGCCATCGCTGGCGACTGCGGCGACGTTGAAGCGTTCATCGCCCTGGAACAGCTTGATCAGGCTGCTCTGGAGCAGAGGATTCTTCTCTGCGATGACGATGGTGATCGGTCGGCTCTGTTGAACGGCCATGGATCCTGATCCTCCCCCGGGGCCCCTATTTAGACCCCGCCCCGAATTGGGGGGTATTCTTACCCCTAACGTGCGTCAAGGCAAACGCTCATCATGTCCTGTTTAGACATTTTCCTACACTTTTCCCACACCAGGGCACGGGAGGAATACTACGCCCGTCGCGGCCCCCGACGGTATGCCCTTGGAGGAAAAGAAAAGGCCGGCCAAGCCCCTTGGGGCGGCCGGCCCGGATGACAGAAATCGATACGCTCAGGCCTGCTCGGCCCAGGCGCGGATATCGAACTTGCCGGTCTCGTCTTCCGGCTGCGGCCTGACCGCGACCGGGGTTTCCACCGGCTTGGCGGTGGGTGCGGCGGCGACCGGAGCCGGTTCGATCTTCACCGACGGTACCGGCTGCTTGGCAGGGGCGGTCGCTTCGGTGGTGGGGAGGGTGGATTGCTGCTTGAGCGAGGCGGAGTGGACCAGGGTCGAACCCGGGCGGTAGACAAAGCCTTGGGTCTTATAGACGCGGCTGCCGTATTCATTGGAGGGACGGTACCAGACCCGCACCTGACTCCAGTCGTTGTTGGAGGAGACGTCGATCACCGGGACAGCCTCGGTCACCTGACCGCGGCCAGCGCTGCGATGCGGCGCCCAATTGGCGTGATCGACCAGGATGACACGGCTGCTGGCGATCTTACGAATGACCGAGACGTGACCGTGGGACATGCTGCCCTGGCGCTTGAAGACCAGAACCGCGCCTTCCTTGGGGGTTACGCCGCGATCATAAAGGCCCTGAGCGGCTTCCCACCACTTCCAGGCATCGCCCTTGAGATTGAGACCGGTGACTTCACGGGCGTAGGCCACGCATTGTAGGGCGGCCTTGGCATCGCCGGGCACCGCTAAGGCGATGGCCGCTGCGAGCAGGATTGCTGTCTTCCTCACCCGGGCCCCTCCGTCCGGTTATTCGTTGGACCGATTGTGGCCATTTGAAAAGTCGATGGCAACCCAATTAATACAAATCCATGTAAAATTTTTGTAAGAAGATGTCACAAGCTATCGTGGCTCGTCGTCCTGGTGATGCCATGGGCAGTAAAATCTCGGCCACATCGGGGTTGGGGCTGGATCGAGACGGGGCGGCACCGCTATCATCTTCTCCTCGCGGATTTTTTTTATTCTGTCAGGAGGACCGGCACGGTGAAGCGGGCAATATGCATGGCGGCGGCTGCCGGAATCGGTCTCCTTGCCGCCTGGAGCCCCGCCGGGGCGGCCGAGCGGCGGACCCTGGTGATCGCCGGTGGCGAAGTCACCGGCTATTACTTTCCGGTGGCCGGTGCGCTGTGCCGCGTTATCAACAAAGACCGTCCGCACGGCATGACCTGTGCCGTGATGCCGTCCTCCGGTTCGGCGGCTAATTTGGCGGCGCTGCGCGATGGCGATGCCGACCTTGCCCTGGTCCAGTCTCGGGCCGCCCAACTGGCGGTGGCCGGTGAGGAGGGGTTCAAGGAAGCCGGCCCCATGCCTGATCTGCGGGCGTTGATGGCGCTGCACAGTGAGGTGGCGGTGGTGGTTGCGCGGCCGGGCTCGGGCATCGAGAATCTTGGCGATCTCAAGGGGAAACGGGTCAATCTCGGCCGGCCGGGTTCGTTCCAGCGCGCCATGGCCGAGGCGGTAATCGACGCTTCCGGCCTGTCTCAGGGTGATCTTTCCGTGCTGGTCGAACTGGATCTGACCGAGCAGGTGGCGGAACTGTGCCAGGGCAACATCGATGCTGCGGTGTTCACCGGTATCCATCCCATGGCCGAGGTTCAGGCCGTGGTGGAGGAATGCGGCGCCAGTCTGGTCTCTATCCGCAGCAAGTCCATGGACTCGTATCTGCGCAAGGCTCCGGCGGTGTCTCGTTTTGTAGTCAAAGGCGGGACCTATGATGGCCAGAAGGAGGATGTGGCAGCCATCGGCTACAAAACTCTGCTGGTCGCAAATCACTTGCCGGCGGAAGATATCGCCGACGTGCTCAAGGCGGTGACGGCCAATTTCTCCGCCTTTACCCGGCTGCATCCGGCGCTCAAGGGTCTGAGCAAGCCGGATGGCTCCCGCGATGGTATCCCTATCCGTATGGTCGAGAGCGTCGCGCCCTAAAAACAACGCCGCCGCCCGTGAGGGCGGCGGCGCGTTTCGTCCGAAAGGCGTGAAGTTACTTCACGGTCTTCAGATAGGCCACCACGGCGGCCACGTCTTCGGGCTTCTTCAGGCCGGCGAAGGCCATCTTGTTGCCGGGGACGGTGCCCTTGGGGTCGCTGATGTACTTGGTCAGGTTGGCTTCGTCCCAGGTCAGGCCGGCGGCGGCCATGGCGGGCGAGTAGGTGAAGCCGGCGGCGGTGCCGGACTTCCGGCCGACCACACCGGCCAGGCTGGGGCCGATGCCGTTCTTGCCGGCTTCGACCTTATGACAGGCCTTGCACTGGTTGAAGGCGGCGGGGGCATCTTCGGCCGAGGCGGCGAAGGGAACGGCCAGCAGGGCGGCGGCGGCGAGGAAGCCCAGCTTCTTGGTGTTGAGCATCAGGTATCTCCAGTTGCGCAGGATGGATTGGTGGCGCGATGCGCCCCTTATCCCCTAGGATTGTGTCGAATTCAAGAGCCTGTGGGCAATCATTGGTCTTATCGGGGGCGGATGCCTCACTTCACGGTCTTGAGATAGGCCACGATGGCGGCGATGTCCTCGGGGCTTTTAACCCCGTTGAAAGCCATCTTGTTGCCGGGGATGAATTCCTTGGTATTGACCAGATACTTGGACAGGGCGGCTTCGTCCCAGGTCTGGCCCCAGGCGACCATGGCCGGCGAATAGGTGAAGCCCGCTGCCGTACCCGCCTTGCGGCCGATAATGCCGGCCAGCGAGGGGCCGATGAGGTTCTTGCCGGCCTCGACCTTGTGGCATGCTGCGCATTGCTTGAAGGCGGCCGGTGCCTCCTGCGCGCCAGCGGCCAAGGGGATGGCGGCAATGGCAAGGCCGAAGGCCAGGGCCAGGGCCAGTCTGGTGGTGCTAAGCATGGACGTCTCCCAACTTTTTCGCCGTCATCGGCATTCCTTGCCTTTATCCTCCAGCCTTCGGTTGCGTTCAAGGGACGGCGCGCTATAAGGGCGGCACCATGACCGATCTGCCCATTGAAACCGTCATCTCCGAGATCCGCTCCGCCTTGGCCGGGGCGCCGGGGCTGGTCTTGCAAGCGCCGCCCGGCGCCGGAAAAACCACTCGGGTGCCGCTGGCGCTGCTGGACCGGGATTGGTTGGCGGGCAAGCGTATTATCATGCTGGAGCCCCGAAGGCTGGCTGCCCGGGCGGCAGCCAGCCGCATGGCAGCTACATTGGGAGAGGAGCCCGGCGAGACCGTGGGGTGGCGGATTCGCTTCGACAAGCGGGTGGGGCCCAAGACCCGGATCGAGGTGGTGACCGAAGGCATTCTGGTGCGCATGCTTCAGGACGATCCCGAGCTGTCGGGCGTCGGGTTGGTGATCTTCGACGAATTTCACGAGCGCTCGCTGCATGCGGATCTCGGCCTCGCCCTGGCGCTGGAGTGTCAGCAAGGCTTGCGCGACGACCTCAAACTGCTGGTGATGTCGGCGACCCTGGACGGCGGGCCGGTGGCGGCGTTGATGGGCGGGGTGCCGGTGGTGACCAGCGAGGGGCGTGCCTTTCCGGTGGAGACCTGTTTTCTTTCCCGTCCGGAACCCCGGCGCTTCGGCGACGAGGTGGCTCAGGCGGTGGTCCGGGCGTTGATGGACGAGACCGGCGACGTGCTGGTGTTTCTCCCCGGTGCCGGTGAAATCCGCCGGGTGGAGGCGCTGCTGGCCGAGCATCCCACCTGCCGCGATGTGCTGATCGCGCCGCTTTACGGCGATCTGTCGCAGGAGGCCCAGGACCGGGCCATCCGCCCCGGCGAGCGGCGCAAGGTGGTGCTGGCCACCAGTATCGCCGAGACCTCGCTGACCATCGAGGGGGTGCGGGTCGTGGTGGATGGCGGCCAGATGCGGGTGCCGCGCTTCGATCCCGGCTCGGGCATGACCCGGCTGGCGACCCTGGCGGTGTCCCGCGCCTCCGCCGATCAGCGGCGGGGTCGGGCCGGACGGCTGGGGCCGGGCGTGTGTTATCGCCTGTGGACCGAGGCGGAGGATCGGGCGCTGCTGCCCTGGACCGCGCCGGAAATTGTCCATGCCGATCTGGCGCCGCTGGCGCTGGACCTGGCGCAATGGGGGGTGAGGGCGGTGGGCGATCTCGCCTGGCTCGACCCGCCGCCAGCCGCCCATCTCGCCCAGGCGCGGACGGTGCTGCGCGGCCTGGGGTCGGTGGACGGCGAGGGGCGTATTACCGGTCACGGCCGCGAGATGGCGCGTCTCGCCCTGCATCCCCGCCTCGCCCATATGGTGCTGAAGGCCCGTTCCCTCGGTCTGGCCGGTCTGGCCTGCGACCTTGCCTCCCTGCTGGAGGAGCGCGACGTGCTGCGCGCCGGGCGCGGCTTCCGGGATGGCGATATCCGGCTGCGGCTGCATGCACTGCGCTCGGGCGAGGGCTTTGATCCCCGCCATGGCCTGGGGGTGGACAAAGGGGCGCTGTCCCGCGTCCGCCAGGGGGCGCGGGAATGGCGTCGGCGGCTGGGGATCAAGCCCGGTGAGCAGCAAGGCGAGGCGACCGATGCCGGGCTGCTGCTGGCCTTCGCCTATCCCGACCGGATTGCCCGGCGCCGGTCCGGTGGCGAGCCCCGCTACGCCATGAGCAACGGCCAGGGCGCCGCCTTCGCCGAGCACGAGCCCCTGGCGGCGGAAGAGTGGCTGGTGCTGGCCGAATTGGACGGCGACCGCCGCGAGGCCCGCATCTTCCTGGCCGCGCCGCTGACCCTGGCCGAGATCGAGGATCATTTTGCCGCCGAGGTCGAAACGGGGGAGCGTTGCCTCTGGGACCCCCGCGAGGAGGCAGTGCAGGCCCGCCGCCAGCGTCGCCTGTGGCAATTGGTGCTGGAGGACAAGCCGCTGGCCAAGGCCGATCCCGCCGCCCTGGCTGGCGCCATGATCGACGGCATCCGCGCCATGGGATCGGCCTGCCTGCCCTGGACGCCGGAGTTGGAGCGGCTGCGGGCACGGGTGGCCTTCATTCGTGCCCTGGAGCCCGAGGGCGGCTGGCCCGACCTGTCCGACGCGGCCTTGCTGGATCATCTGGATCAGTGGCTGGCGCCCTATCTTGGCGGCATCACCCGTCGCGCCCATCTCGCCCGCCTCGACCTGGGCGCCGCGCTGGGGGCGATGCTGGACTGGGAACGCTCCCGCCGTCTCGATGAACTGGCACCGACCCATGTCGCCGTGCCATCCGGTTCCCGCGTCGGGATCGATTATTCCGGTGAGGTGCCGGTGCTGGCGGTGCGGCTGCAGGAGATGTTCGGCTGTGCCGACACGCCGCGCATCGCCGGGGGGCGGGTGGCGCTGCTGCTGCACCTGCTGTCGCCGGCCCGCAGGCCGGTGCAGGTGACCCGCGATCTGGCCAGCTTCTGGGCCAATGCTTATCGCCAGGTCAAATCCGACCTCAAGGGCCAGTACCCCAAGCACTGGTGGCCCGACGATCCCATGCAGGCAGAACCCACGGCGCGGGCCAAGCCGCGGAAGTAGCTACCGCCGTCGGGCCAGGATCGCCGTTGCCGCCATGGTGACCAGAAAGACCAGGATGGCCGCTCCGTTGGCCAAGCCGCCCCATTGCCGCAGGGCATGAATTTCCGCCAGATCGCCGGCGAGCCGCAGGAGCAGCGCCGCATGCAGCAGCGCCAGGGGGCCATAGAAATACGGTTTGAAGGGCAACTGCACCTTGAGGACCGCCGGGGCGATCACCGGGGCGTGGCCGAACACCATGGCGAAGACGAAGCCGATGAACAGGGCGTGCAGCGCGGCATCGGCCCGCTCGCCACCCTCGCAGAAGCCCAGGCCGGTCATCAGCAGTCCGGCCACCGCCGCCCAGACATAACCCGAGGCCAGGGCGATCGCCACATAGCGGGTGAGGCCGGGCTGGCGAATGGTGCGGCGGATGACGTCGTTGCCCAGGCTCCATACGGTCAGCGCCATCAGCCCGCCGCCGAAGACCGGCCAGGTGAGAGGATGGCCCGCCACCGACAGACCAATGCCGGCCAGCAGCAGGGCCAGGATCGGGATGAGAGTCGGCGTGCGCCAGCGCCAGGGCGGTAGGAAGCGCGACAGCTCCAGCCGCTCACCGGCGATGGTCAGCACCAGGAATCCCGCCCAGGCCGGGACTGCTTCCGGCGGCGGACGGCCACTCAGCCAGATCAGGTTGCCCACCAGCCAGCACAGGGCGCCCAACGCCAGAATCAGGGTGAAGGTTTCGTGCTGGCGCCGCAGGACCTCGGCAGCCATGGCGACGAAGCCGAGACTTCCCAGCACCATGGCCAGGGCGCCCACGCCGGGAAAACCCGCCAGCAGGGCCAGGGCGCCGACGGCGCTGAGGGCCGGAGCTGCGAAGGCGACGGGACGATCCAGGGCAACGGCCCGTTCCAGCCCGATCACCGTGCCGAAAAAACCCGACACCATCAACGGCCCGTGCACCGCCATCAGGTCGATGCTCGGCCCCGGCCAGCCCAGGCGGCCCTCTCCGGCCGCCATGCCGGCCAGCAGCGCGGCGGCGGCGGCGGCGAACAGCGGCATCCGCCGCAGCGCTACCATCCCAAGGTCCTCTTGGCGGCGGGCGACATGCGCGATGCCTCCCAGAACGGGGCGGGCAACACCTCGACCACAATGTCGGCATGGGGAACGGCGGCGCGGATCAGCCGCTCGGCCTGATCGCGGATATAGGAACTTTGCGGGCAGGCGGGGGTGGTCATGATCATCGCCACCCGAATGGAACTCTCCGTCACCGCCCAGTGCTCGATCAGGCCGAGATCGACGATGTTGACCCCGATATCGGGGTCGATGACCTGACGCAGGGCGTCGAGAACTATGTCTTCAGCGATCATGATGAATTTCCGGGACATGGATGGAGGCGGCCAGGACAGCCTATGCCGCGTGGTTCCCCCTTTCCTTGACCCAGGTCATGCCTTCAGGGCCATTCCTGGTGCTGCGGGGCATCGTCTCCGATCTGGTCCCATCCGGCCTTCGAGCCGACGAAGATATGCTCGGCCACCACCATCTCGACCGGGGTATCCAGCGTGCCGACGCGAAGGCGCACGATATCGGGCGAATTGTCCCGACGGGCGAAGATGGGCGATCCGCAAACGCCGCAGAACCAGCGGTGGACGCCTTCGTCGGTACTGTAGGCCTTAAGAGAAGCCTCGCCCCTGGTCACTCGGAAGGCCGAGGCCGGGACCTGGGACACCGCGGCATAGGCGGTGCCCGTCGCCTTGCGGCAGCGGGCGCAGTGACACAGGCGCAGGGGGCCAAGTGAGCCGTCGATCTCATAGGCAACCGCGCCGCACAGGCAGCTTCCCTGAAGCATGGCATCCTCCTTAAATCCTGCGAATTGGGTCGGCTTCACGGCGCTCGCCCGATCCTCAGTAAACGGCGGCGATGGCCGAGCCTGCAATGATGGTCGCAAAGGTCGCGAGGCCCATGGCCGCCAATCGCCAGATCAGCCGGGGAGTCGCCAGCAAACCGGCCGACCGGCCGATGATCGAGCCCATGCCGATCCATCCCGTGGCCACCAGGAGGACGAGACCGGAGAAGCCGGCGAGCCACGGGATGATTTGGCCGAGGGGGCCGGGGGGAAAGATGCTGAGTGCGAAAATCAGCGCTTTGGGATTGAGCAGGGTGGTCACGAAGACCCTCCGGACGGAGATGGATACTTCGTCCGTCCTGAATCCTTCTCCGGCCTGCCTCCAGAGGCTGACGGCGCTGAAGATCAGCCACAGGCTGGCCGCCAGCTTCAATGCGATTGCCGCTTCCGGGTGGCGGGCGATGATCGGCCCGGCCACGCTGATCAAGGCCGAAATGGAGATGAGGTACCCGCCGATCTCGGCGGGATACAGCTTCAATGAGCGGCGAAAACCGAAAGCCGCCCCCGAAGCGGCCAACAGGGTGTTGGTGGGACCCGGTGTCGCCAGCAGGGCCAGGACGGCCAGGGAAAACAAAATCGGATCGGTCATCGGATCACCCCGTGAAATACATCCAGCGCCCGAAGGCGAAGCCTACCACGGCGCCCAGTGCCATCACCATCACCGCCACCCCCAGCTTCCAGCCGAGATCGCTGCCGGGGCGGTAGCTGTCGATGGTGTCCGTGAGTTCCTGGTCCCAGCTCTGCTCCGGTGCCGGGCCATGGGCCAGCGGCTCGGTCTCGTGGACCTGCGGTAGGGCGGCGGGAGTGTCGTCGGCGGGGCGCGGCTTGCGCCAGTCCGTGAGATGCGCCCGCGCCTGCTCATGGGCGGTCTCGGGCAAGGAGGCGCCGCCGGGCAGCATGCGGGCCAGCACCACCTCCGCCAGCCGCAGATAGGCCGCCGCTGCCGGAGACTCGGGATCCAGCACCACCAGCGGCAGGTCGCGGGCCGCAGCCTCGATCACCTTCATGTCGCGGGGGATCATCACCGGCAGCACCCGGCCGCCGAACGACGCCATGATCGCCTCGGTCAGGCGGTGCATCAGCTCGCTGTCCTCGGTCATGGTGAAAAGGATGCCCATGGTCTCCAGGTCGCGGTTGAAGTGCTTGCGCACCCGCTGGATGTTCCACCACGCCTTATGCAGGCCGTCGAGCGCCAGCGGCGAGGGGACCACCGGCAAGAGTACCACGTCGGCTGCCACGGTGGCGTTGACCGACAGGATTCCGAAGGCCGGCGCGCAGTCGATCACCACGACGTCGACGTCGTCGGGGGTGGAGGCCAGGGCGCGTTCCAGCACGAATTGGGGATCGGGCTTGACCGCGATCTCCACATCGGCCCAGGACAGATCATCGGAGCCAGCGATCAGGCGCAGATTGGGGTAGGGGGTGGGGCGGCAGGCGCGGGCCACGTCCACCTCGCCCCGCAGCAGCTGATAGGCCCCGGTAGCGGCGGGGGAGGCAAGGCCGACGCTGGTGGTGGCGTTGCTCTGGGCGTCGAGGTCGAGCAGCACCACCCGCTTGCCCAGCGCAGCCAGACAAACCGCCAGATTGACGCTGGTGGTGGTCTTGCCGATGCCGCCCTTCTGATTGAAGACCACGACGACGGTAGGTTTGGCTGCTTCGTCGGACATGCTTGCCCCCACTCCCAGAGTAGTGGGAGGACAATACCCAGGCGGTGGCCATCCCCGCAACCGGCAAGCTTGTAATCCCCTGTTGTCGAGCCAGGGGAAAGACCCTATACTCCAGCCACCGTGAGCCAGCCATACTTAGACATCATCCGCCTGATCGAACGCCTCCACAGACATTTCCTTGATGTCTTGCGGACCGAGCTGCGTCGTCTCGGCATTGAAGACATCAATGCCGTCCAGGCCCTTCTTCTGTACAATATCGGTGAGAACGAGGTGGTGATTCGCGACCTCAAGGATCGCGGCTATTACCAGGGCTCCAATGTTTCCTATAACATCAAGGCGCTGACCGAGTGCGCTTACTTGATGCAGGAACGCTCTCCCCATGACCGGCGTTCGGTTCGCCTCAAGCTGACCGACAAAGGCATGGATCTGTGCAATGCCATCCGCAAGCTTCAGGACGAGCTGGCGGTGGCCCTGGGCGACGACGACCAGACCCAGACCCAGCTCGGCACCACGCTCCACACCATGCAGCGTCTGGAGCGTACCTGGACCGACTTCGTCCACTACGGCAAGATTCGCGGCGTTTAGCACGCTCTCGGGTTCCGGGAGCTTCCTCCGCGTTCCGACGTCGCTCCGTTTCCTCGACGCTTCGGCTGCGCCTTGGCTCGATGCAACAAATCTTCCGCCTCGCCTCCCGTCGTGCTATGTCCGCCTCCTGATTCCGCAGAGGAGGCCTGACCGCCATGATCCCCCGCTATTCCCGTCCGGAGATGACCAAGATTTGGGAGCCGGAAAACCGCTTCCGTATCTGGTTCGAGATCGAGGCCCATGCCTGTGACGCCCTGGCCGAAATCGGGGTGATCCCCAAGGAGTCGGCCAGGACGGTGTGGGAAAAGGGCGACCTGCCCTATACCCCGGCTCGTTCGGCCCGAATCGACGAGATCGAGCGCGAGACCAAGCACGACGTCATCGCCTTCCTCACCGAACTGGCCGAGCATGTGGGGCCGGAGTCGCGCTTCATCCATCAGGGGATGACCTCTTCGGACGTGCTCGACACCTGTCTCAACGTCCAGCTGACCCAGGCTGCCGACATTCTGCTGGCCGATCTCGACCGGCTGCTGGCTGCGCTGGAAAAGCGCGCTTTCGAACTGAAGGACATGGTGTGCATGGGCCGTTCCCACGGCATTCATGCCGAGCCGGTGACCATGGGCCTGCGCTTCGCCACCTTCTTCGCCGAGTTCCAGCGTAACCGCCGCCGCCTTAAGTCGGCGCGGGAAGACGTTGCCACCTGCGCTATTTCCGGCGCGGTCGGCACCTTCGCCAATATTGATCCCCGGGTCGAGGAGCACGTGGCGGCCAAGCTGGGGCTCAAGCCCGAGCCGGTCTCCACCCAGGTGATTCCGCGCGACCGTCACGCACAGTTCTTTTCCACGCTCGGCATCATCGCCAGCTCCATCGAGCATCTGGCCATCGAGATCCGCCATCTCCAACGCACTGAGGTCCGCGAGGTGGAGGAGTATTTCTCGCCGGGCCAGAAGGGCAGCTCGGCCATGCCGCACAAGCGCAACCCGGTGCTGACCGAGAACCTCACCGGCCTGGCCCGGCTGGTGCGTGGCATGGTGGTCCCCGCCCTGGAGAACGTGGCGCTTTGGCACGAGCGCGACATCTCCCACTCCTCGGTGGAACGCATGATCGGGCCCGACGCCACCGTTACCCTGGACTTCGCCCTCAACCGGCTGGCTGGCGTGGTGGAGAATCTGGTGGTCTATCCCGACGCCGTCGCCCGCAACCTCAACCAGCTGGGCGGACTGGTGTTCTCGCAGCGGGTGCTGCTGGCCTTGACCCAGGCCGGCATGAGCCGGGAAGACAGCTACAAGGCGGTGCAGCGCAACGCCATGAAGGTGTGGCAGGAAGGCGCCAACTTCCTCGACCTGCTCAAGGCCGATGCCGAGGTGTCGGCCAAGATTCCGGCCAAGTCGCTGGAAGATCTGTTTGACCTCGGCTACCATACCAAGCACGTGGACACCATCTTTACGCGAGTGTTTGGCCGGGCTTGACAGGGCGAGGGCGGCCTCGACCGTGATGAAAGGTGACATTTCTATTCGCTTTCCGTCATGGTCGCGGCGGTCCCCGGCTGGAATTCCCCGAATATCCTTGGGTCTCGGGGGAATCGTTCAGGTTGAGGGGAATGCCCTACAGACTTTTTTCTAGCTGTGTCATTGGACGGGGCGGACTAATATGCCGTTTCGCATAGCCCTGGGGTTTTTAGGGGTTTTCCAAGACCATGACCATGACCGCTAGCGTTGCTCCGAAGGCCGGGGCCGATACCTATCTTTCCCCAGGGCGCACGCTGGTGGTTATTGATCCCAGCCCGCGTCAGCGCGACGATCTAGCCAAGCTGGCCGCCTCGGCCTTTCGGGTTTCCGATTTTCCGGATGTGGATTCGGCGGTGGCCAGGGTGCTCAAGCCGCCATCGGCCATCGTCATGGGCGAAGGGGTGGCGGCCAATGACCGCAACCAACCAATCCGGCGTCTGCGCCGGCACCCGGCCTTCGGCCGCACTCCGGTCATCCATTTCGGCGCCTTGGTCAAATCGGGCAATCAGCCGGATGCCAGTCCCGACGCCCAGGTCAAGCCGCCCGTCTCGTCGCATGACCTGATCTGCCTGATCTGCGGCTTGGCCGACAAGGCCGTGGAGGAGGATTGGGACAAGCTGCCGGAAGGGCCGCGTGCTGCGCTCCGCCAGACTCTTACCCTGTTCAAAGGGGTCTCGGACCTGATGGGCGAGGGTAAGGCCATCGAATTCAAGACGGTCTCCTCAGCCTGCGCGCCGGTCCTCAACTCGGTGCGGGATTCCGCTCATTCCTATATTTTCGAAGGCCTGCGCGACCATAACGACATCTGGTACGTTCACTCGCTACGGGTGGCGACCTTGCTGGCGCTGTTCGGCTTCAAGATCGGCCTTGACGACAACTCTCTGATGACCCTGGCCTCGGCCGGTCTGGTGCACGATTTCGGCAAGACCGCCTACCCCACTCAACTCACCCACAAGATGGGGGCGCTCAGCCAGCAGGAACTGGCGGTGGCGCATGATCACGTCAAGGGCACCGCCACCTATCTGCGGCAGCATTCCGATGCGCCCAGGGCGGTAATCATGGTCGCCGAGCAGCATCACGAGCGTTTGGATGGCAGCGGCTATCCCGGCAAGCTCAAGAACGGCGAAATCAACGATCTCGCCCGCATGGCCGCCATCGTCGATGTCTTCGCCGCGCTCACGGAACGCCGGCCCTATCGTGCCGCCATGGCGCCGTTCCAGGCACTGGAGGTCATGCAGGAGCTCATGCGCGAAAAGCTGGACCAGCGTCTGGTCCGGTTGTTCCGCGACATGCTGCTGGAGGCGGTTTAGGCGGTTCCCTCGCCCGGCGGCGGGCGAGGGGATCAAGCCGAAGCGAGCTTTTCCGCCAGAATGAAATAGTGACCATCGGCCTCGATCACGGCTTCCCGGGTGCCTTCCCGGGTTGAGGCCTGCTCCACGACGGCCGCCGTCGGAGCAAGGCTGGCCTTTGCCGCATCCAGGGAGGCCACGTAGATGTAGGACGTGGTCCGCTCGACCAGCAGGGCTACGGTCCAGGGGCGGAACTGGCGTTCCATGAAGGCCTGGGTCGCCACCAGCAAATAAGTCGCGCCGGCGCGCAGGCCGACGCAATCCGGGGTTCCCGTTTCTACCTGCTCGAAGCCGAGATCAAGGTATTGCTGGACCGCCACGGAAATATCCGGCAGCACGGTCAGCGGCGTAACTCGCCGGATCGGCCCGTCCACGCTATTCCCCCTCGGGGAACACCGCCCAGTCGGGCTTGCGCGCCGTCAGGGTGGCGCCCCCCGAGGTGAGGCCCACTCCTCCCGAGGCGCGGAACTGTTCGAGGCGGACCAGCGCCAGCCCGACATTGCCCGAACTGGAGCGCATCTCACCGGCCTCGGCCTCGCCCAGGCGGATGTCGCTGCCCACCACCGGGGCCGGGCCGCTGAACTCCACCGGCATCAGCCGCTTCTTGATCAGGCTGCGATATTTGGTCCGCGCCGTCAGTTCCTGGCCCATATAGCAGCCCTTCTGGAAATCGACGCCCTTCAACTCATCGAAGCCGTTTTCCAGCAGCAAACCCTTATCGATTTCGATATCGCGGCTGCCGTCGGGCAGGCCCAGGCGCAGCCGGGCCTGATCCCAGACTTCGAACGGCGCGGCGGCGAAACCATTGGCCGCCAGTACGCGCTCGCCACCGTCGGCGGGCAGCAGCAGACGCAGGCCGCTCTCCGCCAGACGGGGATCGACGAAGGCGACGCCGCCGGCGAATTCAGTGGCGGCGCCGGCCTCGGCTTCCAGGTCGAACACCTTGGCGGCACCGTCGCCCAGGGCGGCGAAGGCCGCCAGGGTGGAGGACAGAGCCAGGGTGACCTTGGCTCGCAGTTTGTACATGGACAGCTTCTTGCGCAGGTCCTCGGCCCGCGCAGCCTCGGTCTCGATGAGGAACAGATCGCCCAGCTCGACCACGAACAGGTCGAACAGGAATTTGCCCTGGGGGGTGAGGAGGCCGGCATAGACCGCGCGGTCGCCCGCCACCTTGGTCATGTCGTTGGAGACCAGGCCCTGGAGGAAAGTGCGGCGGTCCTCGCCGCCCACTTCGATCACCGCCCGCTGCTCCAACCGCACGAAAACCCTGTCCGTCATGATGCCGCTCTCCGGAAATGCCCGAGGGAAAAAGGTGAGGCATGGCGGCCGGGATGACAAGGCTTCGTTACCGCCTTATAAGGAACCCACCATGCATATCACCCTTGTGGACGATTCCATTCCCTTCGACGGCTACAGTGCCGCCAGCCGGGCCCTGGGCGGGGCGGAAAAGGCCTTTGCCTCGCTGCCCGGCGCCCTGGCCCGGCGTGGCCATACCGTGCAGGTGATCAACCGCTGCCGCTGGGGCATGTTCGTGGAGGGCGCCCAGTGGGAGCCTTTCGACGGCAAGAGGCCGCTGCGCACCGATGTGCTGATCGCCTATCGCAAGCCGTCGCTGCTGGAATTCGTGCGTCAGGCCGGCAAGCGGGTGCTGTGGTTCACCGGGCCGGGCCGGCTGCTGGATCGCCCCGCCACCCGTGAGATGCTGGCCACCCATAAGCCGTTGCTGCTGCTGACCGCCGAGGCCCAGGCCCGCGACTTTCAGGCCCGGGGCCTGCAGGCCGGTCTGCTGCCCATGGCGGTG
>Ga0265313_10001798_pt1 | contig 19605 bp, 24 predicted proteins | sample 4123metaG_FD_203122 | JGI IMG/M metagenome (GOLD analysis project Ga0265313, IMG submission 203122) | Rhizosphere microbial communities from Carex aquatilis grown in University of Washington, Seatle, WA, United States - 4-1-23 metaG | ecosystem: Host-associated > Plants > Roots > Rhizosphere >...
GCGGTGGGGAATCCTCGTGCCCTGCTATGAGCCGGCTCACCCGCCGATGCTCGTCTTTTGGACCGAGGCAGCCCCAAGACGAAACCACGGTCATGCGGTACCCAACCCGCGCATGAGAGCGTGCTCAACCGTCGTCCTAGGCCCCGCCTCCTGCCGTGGGCACTCCCGAAAAATAGCACCTGGGCGCAACCAGGGCGGCGACGCCTGCGCAAAACGGTTGACAGCGAACATGAGAGCAGGCTGTTGAAAAGCTGATTTTGGCCCGCCTCTTCCTTCGAGACAGCCGGCTCGCGGCTTCCTCAGGATGAGGCTACCGCATTGAAAACAAAGACCTCATGCTGAGGAGGCCGCCGATAGGTGGCCGTCTCGAAGCATCCTCGCCGCCGGGAGACGTTCTTTTTCAATAGCCTGCCAGCCGGCTGCGCTATACCAACGCCGAGCTACGGGCGCTGGAGGGGTGATCGGGCGAGGACGAACGGTGGCTCGCGCGCCGGCTGGGCCGCGAAAATCCGTGCGCTGCGGCTATTTCCCTTCAGGGAAGTCGGCGCCCAGCGAAACCTCCCGCCAGCGCTCCAACTCGTCGGTGAAGCGCTTGAACTTGGCGGTCACGGCGTCGTAGGCCGGGCGCCCGAGCACCAGATGCAACGGCGGCTCGGCAGCCGCCACGGCGGCGATGATGGCTTCGGCGGCGCGGACCGGATCACCGGGCTGGGTCCCGCTATACCCCTGGATGGCGGCCCGGCGGGCGCCGGCGGTTTCCGCATAGTCGGCGATGGAGGTCTTCGGCACCTTCAGGGAACGGCCGCCCCAATCGGTACGGAACGGACCCGGCTCGACCACGGTCACCTTGATTCCCAGCGGCGCGCATTCGGCCGCCAGCGCCTCGGACAGGCCTTCGACCGCGAACTTGGTGGCGTTGTAGTAGCCGATGCCGGGAAAGCCGATCAGCCCCCCCATGGAGGAGATGTTGATCACATGCCCGGACCGGCGCGCCCGCATGCCGGGCAGCACCGCCTTGGTGACATTGGTCAGCCCGAACACATTGGCTTCGAACATGGCGCGGACCTCGTCGTCCTCCCCCTCCTCGAGGGCGGACAGGTAGCCATAGCCGGCATTGTTGACCAGAACGTCGATACGGCCGAAGCGGCTTTCGGCCAGACCGACCGCATCCCTGATCTGCGACGGCACCGTCACGTCGAGGGTCGTGGTCAGGATGGCGGGATGGTCGGCGAACTCGTCCAGGCTGGACAGGGTGCGGGCGGTGGCCACGGCGCGGTGGCCGTGCTTGACCACGGCGCGGACCAGTTCCCGGCCGAAGCCGGTGGAGCAGCCGGTGACGAGCCAGACGGGGGATTCGGACATGACGGTTCCTCCGGCGAACGGATTTTGGGGCCTTTACCGGGAAGACATGGCCCGAAATGGCACAGGGTCAAGCCGTCCTATTCCTTCTGGTTGTCACCGGCCGGCAGGGGAAGCAGGCGGTACCCCTCGCCCTTGGTCAGCCAGGAGAGATAACCGGTAGCGCCATCGGCGACCAGCAGCGGATGATCCGAGGCATCCTCGGTCCGGGCCAGGGGGCGGGCGGCATCCCAGGTCTCGCCGTCATCGCCGGAGAGTTGAACCAACACGGTGGTCGCCACCCCGTCGAATTCCTTCCAGGCCCGCCAGAGCCGCCCGCCCAGGGCGAGGACCTGCGGCCGCGACGGGGTCCGGGCGGGGTCGCCGAAGCCTTGCGGCTCGGAATAGCCGGCACCGTCCTCGCGGGAATGGGCATAGAACAGCCCCTGGCGCCGGGTGCCGCCGGTATACCATGCCACGTGCCGCACGCCGTCCTCGCCGATGGCCAGCGACGGCCCGTGCATGGGGCAGGCTTCGATGGCCCAGTGGTCTTCGGAAACCCGCTGCGGACTCAACTGGCTGCCGTCGGCCGAGAGCTTGGCCACCGCGTGGTCGCGCAGATTGCCGGGGTAGACGTGGCGCCATGCGTAGACCGGCCCGCCATCCCGGTCGAGCGCCGCCGCCAGCCGGCAGCAATCGCAGGAATAATCCGCCAGGATGCGCTTGCCGGCGAAGGTGGCTCCGCCGTCATCGGACCAGGCCACCGCGACGCCGGTATCGGCATAGGGCTTCCCGGCGGCCTTGGCGGCCCGGTGGTTGCGCTGGTCGAGCCAGGCGGCATAGAGCCGTCCCCCAGGCGCGGCCAGCAGGGTTTCGAAGCGCTGGCCGACCTCGCCCAGCATGCGCACCGGGACCGAAAAGCTGCGGCCGCCGTCGCTGGAGCGGCTGATCAGGGTGACGGCGCTGTAGTGCTGGTCCACCCGGACGCCGAAAGCCGCCACAAGGGTTCCGTCGGGCAGGACCACCAGCTTCGGGCGGGCCTCGCCATTATCGTCGATCACCGCCGGCTCGCCGGGAATGGCCACCGGCGGGGCAAAGCTGGCGCCATGGTCGGTGGAGGCCGAGACCCGGACCACGCCGCCGGCCGACCACACGATCCACATGCGGCCGCCCTCGCCGAAGGCCGGCGTCGCCGAGCGGGCGCAGGCGAGCCCCACCTCGACGCAGGGCTGCGGCTGCGGCTTCTCGCCATGGCCCTCATGGGCCAGGGCCGGCAAGGTGGACATGACAAACATCAAGGCCAGGGTCAGGCATTTCATGGGTTCATCCAACTCGGCGGTCCTTGCACTGGCCGCGAATGAGATTGACTCTCGCCGTCACTCTGCCTAAGGCTGATGGTCGAGTAAAGCGTCAACGGAAAGCATGTTAATGGCGACGGACCGGCGTTCAACCACAGGATGGGGATTGCGGTTTCTCCGGGGCAAAGCCCTGGTGATCGCCCGTCTGCTGGTGGTCGCCTTCGCGCTGCAATTGGCTCTCCCGGGGATCGAGGGCATGGCGCCGGTATCGCTGGCCCGGCCGGGGACCATCACGGCCGACCTGACCGCCTCGCTATGCCATGATGCCTCGGCCGACCATGGCGGTTTCCCCCCGGCCGGGGACGAGCACCATGGAGCCGGCCACTGCCTGTTCTGCCTGCCGCTGATCGGCGCCCACGCCGTTCCCGGCAGCGATATCGCCGTCATCCCCCTGCCGCCCTCGCGGCGGATAGCGGTCCTCGCCGCCCCGGACATCCCGGGTCGCCCGACCCAGCGGCACATCCTGGCCTCTTCCAGGGCGCCGCCCTCCGGTCCTCGCATCGTCTAGCCGGGGGACCGTTCTCATACGGCTCGCGGCGACTTCGTGCCCCGCCTTCCGTCATCGAGGACCGTTCCATGCCCTTCGCCCCCGTGCCGCCGGCCCGTCCGCGCGCCTCCACCGCCCTTGCCGTTCTGCTGTCCCTGGTCGCCGCCCCGGCCTGGGCCACGGACGACGCCAGTCTGCCCGATATCGTGGTCAAGGAGGCCCCGAGCCCGGTGGAGCGCTACCAGTTGCCCAACACAACAGAATCGGTGACCGCCGCCAAACTGGCCGACACCGTCAACGTGGTCGATACCGAGGACGCGGTGAAGTACATGCCCAGCCTGATGGTGCGCAAGCGCAACAATGGCGACACCCAATCAATTCTGGCCACCCGCACCTGGGGGATCAATTCCAGCGCCCGGACCCTGGTCTATGCCGACGACGTGCTGATTTCCGCCCTGATCGCCAACGACAACAGCCGGGGTGGCCCGCGCTGGGGCATGGTGGCACCGGAGGAAATCGACCGGGTTGACATGATGTACGGCCCCTTCGCGGCGTCCGAGGCGGGCAATGCCATGGGCGGCATCCTGCGCATCACCACCCGCATGCCCGACACGCTGGAAGCCACGGCCAAGCAAACCGAATCGCTTCAGTCCTTCTCCCTCTACAACACCCGGGACACCTACCGCACCGACCAGACCAGCGCCAGCATCGGCAACCGGGTCGGCCCCTTGGCCTTCTTCCTGAGCGCCAATAATGCCAACAGTTTCAGCCAGCCCCTGACCATGGTGACCAATGGCGCCGCCGCCCCCGCCGGCACCACCGGTCAGATTTCCGCCGTCAGCAAGACCGGCGCCGCCGCCAACGTTGTCGGGGCCGGCGGCCTGTTGCACACCGTGATGGACACCATCAAGGCCAAGGTCACCTATGACCTGTCCCCGGACATTCAGGCCACCTATATCCTTGGCTTCTGGCAGAATCACGGGCGGTCACGGGTGGAGTCCTATCTCACCGACCGGAGCGGCGCCGCGACCTATGGCGCCGCCTGCACCACGTCCGGCACCGGTTGCTCCTTCGCCAGCAGCAACTACATCCTGGAGCAGGCGCACACCAGCCACGCCCTTTCGCTCAAATCCGACGGCAAGGGCGATTGGGACTTCGAGGCGGTGGCCACCCATTACCAGTATGATCACGATATCCAGACCCAGCCGCTGGGCACGCTGGGCGGCGCCACCTTCACCACCAATGGCAAGTACAGCCAGATGGATGGCACCAACTGGTCCACGGCGGACGCCAAGGGCATCTGGCGGCCAGAAGGCAAGGGCAGCGCCCATGAAGCCAGCTTCGGCGCCCATTACGACCGCTACATCCTGGTCAACACCACCTACACCACCCCCAACTGGCGGATGGTCGGCACCCCCAACGGCGTCAGCACCGACAGCCGGGGCAACACCCAGACCAGCGCGGCGTGGCTGCAGGACGTCTGGAAGATCGCGCCCGATGTCAGGGCTACGCTGGGCGGGCGTTACGAATATTGGAACACCTTTGACGGCTATGTTCTGGCGGCCAGCGGGTCCAGCCGGATGTCGCCCTGGATGAACCGCTCGGCCTTCTCGCCCAAGGCCTCGCTGAGCTGGGACTTCCTGCCGCTGTGGAGCGTCACCGGATCGGCGGCCAAGGCCACCCGCTTCCCCACCGTCTCCGAGCTGTACCAGACCGTCGGCACCGGCGCCAACACCACCATCCCCAACCCGGCCCTCCGCCCCGAACGGGTGAAGAGCTATGAGGTGGCGCTGGAACGCGACCTGGGCGAAGGCAAACTCCGGGCCTCGCTGTTCCAGGAAAACGTCGACAAGGCGCTGATCAGCCAGGCCATGGCCGCCAATAACGGGACCACCGCCACCACGGTCACCAATGTGGATGCAATTCGCAATCGCGGCTTCGAGCTGGCGGCGCAGAAGAGCAATGTGGGATTCGACGGCCTGGACCTGTCCGGCAGCGTTACCTACGTGGATTCGGAAACGCTCCGCGACCCCAACTGGGCCGGCGGCACCCAGGTCGACGGCAAGCGGGTCCCCTATGTCCCCATGTGGCGGGGCACCTTCGTCACCACCTATCGCCCGATGGACGAAGTGGCGCTGACCGCCGCCGCCCGTTACCAGGGCAAGATGTCGAGCACCCTCGATAACACCGACTATGTCCACCACGTCTATGGAGCCTTCGACCAGTTCTTCGTGGTCGATCTGCGCGGTCACTACAAATACAACGAGAATCTTGAAGCGGCCCTGGGCGTCGATAACGTCAACAACGCCAAATATTGGGAGTTCCATCCCTTCCCCCAGCGGACCTTCATAGGTGAACTGAAGATGAAGCTGTGACCCCATGACGATCGCCTACCCCCAGCGCGCGGGATATGCACCGGGCCGGATCGCAGGTCTGGCGGCGGTGGTCGCCTTCCATGCCGGGATCATCTACGCCCTGGCCTCGGGCTTCGGCCAATGCGTCGTCGATCTGGTCCGTCCGCCGCCCGAGTCCCGCTTCGTGGTAGAGGCCAGACCGCTGCCGCCACCGCCGCCCGAACCCGTCAAGCCACAGCCCAAGACCGCACCGCCGCCCAAGGCCTACGTGCCGCCGTCCGTGCTCAAGGCTCCCCCGGCACCCGCCGCCATCACCGCCGTGACCGCCACCCCGCCCCCCGAGCCGGCGGCCCGGACCGGCACGGCCGAGCCGGTCCGGGCGCCGGCCGTCGAGCCGGTGCGGGTAAGCGCCGCACTGGACCCCTCGGCCAGTTGCCGGCCGCCGCAATACCCGGCGGCGGCGCGGCGTAACGGCGAAAGCGGGGCGGTGGTGCTGCGCTTCCTGATCGAGGCCGACGGCACCGTGCTGGACAGCCAGTTGGAAAGCTCCAGCGGCTTCGAACGCCTGGACGAGGCCGCCCAGCGCGGGCTGGCGCTCTGCCGTTTCAAGCCGGGCACCCTGGAGGGCCGGCCGGAACGATCCTGGGCCCGCATGCGTTATGTCTGGAAACTCAATTGATGCCGTATCCCGGAGGACAGGTCATGTCTCGCTGCTTCACCCGTTTGGTCTCCTGGACCGCGCTCGCCGTCCTCGTGACAGCGCCGGCCCAGGCCTACCACCTCCCCGAGGGGGGGGATGGCCACACCCACCTGCAACTGGTGGACAATCCCTACGGCCTCGACGCCCTGTGGGCCCAAAGCGATCTGGTTTCGCGCGGGACCCTGGTGCTGCTGGCGCTGATGTCCATGGCCTCGTGGTACATCCTGGTCGCCAAGCTGATCGAGCAATTCCGCCTGATGCGTCAGGCCAGGGCCGCCGCCAGCTTCTGGAAGGCCCGCTCGGTGGCCGAGGGCATCGAGACACTGGACGGGGCCAGCCCCTTCCACTTCCTCGCCGTCACCGGCCGGCAGGCGGTGGAGCACCACCGCGATACCCTGCTGGAGAAAATCGACCTGCACACCTGGGTCTCCATGTCCATCCAACGCGCCATGGACGAGATCACCGGCCGATTGCAGGGCGGGCTTGCCGTGCTGGCCACGGTGGGCTCCACCGCCCCCTTCGTCGGCCTGTTCGGCACCGTCTGGGGCATCTACCACGCCCTCACCGCCATCGGCATCGCCGGTCAGGCCTCCATCGACAAGGTGGCGGGACCGGTGGGCGAGGCGCTGATCATGACCGCCATCGGACTGGCGGTCGCGGTGCCGGCGGTGCTGGGCTACAACCTGCTGGTCCGGCGCAATAAGGCCGCCAGCGACAAGGTACGCGCCTTCGGCTCCGACCTGCACTCCATCCTGCTGGCCGGAACCTCGGTGGACAGCGGCACGGCCTCGGCGCGGCCGTTGCTGACCAAGGTAGGCTGAGATGGCGATTTCCTTCGGGTCCAACGGCCGGGGCGACGACGATGCCCTGATGGCCAGCATCAACACCACGCCGCTGGTTGATGTGATGCTGGTCCTGCTGATCATCTTCCTGATCACCGTCCCGGTGGTCAGCCACACCGTGCCGGTCAATCTGCCCCGCGAGGTCAACCGGCCCACCGTGACCACGCCGCGCAACGTCACCATCGCGGTCGATGCCGGCGGGCGGGTATTCTGGAACGAGGAAGCCATGAGCGGCTCGGCCCCCCTGGCCGAACGCCTCCGCGAGGCCGCCGCCCTCGACCCCCAGCCGGAAATTCACATCCGGGGGGACCGGGACGTCGCCTATGAGGCGGTGGGCCGGGTGGTCGCCGCCTGCCAGCGAGCCGGCATCGCCAAACTGGGCTTCATCACCGAACCGCCCGCCAACGGAGGCTGACCGCCATGGCCATGACCCTACCCGGCCGCACCGATGCCGACGAACCCGAGATCATGGTGGAGATCAACACCACCCCCCTGATCGACGTCATGCTGGTGCTGCTGATCATGCTGATCATCACTATTCCGATCCAGACCCACGCGGTGAAGCTGGACATGCCGGCGGGACCGCCGCCGCAGGCCGCCCCCCTGCCCGAGGTGGTGTCCCTGGCCATCGCGGCGGACGGGACGCTGGAATGGAATGGCCAGCGCCTTGCCGGCCCGGAGGAGCTGGAGGCCCGGCTGAAGACCGCCGCCACCGGCACCCAACCCGAATTGCATGTGCATCCCGACCGGCGAACCGCCTACCGCCACGTGGCCATGGCGCTGGCCACCGCCCAGCGCAACGGTATCGGCAAGATCGGGGTGGTCGGCGCCGACCGGTTCCCGGACGACACGCCATGATCCGCCGATTGCTCTGCGCTCTCGTGCTGGTCTTCCTGGCGAGTGGCGCCGCCCGGGCCGAGACCAGACCGTTCGTCCGGGGCAGTTGGGCGGATATCCTGGCAGCCCATGCCGGACGGCCGCTGGTGGTTCACCTGTGGTCGCTGACCTGCGCCCCCTGTCTGGCCGATCTGCCCCGTTGGCGGGAGGCGCAGCGCCGTCATCCCTCCATGGCGCTGGTGCTGGTCTCCACCGATGCCGTCACCGAAACCCCGCGACTGGAACGCGCCCTCCAGCGGGCCGGCCTCGGCGGTGTTGAGGGATGGGCCTTCGCCGAATCCTTCGTCGAGCGCCTGCGATTTGAGATCGACCCCGGCTGGCACGGCGAGCTTCCCATCACCCGGCTGATCGCCGCCGACGGCAGCGCCAGGACGGTGACGGGACGCGTCGAGGAATCCGATCTGGCGGCCTGGCTGAAACGCTGATCACCGCCCCCCCGCGAGGGTTTGGAATGAGGGGTCAGCGCTGCTTGGCGCGGAAGGGATGCTGGGGATAGACCCCGAGGATGCGGACCTCGTGGCTGAAGAAGTCCAGCTCCTCCAGGGCCTGACGCAGGCCCTTTCCGGCGGGATGGCCTTCCACGTCGGCGTAGAACTGGGTGGCGACGAATTCTCCGCCCACCATGTAGCTTTCCAGCCGGGTCATGTTGATGCCGTTGGTGGCGAAGCCGCCCATTGCCTTGTAGAGCGCGGCAGCGACATTACGCACCCGGAACACGAAGGTGGTGACGCAAGGGCCGTTGGGATTGGGCTCCACCGCTTCCCGCGCCAGAACCACGAAGCGGGTGGTGTTGTGGGCCGCGTCCTCGATATTGGCCTTGAGCGAGATCAGCCCATAGGCCTCCGCCGCCAGCTCCGAGGCGATGGCGGCGATGGTGGGGTCCTTGCGCTCGGCGATCTCGGCCGCCGCGCCGGCGGTATCGGCACCGACGATGACCTTGAGGCCCAGTTCGCGGATCAGGTTGCGGCATTGGCCCAGGGCGTGGACGTGGCTCTTCACCGAGGTGATGCCGGCCAGGGTGGCGCCCGGCACCGCCAGCAGATGATGGCTGATGCGTTCGAAATGCTCGGCGATGATATGCAGCCCGGCATAGGGCATCAGATGGTGCACGTCGGCCACCCGCCCGGCCACCGAATTGTCGATGGGGATCATGGCATAACGGGCGCGGCCCTCGCGCACGGCGGCGAAGGCATCCTCGAAGGTGGCGCAGGGCAGCGGCGCCATGCCGGGATAGGCGTTGCGGCAGGCCAGATGGGAATAGGCGCCGGGCTCACCCTGGAAGGCGATGGAGCTGTCGGGATTGGGGGCGGTCATCGCTAGGCTTTCAGCAGCGCACGCGCGCGGTCGAGGTCGGCGGGAGTATCGACACCGAGCGGAACCGTGTCAACCAAAGCGGCGTCGATGCGCATGCCGTTTTCCAGGGCGCGCAGCTGTTCCAGCTTCTCGCGGCGCTCCAGAATCCCTTGGGGCAGGGCGACGAATCGGGCCAGGGCTGCGCGCTTATAGGCGTAGAGGCCGATATGGTGGTAATGCGGCCCGTCATTGGCCGGCACGGTGGCGCGGCTGAAATACAGCGCCCGGCCCACTCTCTGCCCGGGGCTAAGTCCCACCACCGCCTTGACCACGTTCGGATTGGTGCGCTCCTCCTCCAGGCTGATCTCGGCGATCAGGGTGGAGATATCCACCTCCGGGACCTCCAGCGGTGCGAACACCGCCCGGATCACTGCCGGATCCAGGGTGGGCAGGTCGCCCTGGACATTGACGATGGCGTCGAACGTCCCTTCGGGGTCGAGCTTGCTCAGCGCCTCCCAGACCCGGTCCGAACCCGAGGGCAGATCGGGATCGGTCATCACCGCCTCGCCGCCATGGGCGCGAACCGCATCAAAGACCTCGGCCTCGGAACAGGCCACCGCCACCGGCCCGATGCCGGCCTCCACCGCCCGGCGCCAGACATGGACGATCATGGGGACGCCGTGGATATCGGCCAGCGGCTTGCCCGGCAGGCGGGTGGCGTGCATGCGGGCGGGAATGAGGATGATGGGATTGAGCGCGGTCATGGCGGGTCCGAAGCGGGGGAACGGGTTTCTACACCCTATCCACAACATTCATTTCGCGCCACACTCTGGCACCGCCTCCTGCGACGGAATCCGACCATGCAAGCCTGTCCCGCCGAATTCGTCACCCTGGCCGAGCGCCTCGCCGATGCCGCCCGCCCGGTGGTGCGGAAATATTTCCGCACGCCGGTGGCGGTGGACGACAAGGATGATGCCAGCCCGGTCACCATCGCCGACCGCGAGGTCGAAGCGGTGCTGCGCGCGATCATCACCGCCGAATATCCCGATCACGGCATCCTGGGCGAGGAGCACGGCAGCAGCAATTGCGGCGCTGAATGGGTCTGGGTGCTGGACCCCATCGACGGCACCGCCGCCTTCATCACCGGCAAACCCAGCTTCGGCACCCTGATCGCCCTGGCCCATCACGGCCGTCCGGTGCTGGGGATCATCGATCAGGCCTTCACCAATGAGCGCTGGCTGGGCGCCGCCGGGCGACCCTCCACCCTGAACGGCGAGCCGGCACGGGTACGGGCCTGTCCCGATCTCGCCCATGCCTACGCCTTCACCACCGCCCCCGAGCTGTTCTGTTCCCAAACCCGTCCAGCCTGGGACCGCATCGCCGCCCGGGTCAAGCGCAGCCGTTACGGCTGCGACTGCTACGCCTACGGCCTGCTGTCCTCCGGCTTCGTCGACGTGGTGGTGGAAGCCGGGCTCAAACCCTACGACTACGCCGCCCTGGTCCCGGTGATCGAGGGGGCGGGCGGATGTATGACTGACTGGTCAGGTAACCCCTTGACCATCCATTCCGACGGCCGGGTCTGCGCCACCGGCGACCGGCGCGTCCATGCCGAAGCGCTGGCGGTCCTGGCGTGACTCCGAAGCAAGCCGACGAGTTCTTCGCCCGGCTGGCGGCGCAGAACCCCGAGCCCAAGAGCGAACTGAACTATACCAGTCCGTATACCCTGCTGGTAGCGGTGGTGCTGTCGGCCCAGGCCACCGACGTGGGAGTCAACAAGGCCACCGGTCCGCTGTTCGCCACGGTGAACAGTCCGGCTGCCATGGTGGCGCTGGGCGAAGAGCGTCTGGCCGAGGCGATCAGGACCATCGGTCTGTACAAGACCAAGGCCAGGAACGTCATCGCCCTGTCGCGCCTGCTGCTGGACAAGCATGGCGGCGAGGTCCCCCGCAACCGCGAGGCGTTGGAAGCCTTGCCCGGCGTCGGGCGCAAAACCGCCAATGTGGTGCTGAACGTCGCCTTCGGTGAGCCCACCATCGCGGTGGACACCCACTGCTTCCGCCTCGCCAACCGCACCGGTCTGGCTCCCGGCAAAGACGTCCTTGCGGTGGAGCTAGGCCTGCTGAAGGCCACGCCCAAGCGCTGGCTGGAGCATGCCCATCATTGGCTGATCCTGCACGGCCGCTATGTCTGCAAGGCACGCAAGCCCGATTGCCCCGCATGCATAGTCCGCGATCTGTGCGGATTCGAGGGCAAGGAGACGGCTTAACCCCGCTCCGCCACGTAGGACTTGAACTCCATGTCGTTGTTGACGATGTGGCCGACCAGCCAAGTTGCCAGCGAATCTCCCAGGGTGCGGATGATGCCGGACCGCACCTCGTCGCAGCCATCGGCGTAATGAGCCATGATGGCGTCGAGGCGCTTGAGCAGCATGACGTGGCTGGTGCGATGGGCGTCGCGGTCGGGAAAGCCCACCGCTTCCTGCAGGGCTTCCTCGCGGGTGAAATGCTCGGCGGTGAGTCGGGCCAGTTCGGCCAGGGTGGCGCCGACGGCGGTACAGTCCACCGGCCCCGGGGCGGCGGTTTCCAGCGTGGCGATCAGTTCCATCATGCGCCGATGATCGGCGTCGATGGACTCGTCGCCCACCACAAGCGTGTCATTCCAGGCGATTGACACCAAACCCCTCCCGGTTGATACCCCAACGCCTGGAAAGACTGTACCGGGGTTGCGGTGAAGGGGGAAGCTGGATGATGGTCGTATCCCATATCCTGGTCGGGGGCGCAGCCTGGGTGGCGGCGGCCCGGCTGGGCGGCATGGCCGGTGATGACGCCCTGGCGCTGGGGGCGGCCATGGCCGGCTCGCTGCTGCCCGACATCGATCATCCCTCCTCCTGGCTGGGCCGGCGGCTGTGGCCGGTGTCCAAGCCACTGTCCATGCTGATCGGCCATCGCGGCCTGACCCATTCCCTGCTGGCGGTGGTGGGCGGGCTGATGCTGTTCCAGATGGTTCAGCCCAGTCCCTTGGTCGCCCGGCTGGTGGAGCCGCTGGTGGTGGGCTATCTCTCCCATCTGGCGGCCGATGCCCTGACCCCGGCGGGGGTGCCGCTGCTTTGGCCGGTCAAGCGCCGCTTCGGGCTCGCCTTGTGCGCCACCGGTGGGGTGATGGAGTTGCTGGTGGTGGGGCTGGCCCTGGTGGCGGCGGGGTGGCTGGCCCTTCGGTAAAGGGCGGGGCATTGCCTCGGATACAAGTTATCCACAAAAATTCATGAATAGACGGTAAATATTGACTTGCGCCCGAGTCCGCCGTGTGGTTGGCTACACCTTGTGCGAAGCCGCGCGTCGGCCACTAGGTTTAGATTTGGTCGCGCGTTCCGGTAGCCATGCCATGGAGGCGCAGGCATGACCATGACCGCCGTTCAGCAAGACAACGAGTTTCAGGGTAATCCCGTTGATTTGGTGGAGCAATTTGTTTCGGCCAACGACTGGGCCTTTGACCGTCGCAGCGATGAGGAACTGGCAGCAGAAGTCCCCGGGCAATGGTGTAACTACTCGCTGTTCTTTGCCTGGCGCGAGGATATGGGCGCCATGCACTTTACCTGTGCCTTCGACATGAAGGTGCCGGACGCCAAGCGCAACGCCATCTTCGAATTGCTGGCCATCGTCAACGAAAAGATGTGGCTGGGCCATTTCGGCCTGTGGGAGGACGAGGGCGTTCCCATGTTCCGCCACACCTCGCTGCTGCGGGGCGGCATGGCGGTGGCGCCGGAGCAGGTGGAGGATCTGGTCGATCTCGCCGTCTCCGAGTGCGAGCGCTTTTACCCCGCCTTCCAGTTCGTGATCTGGGGCGGCAAGACCGCGCGCGAGGCCGTCGAGGCGTCGCTTCTGGAGACCGTGGGCGAGGCGTAAAGCCGAATCTCGTTGATCTGAGCCGATCAACGAGGCCCCAGGCGACGGCGGGCGGGCCACCTCCGCGGCCCCTGCCTTCCGCAGCATAAGCCGCGCGGCCCTTTGGGCCTAGCCCAGCAGTGATGAGTCTCGCTCATCGCTGCTGGGATGACATCCTTGCTCTTGACGTGATCCGTTTCCCCGTGTCATCCCCGGTGCCCGGAGAGACATGCGTGGGAGACGGGTCATGACCAAGGTGTTGTTGGTGGGGTGCGGCAAGATGGGTTCGGCCCTGCTGGCCGGCTGGCTTGATCGCGGCATGGCCGCCGCCGATGTGGTGGTGGTCGATCCCTCCCATCCGGCGCCGGGCGTCACCGTGGTCGGCGATCACGCCGCCATCCCCGCCGGTTTTCTCCCCGATGTGGTTGTGCTGGCGGTCAAACCCCAGGTCATGGCCGACGTCCTCCCCCCTTATGGCCGCTTTGCGGCGGCGCTGTTCCTGTCCATCGCCGCCGGCAAGACCATTGCCTTCTTCCGCTCCCATCTGGGCGACGGAGCCGCCCTGGTGCGGGCCATGCCCAATACCCCGGCGGCGGTGCGGCGCGGCATCACCGTCTGCTGTCCCGGCCCCGGCATCACCGCAGGGCAACGGACCCTGGCCCAATCGCTGCTGGAAGCCGTGGGAGAGGTCGGCTGGGTCGAGGAGGAAGGGCTGATGGACGCGGTGACCGCCGTGTCCGGTTCCGGCCCGGCCTATGCCTTCCTGCTGGCCGAGGTTATGGCCGAAGCCGGCATTCGCCAGGGCTTGCCCGCCGCCCTCTCCGCCCGGCTGGCCCGCGCCACGGTGGCCGGAGCGGGTGAATTGCTGCGACTGTCCAGCGAAGACGCCGAACAGTTGCGCAAAAACGTCACCAGCCCCGGCGGCACCACCGCCGCCGCCCTGGCGGTCCTTATGGCGGATGGGCGGGGCCTGCCCGATCTGATGGTCGAAGCGGTGGACGCCGCCACCCGCAGGGGGCGCGAGCTGGCGGCCGGATGAACCCATCGCCCCATCCTTTTGGGCAGGATATGTAACGCATTAGTGGTAAAGATGTTGAGGGCGATTGAGTCCGTTTGACTCTGATTGGCTGTTTTGGTTAGGTGTGCTGCACCGCAACATATCCACAGGGTTGGAGATCAAGGTCATGGCCGCCAAGCAAACTGAGCAATTGTTTGATTTCGACGTGAGCAAGTATCTCGGTGATTTCAAGGTCCCCGGCGTGGATGTCGAGACCATCGTCGCCAATCAGCGCAAGAACATCGAGGCGTTGACCCAGGCCAACAAGCTCGCCTTCGAGGGCCTGCAGAGCGTGGTCAAGCGGCAGGTCGAGATTCTGCGCCAGGCCATCGACGAAGTTGCCCAGGTCGCCAAGGATTTTTCCGAGCCCGGCGAAATCCAGGACAAGGCCGCCAAGCAGGCCGCCTTCGCCAAGGACGCCTTCGAGCGCGCCGTGGCCAATGCCCGCGAACTGGCCGAGTTGATCGCCAAGTCCAATGCCGAGGCCTTCGAATTGCTGAACAAGCGCTTCACCCAGAGCCTGGACGAAGCCCGCGAACTGTTCCAGAAGACCGCCAAGAAGTAGTCTTGCCACTTCTTTTTGGATACTGACGCAACGGCCGCCCCAAGGGGCGGCCGTTTTGCTGCGCCCCCCTTACTTTCGATATGTATACTAATTCTCATATTGAGTGCGGTGATTGTGCGGCCAATACTGCCGGTAACGATGCCGCTTCCGGCGTGGAGGTGGCCGGACCAGGTGATCGCGAATGCGCGCCATGGTGAATGAGGCAGCCTGTCCCTGCCTGGATAAGGTCGAGGCGGTTCGCGCCCACCAATGCATCGGGCCAGCCGAGGCCGAGGCCCTGTTCCAGGTCCTGCGCTGCACCGTCAAAGCCGGCTGCAAGAATAGGCATTGGGTCTCGGAACTCTGTCGCGAGACCCTGGCACCGCCCCTGGCCTGACCGCTCCTGTTCCTAACAGGCTGTTGAACAGCGATTTTGGTCCGCCCCATCCTTCGAGACAGCCGCTTCGCGGCATCCTCAGGACGAAGCTACTGCATTGAAAACAAAAACATTATGCTGAGAAGGCCGCCGACAGGTGGCCGTCTCGAAGCATCCTCGCCGCCTGGGACGTCCTTTTTCAACAGCCTGCTCTCATGTTCGCTGTCAACCGTTTTGCGCAGGCGTCGCCGCCCTGGTTGCGCCCAGGTGCTATTTTTCGAGAGTGCCCACGGCAGGAGGCGGGGCCTAGGACGACGGTTGAGCACGCTCTCATGCGCGGGTTGGGTACCGCAAGGTCCGCCCTTCGGGTTTGGATGCTGAGATCGGGCTGGGTGAGGCTGCAATCGGGACGAAAGACGTGGTTGCTGCCGTGCTGTGCGGATCGACCACGCCCTTGAACAGCTCATCAAAGGGCCGTGGGTTCGGATCGCCTTCCAGCCGGGAAATCTTGCGGCGCGTCTGCTCGATGGAGGCCCGCAGGATCAGGCGGCAGAGCACCCAGTATGGGTCTTGCTGCTTGTCCAGAATGATCCGCCGTTTCTCAAGGAAGGCGTCCACATCCCGGCTGATGTCGTAGAAATAGCCTCGCTTGAGTTGTTCTGCCTCGACTCCCCAGACCTCTCGCAGATTTTCGATGACTTCCTCAGCCTCAAACTGGTCAAGCGGGCCGTTTTGGATGTCGGAGAGGATGTCCCGGCGGGCGGCCTCTTCCAGCCACTCCAGCGCCAGCCCTGATAATTGGGCATCGGTCAGTGGGGTGGTCTGCCCCTGCTTCCGGGCGCGATGGGCCTCATTGTCCTTCTCGAACTCTCCAGAGGCGATGCGGACCAGTCGGAGCGCTTCTTGCGGGTCACGGGTGCGGAGAGACCTCTTGACCTCCGTCTTGCCCCCATAGGCGTCTATGAGGTCAAGCGGCACCTTGGCCCGGAAATACCAAATGGCTCCGATGCGGGTCAGGTGAGGATGTTTCGGCATGTCGTCCATACCCCCAGTGTACCAGTGCGGTGTACAAGCTGGAAGGTTGGGAAAACGTCAGAACCCTAGGGTTTGCGCCAAAAGCAAGAAGGCCCGGACCTTGCGGACCGAGCCTTCCTCAATTTGGTGGAGCCGAGCGGGATCGAACCGCTGACCTCCTCATTGCGAACGAGGCGCTCTCCCAACTGAGCTACGGCCCCGCCCCGGCAATAAGCCTTCAAAATCAAGCCTCTAAGTGTCGGGCATCTTAGCCCTGCAAGCCGTTCAGGGCAACCGTTTGTCACAGTCGCTGTGACAAGGGTGTGACAGAAACCGCGAGTGGTCGCGCCTATCTGGTTGTCGGGCGATGGTGTGGATAAGGTAAAAGAAACAAACGAAAAATACAAAGTATTCGCAAAAGCAGTTTCTGGCGTCGATTTGACATCTATATTATTCGGTGCTCTATTGCTGTGAGATCAACTCACACAGGAGTCCTGCTATGCCGTACTTACACATTCCTGCTCTTGGCAGCAGTCGCGAGCATCCCCGTCTTGGTGTTCCGACCTTCCGGGGCCTCACCATTTCCGAGGCGTCGCCCGCCGCTGTCGAGCACTTCAAGGCCGCTGGTGTCCTGAAGGCCCAGCTCACCGCCGCCCAGGCCACCACCAGCATCGTTGCCGAGATTGCCGCCCTGACCGCCGAGGTCGAGGCTGCCCGTGCCCGCTCCGAGCGCCCGATTGCTGACGCTGGCCGGTTCGTCACCGAGGCGGCGAAGCTGGCCGATCTGCCGATCCTCGGCACCGAGCGTTCCACCATCATGGGCTTTGCCTCAATGGTTGCCGCCGCCATGGAGGGCACCTCCATCAACACCGACACCACCGGGCCGGTGGTCTTCCTGAAATCTGTCCGCCCCCTCGTCCACGGCCTGGACGGCAAGGCTATCGACGCTGCCATCCAGACCTTCGACCGGGAGATGGGCCTTCACGAGGCGGCCACCACCAAGCTCCGGCAGGCCCATGAGAAGCTGCTGGCACTGGCAACCCGGGCGGACGACGGCGTGGCCCATGAGAAGGTCTCCACGCTCAAGGCGTCCCTGGACTTCCGTCGCCGCCTGCCGGTCGCCCTGGACGCGCTGGAGGCCGGACGTGCCCAGGTCGCTGCCGGAATGGAGCGGATCGAGCTGGCCTTGACCTCCTTGCGGGAGTGCGCAGCATGAACGAGAAATACGGTATCGTCCTCCGCTCCCCCTCCGGGCGCTTTCTGACGTGGCCCGCCCGGATCGCGGTGATGGTCCAGATCCGGCTGCTGAATTACCCGGCGGCGGGCGTCGCGGAACAGTTCGGCATCTCTGCGGCTTCGGCTGGAAAGCTGGTGTTGGATATCCCCACAATCATCCGCGACGACATCACTCCCGTACTGGATGCCATTGAAGCCCACTGGTGCCGCAGCACCGGAAATCCGAAGGGATCGCCGCTGTACCGCCTCCATCAACTGGATGGTCTCGCCCTGGCATTCAACAACCCGGACTGGGCTTCTACCCCCATCCTGCGCCGCCTGATCAATCGCCTGGGCATCCAGGACAGCCCGGAGAACCATCATGTCCGCTGACATGCTTCGCCTCCAGCAGCTCCGGTCCCTCTCCCAGGCGGCCCGTTGCGACGATCACGCCGCCACAATGACCGACGCCGAAGTGGATGAACTGGTCAGCCTGGAGCGCCAGCATGCCGCCGAGCAATCGGCTATCCGTACCGAGGCCAGGCAGGAGGCCGAACAGCGCAAGGTGCAGGAACAGCAGGTTGCTCAGAAGAAGGCCGCCAGCGTCACCTCGCCCTATTCCAATCGTCCGTCATCGCGTATGTCCGGCCTGGATCTGATCCACAAGGGCTTGGGCCATGCCTGACGGACGCCCCGGCCTCGCCGGTCTCGACGACGACATGATGGGCCGCATCGAGCGGGGCCTGTTGACGAAGGTCGAGGCCGCCCGGCTGCTGGGCGTCAGCAAGCAGGCTCTTGGCAAGGGTCTGGAGCGCCGACGGGCGTGGGCTGCATCTACCCCGGAGCCTCAACCGGCCATGGCGACTCCTGCCCCGGCGGATCGCCCGCCAGTGCTCCCGCCGCCATCGGGGATTGCCGCGCCGTCGCCCGCTCTCGACGATGAAGCCGAGAAATGGGCGCAGGCCGGCGGGCAGGCGTGGCGTGGGCTGGCCCATGCCTATGTCGCCGTGGTCGTGGAAGCCCGCGATCAGGTGGTGGCGGGTCGGGGAAAGATCGGAGCCACCACCATGAACGGTCTCGTCAGGGCGCTCCGCGAGTCCGAAGAGGGCCTTCGGCGGCTCGGACTGCTGCCCGCCATAGCCGGCGGGAACCAGGCCAGCGAGCAGCCCGCCAATCTGGTCATCACCGTCCTGTCCCCGGCTGAGGAAGACGAAATCCGCGCCGAGATCGCCGAACGTGCCGGTGAGGAAATGGGTGACATTGCGGTGGAGCCTGCCGCAGTCCCGACCCAGTCGGTCAGGGCTTCATCTGTCCTGATCACCGACACCTTACCTTCCATCGAGAATTTCCGGCCCTGGTTGGAGGCCCAGACTTATCTAAAGGGCGCCGCATGGCTCCGGCGTATCATTGAGGCACTCGGCGGGACCCCAGCCCATGCAAAGGATCAGATGGTGGGAGATGTGCTGCGACTGACAGGGGAAGATCCTGCGCGACTACAGAGGCTTTGTGCGGCTTTCTGAGCGATGCACGAAAGCGCCGTCACCGCCTGCTCGGGGCGGTTCCGCAGCGAGAAAGCCTGTCGGTCATGGCCGATACCAGCCCTCCAAGAGGAAGTCTGTTCGACGGAAACATGATCAGCCCGAGGTCTGCCGCTGAAGTGCTTTCTCGCGAGCGGAATTCGCGGCCAAAAAGGCATCCCACCTCCAGGAAATCGCTGCCGTATGAGGGGTGGCTGGCAAATGCTTCAAATCCGCATACGCCAAGCGTAGCGCCTCCATGGAGTAACCGGATGCCGGAATGATGCGCATAGTAACTGGCTCAATTCCAAAAATATGCCGGTCGAACATTTTGTGATGTGAGGAGCAAAGGGTGAGGCCATTTCTCGGGTCATCTGTTCCGTTAAATTCCTTTGGAACCAAATGAGAAGCCTCAATCGCCACGGGAATATCAAGACCACATACAGCACACTTGCCGCCAATAAGGCTAATCACACCCAGCCTGAAATTGCTCTGCTCGTGGCGTGACTTAACTAGTGTAAAATGCTCCTGGAGATTGTTTGCATAGACGCTAAAATCTTTTTCCTGGTCAGATGGATTTGTTGCCTTGCTCGTAAAAAGACTGGAGATAAATGCCATCTCATTGCCAAATTTTGATGCGCTAATTTTTGAGGCGGATAGAGACATTGTGTTTCCGCGCATGTGATAATTTTCCGCAAATGAGAACTCATCGCGAAAATCTACCCATGGATA
>Ga0265313_10001799_pt1 | contig 19597 bp, 20 predicted proteins | sample 4123metaG_FD_203122 | JGI IMG/M metagenome (GOLD analysis project Ga0265313, IMG submission 203122) | Rhizosphere microbial communities from Carex aquatilis grown in University of Washington, Seatle, WA, United States - 4-1-23 metaG | ecosystem: Host-associated > Plants > Roots > Rhizosphere >...
GATCCAAATGTTTACCAGCCACGGCGATCCGGAATCGCAGACGCCCCATGGCTCGCTGATGTATGAGCGCGGATCCTATTCCACCGATCACTGGGCTGGCAACGTCAACGGAGGCGTCGCGAGCCGCGCCGACTATTCCTTCACCACGGATCAATTCCGCTCGACTGGCGAATTTCCCAACGACGCTTATCGCATCACCACCGGGACCGCCAATCTCGGCTACCGCTTCTCGGACAAGACGCAGTTGCGCGCCGTGTATCGCGAGTTCGATTCCTACACCGGCGACCCCGGTCCGACCGCTTCCGGTCCGCTGGATTTTCTTTCCAACAGCTATGATCGCGATTCCACACTGAGCGTCCGTCTGGACGATACACGCGGCAGCAACTTCACCCAGCGCGTGCTGTACGGCTATCATCGCTACCGCGACCGGTACGACGACGGCTTCGACCCGCTATTTCTCACCGAGACGCATCGCGATATCGCGAGCTATCAAGGCACGCTCACGCACCGCGGCGGAGCGCTGGTGTTCGGGTACGATTATCAGCACCAAGCCGGACTGATTTCCGCCGCCGAACGCGGCCGCGACAACAACGGCCTCTTCATCCACGAGCAATACGCGCTGACGTCCCGCATCTTCATCACCGGCGGAGCGCGCCTGGAACACTCGAGCACATTCGGCACCGAGTTCGCGCCGCGCGGCGCGATCACCGTCCGGCTTCCGCAAGAGGTATACTTCCGCGTCAGCGGATCGCGCGGCATCCAGGAGCCGTCTCTGCTCGAAAACTTCGCTCAAGAGGCGTTCTATGTGGGCAACCCAAATTTGAAACCGGAGACCACGGATAGTTTCGAGACGGGGCTCTTCCGCGAGTGGTTTTCGCGGCGCGTACGCACGGAAGTCTCCTGGTTCCGGAATTCGTTTCAGAACCTGATCCTGTTCGATGGTTCCACCAACCCCGCGAGCTGGAAGAACGTGGATCAAAGCTGGGCCCGCGGTGTGGAGCTTTCCGGCACGGTTCGGCTGAGAGGCGCGATTTCGCTGCGCACGGGATACACGCGGCTCTACACGCGCGATCTCCCAACCGGCCAGCCCCTGCTGCGCCGGCCCTTGAATTCCGGGACCATTTCGCTGGAACTGGCTCCGCGGCGCTGGACCCTCGCGGCGGGAGGGCGCTTCGTGGGCCTGAGGCCGGACAGCAACTTCTTTGACCCCGGCGCCATGAGCGTCGCGGGTTACAATTACGTTTTCGTGAATGGTTCCTGGCAGGCCACCCGGCACGTCGCGCCTTTCCTGCGGATCGACAACGCGCTGAACGGCCGGTATCAGGAAGTGCTGGGGTATGCGGCGATGCGGCGAGTCGCGGCCGGCGGCATGAAGCTGACATGGTAATGCGGCGAATCTTCGTGCTATGGTTCCTGGCGGCGGCGCTTGTTCTTGGACAGGTTCCCAATGGCCAAGCCCCGAGGAGGATCGTATCGACTGCTCCGAGCATCACCGAGCTTCTCTACGCGCTGGGGCTGGGCGATCGCATCGTGGGTGTGGATCGCTTCAGCCGTTATCCGCCCGAGGCTCTGCGGAAGCCGAAGATCGGGGACTATGTGAATCCCAACCTGGAGGCGATCGCGGCACTGCGTCCGGATCTGGTCATCATTCCGGTCAATCCCGTGAAGCTCGCGGAGAGGCTCGCCGTGCTGCGCCTCAAGGTTCTGGAGATCGACCAGGAGAGCCTCGCGAAACTGTACGAATCGTTCCGGCTTGTCGGGAAGGCGACCGGGACGGCATCGCAGGCAGCGAAACTCGAATCAACGGTGCGCAGTCAATTGGAGGCGGTACGCGCACAGGCGGCGCCGCTTAAGAAGACGCGCATGATGTTCGTCGTGGGGCGCACTCCGACTCGTCTGGATGGACTGATCGTCGTCGGGCAGGCGTCGTACTTGAACGAGATTATCGCCCTGGCGGGCGGCGAGAATGTGTTCCGCGATGCCGCGGCTTCGTATCCGGGAGTGTCGCTCGAGGAAGTGCTGGCCCGGAATCCGGACGTGATTGTCGACATGGGCGATATGGCCGATACAGTGGGCGTGACGGACGAGCATAAGCGCGAAGTCACCAGCCTGTGGGAGCGATTGAGCTCGGTGGCGGCCGTGAAGCAGCATCGAGTGTACGCCGTAGCGTCGGATATCTACGTCGAACCGGGACCGCGAGTGGTGGATGCGGCGAAAGCGTTTTTGGAGATGCTGCACCCGGAGGTGCGGTGATGCCGGCGCCGGCGAAGAAAAAAGGGGACAGTCGCCACCGCTTGTTATTGTGGACTCGATCCGGCAGGTTAGACGGCTGTCCCCTTTTTTCTTCATGACGTTCATCGCTAAACAGCTGGGATTCGCGTACGGCCTGCACGAGGCGAGCTTTGAGTTCCCGCGGAACGGGCTGATCACGATTGCAGGTCCCAATGGAGCGGGGAAGTCGACACTGCTGGGGATCCTAGCCGGTCTGCGCTCGCCGTATCACGGATCGTGCGTGTTCGCTGGCAAGGAACTCCGCCAGTGGCCGAAGCGCGAGTTCGCGCGTCGCGTGGCATTTCTTCCGCAGAGTGTACGGATGGAGTTTCCGTTCACGGTGGAGGAAGTGGTATTGATGGGCCGGACCCCCTACGCGAGCGGATGGTTCCAGACCGCCGAAGATCGCTCGGCCTCCGAAGAGGCCATGACCACTACAGACACGCTGGCATTTCGCGGGCGCGATTTTCGTACGCTCTCCGGAGGTGAAGCGCAGAGAGTGATCCTGGCGTCGGCTCTGACGCAGCGGCCCGAGGCGCTGTTGCTGGACGAGCCGGCCACGCACCTGGATCTGCGGCACCAGCTGTCGCTTCACAGACTGCTGGGCGAGTTATCGAAGTCGCTGCTGGTGGTAGCCGTGACGCACGATCTAAACCTGGCGCTGCGCTTCTCGGATCGAGTGATGGTGCTGGAGGATGGGCGCATCGCGGGCGATGGAATGCCCGCGGACGTGCTGAATCCGGCACTGATCGCTCGCGTGTTCGGAGTGCAGGCGACGGTACACGGTAGTTGGATGACGTATGAGGCGTGACGCATATGTCGCGTAGTGTATTGTTGTCGGCGGCGGTGCTGCTCGCCGTGCTGATCGCCGCCCCGCTGGCAGGGAGCTCGCACATCGAGCTCGGGCGCGCGTTCGCGGGTGTCTCGCCGGATCATGAGATTTTCTTCTACGCTAGACTGCCTCGTGTAATTCTCGCTCTATTGGGAGGCGCGGCGTTATCGGTGACTGGCGTGCTCTTTCAATGCATGCTGCGCGATCCGCTAGCGGAACCCTACACGCTGGGCGTTTCGAGTGGCGCATCGGTGGGCGCGGTGATCGCGATCTGCCTGGGATGGCGTGCTACCGGGTTGGCGTCGCTGGTGGGCGCGGCGCTGGTCCTGCTCATGGTGCTCGGAATGGCGGTGGAGGGCCGGCGGTTGTCGTCGTTCACGCTGCTGCTGACGGGCGTGACGATGAATAGCATGGCGTTCGCGGTGATTCTCTTTCTCCACAACCTGGCGAGCTTCTCGCAATCCTTTGCGATTTCGCGCTGGCTGATGGGCGGACTAGAAGCCGTGGAATATTCGACGCTGGCCTGGCTAGCGGTGGTGGTGGTCGGTGTGAGCGCGATGGTGATGGCGTGGGCTCCGCACTGGAACCTGCTCGCCGTGGGCGACGACTGGGCGGCTTCACGCGGCGTATCCACCGTGCGGTTGACCGCAATGGGATACATCGCGGGCTCGGTGCTTACAGGCCTGGTAACCTCTCTCACAGGTCCAATCGGTTTCGTGGGATTGATCGTGCCGCATGCGCTGCGGCTGAAGCTGGGCGCGGATCATCGCGTGCTGCTGCCGTGCGCGTTCCTGCTGGGCGGGGCGTTTCTCGTGGTATGCGATACGTTGTCGCGCACGGTGATCGCGCCGACGGAAATCCCCGTGGGCGTGCTCACGGCGCTGTGCGGCGGGCCATTTTTTCTGTGGCTGCTGAAGTCGCGGCGGCGGAGCTTGTGGCTCTAAAGCGACAGTAAAGTAATGGGCTTTCGCGCGGCCATACGATTCCTGACGATCCTGCCGGTCCGCGGAGGCGACGCACCGCTCGGTAAGGCTGCGGTGTTCTTTCCGCTGGTCGGCGCGATCCTTGGCGCGGCGGGCGCGGGCATATATTTGCTGACGGCGCGGGCGTTTCCGGTTTCGATCGCCGCGCTCGCGACCGTGGTGTTCTGGACCGCAATCTCGGGCGTCCCACCGATCTTCACGGACAGCCGCATCGGGGCTTTTGGCGCGATCGCGACCCTGGTCAGCGTGCTGGTGCGCTGGCAGGCGCTGGAATATCTCGCGGCACCGCATGTAGTGGTGACGTTGATCGCTGCGCAAGCCGTTCCCCGCGCGGCGATGGTGGTGATGGCGTGGTGCTCGCGGCCGGCTGGTTCGGGGCTGGGTTTGGGCTATGCGCTGGCATCGACGCTGAACACACCGGTAGCCGTTGCCGCGATGGCGCAAGGAGCGGCAGCTGCACTGCTGTGCGGATGGCGGCCGGGGCTCGCGATGATCGCAGGCTCGGTGCTGATCGTGCAGGCGTCGCGGGCGTGGTTTTATCGCCGGATAGGCGGCGTGAACGGGGATTGCCTTGGGTTCACGGAACAGCTCATCGAGATATTCGTGCTCACCATGTTCGCGTGCAGGAGTTGTGCATGGTAACGCCGATCGCTATTGACGTAGCGTAGCCACCAAAGTCCCCATCTGGCGCAGCACCGTGAGCCGCGCGACTTCGAGCGCGTGCTGCGTGTCGTAATAGACGATCCATTTTTCCTGCTCGGCGGCGCGTGAAGCTTCCACCTGCGCCATGGTCACTTGCCCTTCGTCATAGCGCGTGAGGTCGAGTGTAAGCTGGTCGCGCGCCAGGTCGAGGTCGGCCCGTGCGAGCTTCTGTGCCGATTCCGTGCGCGTGATATCGCGATAGGCATGCTGCAGGTCGGCGGTGATGCGGCTGCGGGTCTGCCCGATCTGGGTGCGGATCTTGTCGATGTCGGTCTGAGCCTGGACCAGGTAGGCCGCCCCGCTTCGGCCGGTGAGAATGGGAATCTCGAAGGACATGCCCAGCTCAGCGTTGTTGCGCTGGAACACAGGGAAGAACTTATCGTAGTTGTTGAAGCGTGAAAGCAGCGCGTACTGGGCCACCAGGTTGGCCTTGGGAAGACGCTCCGCTTTGTAGCTCTTGGCTTCCAGATTCTTCGCTTGCAAGTTGGATTCCAGCCGTTTGATCTCGCGGCTGCTGTCGAGAGCCTGCTGGATCGCGGCCTCTTCGGAATCGAGCTGGCCGGTCAGGCGTCGATCTTCCTGCGCGGGCTGAACCCGGTCCCCAGGATCGAAACCCAGCACCTGCGCGAGTGACGTTTCGGTGTCGGCGATGCTGTCGGCGAGTTCCGCCTGACGCTGCTGGCCTTGCAGCACCTTGAGATCGGCCTTCTTGGACTCGATGGGAAGCTCGCGGCCCTCAGTGACGCGGACCGCCGTCAAATCGCGCACACGCGTGAGACTTTGCAATTGCAGGTCGACCGCGGTCAGGCTGCGAGAAGCCTGGTCGGCATCGAAGAATAGAGAAGCCACGCGATAGGCGACCTCGTCCTGCCGCAGGCCGACATCGATTTCCGAGCCGCGGGCCGCTTCGTTGGCCTGGGCCGCCCGTAAGCTCTGTGGACGGTCGAATATCGCCATCTGCGTCTTGGCCTGAACGAGGGCGGGAGCGTTGCCATCGATACTCATCGGGAATCCGTTGGTATAGGCCGCGCCGCTGCCGGCGAACACCTTGGGAACGAAGGGATCCTTGGCGATGGTGACTTGCGCGCGGGCGCGCTGCTGGTCGAGCCGTGCGAGAACCACGTCGGGATTCTGCTTGAGCGCGATGTCGAGGGCGTCATGCAGCGTGAGCGTGTGAACTTCCGCGAAGGCTAGCTTGCTCAAAAAAAACGCGGACAGAAAGAAGACGGCAAGGGCTTTCATACCGCCCAGTGTAGCGGGACTAAAGTCTACTTGTCTGCATTTTCCACCATGCGCCGGACGCGATCGAGCTCCTTGCGCAGCTTACGCTCGCGAAGAGTGATGAGGACCACGTATGTAAACATGATTAACCACGCGGCGCCAAGGCCGAGGAGCATGTATTGGACGTTACGATTCACTCTTTTCTCCAGATCACTGCGCGTGAGCCATGCGGCGGAGTGTGTCGATTTCCCGGGCAAAAGATTCCTGGCGCATCCGCACCATCACCAGGATGGCGGAAAAGCACGCCAGGGCGAGCAGGTTCCACCAAATGGGAGCTTCCATGCCGGCAGCCATGCCGCCGCCGTTGCGGATGGAAAGCACGGGTTGAGGATGCTGCGTGTTCCACCACTCGATGGATTTGTACGATATGTACGCGTTCACGCTGCCCAGAATGCTGACGACGGCGGCAAAGCGGGCACGCTGATTGGGCTCGTCGACCGCGCGGCGCAGCATGAGATATCCGCCGAAAATTAACCAACACACCAGCCATGAGGTCAGGCGCACGTCCCAGGCCCACCACACTCCCCAAATGATGCGTGCCCAGATACTGCCTGTGGCCAAGCCGATGGAGGCGAACACCAAGGAGACTTCCGTGACACTGGCCGCCAGCGCGTCATAGCGCAGATCTTTGGTCACGAGGTAGCCGATGCTGAGAAACATCCCCAGGCCGAAGCCGGTCATGCCCAGAATGTTCGCTGGAACGTGGAAATAGATGATCCGGTAGATAGCGCCCTGGTTCAGCTCATCGGGGAGCCCCGTGAAAATCGTGTTCATGTTCCAGGCCAGAAGGGCCCCCGCGAAAAGCGCCAATCCAATGATGATTTTTTCCCGCATGTTTGTTCATCCTACTAGAACGGTATCCACAAAAACCACGGCCAGCAACGTAAAGATGATATCGAAGGCAGCCAGCAGACGTATTCCCAAGCCGGGAGGACTCCCGTCCAGCACGTTAGTGGTTACGGTGATAGCCGCGATCAGCGCCGGAATCATCATTGGATAGACGAGCGTCGGCAGCATTAGTTCCCGCAATCGGAGATTCACGGTGAGCGCGCTGAACAGCGTTCCGATGACGGTGAGCGCCCAAGTTCCCAACACCAGCACCAGCAGCATGGGCCCGACCTGCGCGGCGCCCCATTGCAGGTTGTAAAACAGCACGAACACCGGCAGGCTCACCAGCTCCACCGCGAACAGCAGTGCGAAATTCGCCAGCGCCTTGCCCACGAAGAGAGCCGGGGAGGAGACGGGCGAGGCGATCAGAGCGTCCAGACAATCGTTTTGAAGTTCACGTGCGAAGCTGCGGTTCAAGACCAGCGCGCCGGCGAAGGCATAGGTCATCCACAGCAAGCCGCCCGAGAATTCGCGGATCTGTTCGGAGGAAGGATCGAAGGCGAAGCTGAACAGGAGCAAGATGACGACGGAGAAGGCGATGGAAGCGTTCCAGGCTTCCTTGGTACGCAGCTCGGAGTGCAGATCCTTGGCGGCGATGGTCCACACGTCGTGTATAAACGAGCGGAGGAACAATCAATTCTCTCCGTAGGTCCGGTACAACCATCCCGTATCGTCGAGCATCTGCTGCATGCGCTCGCCGATATGCACGATCTGGCCGCGCTGGAGCAATGCGACGTGCGAAGCCAGCTCCAGGGCCTCCCGGAGTTGATGCGTGGACATGATAACCGTCCGTCCGCGATCGCGCATTTCCTTGATCATGGATTGGAGCACGGCAATCGCCCGATCGTCCAGGGCCGTAAACGGCTCGTCGAGCAACAGCACTTCGGGATCGTGCAGAAACGCCCGCCCGACGGCCAGGCGCTGGCGCATGCCGCGGGAGAACTCGCGGGCCAAACCGTCGCGGACGCGGGCCAGACCCACCCGCTCCAGCATTTCATCGGCGCGCTTGCGAGGATCGGGCAGGCCGTACAAGCGCCCAAACAGCGTCAGATTTTCGATCGCCGAAAGCTCATCGTACAGCGCGATACCGTGACCGAGAACGCCGATCCGCCGCCGCGTGCGTTCGTCTCTGGCATCGGCGCCTTGAATCTTGATCGACCCGCGCGAGGGCCGGGAAAGTCCGGCGACGATCCGCAGCAAAGTGGTCTTGCCGGCTCCGTTGCGGCCAAGCAATGCCAGGGTGGACCCGGGCTCGATGGTCAGAGCCACTGCGCGGAGGGCAGGGAAGTCGCCGTAATATTTCCAGACGTCAGCGATTTCTAACGCGTTCATGCTTTTGCAATCACGCTGGGCCCTTGCGGAAGAGGAGTGTACCGCCCAGCGCCAGGATTCCGAAGGTGAGCCCCAGCACCCAGTACATTTTGTCGTAGATGCGCGCCAGGATTTCCGTGGTCTTCGGTTGGCCGGTATCTTCTTCCGGCGCATCGCTCTGCTGCCGGTCGCGGATCGAACCGGTACCATCGATCTTGACGTTGAAGGATGGAGCCGTCACTTCGTACAGGCGGGCTTGCACGTCCGGCTCGACGCCGGCTTCCTTGATGCCGTCGCCCGTCAGGTGAACGGATACCGGAGTCACCACCATGGTCGGACGTTCGAGCGGAACGACCTTGTCCGAGAAGCTGTCTGATGCGGGCAGCGTGTAATGCATGTCGAAACGCGTCTCGCCGGGCCGCGCCGGATAATCGATCTTGAACGAGCCGGGCTTGGCCGCTTTCACGGCTTGCCGTTGGATCGTCATCTGCGTGGGCGGCGTCACGCTTACCTGCACGGTATCGCCGGCGACCTTGGGCGGATAAAATAGCGCCACCCCATTGGAAGAATCCTGAAACGTGGTGTTGGATTCGTTGCGGATCAGAAAGGTTTCGCTGATTTCGAGCGAAGTGGGGCTGGGCTCGATCATGATCAGATGCGCCATCTGGTAACCCTGAGGCGGCTTCGCGGCGGATTCGTAAATCTGGAACTGAATTCCGGTGGTCGGCCGCCCGGGCGGTTGCACCTGCGTGTATTGGACGCCTTTGTAATCGGCCTGGAGCAGTGCGGGCGGCGGCGGAAGATCATGATCGATGCTGAACTTGCCGTTGGCGTCGGACGTGCTGCTGGCGAGGGCCTGCATCCCGCCGGCGCCCGGCTGGACCAGCGAGACTTTCACGGAAGGCTCCGGCTTGCCCGTAGTCCCGTTGATCACGGTGCCTTCGATGGCGGCAAAGAGTGATGCCGGAATCAGCGCGAGCGCGAGAGCCAGCGTTGAGAAATGTCTCATGACATCTCCTTGCCGCATTCGCCGCAGAATTTCAAGGGCTGGGGGAAAGTCGCGTTGCAATGCGGGCAGACAGTTCCAGGTTTGACCTTCGGGGCCGCTGCTTTCGCTGGAGTCGGGGGAGCTCCGGAACTAACTTTCTCGATCTCCGAAAGTACGCCGGCCAATTCCTTCTGCAAGCCGACCTTGGTCTGCTGATAATCGGCATCGGAGAGCTTGCCAACGCGATATTCAAATTGCAGATCGCGCAGGTTTTCATAGATCGCCGCGCGGCGCTCGTCCAAGTGCCGCGTGGGAGATAGCGGCTCGGGAGCCGGCATGTCCTTATCGCGAATGGAAAATGTGAACAGCACTGTGACGGCGATCAACAGGACGGCGGCGGCGAGCAACATGATTAGACGGAGTTGGCGCTATCAATCCAGCTTGGACAGGTCTTTTTCGATCTGATCATGATAGCGCGACAGTGCGGCGTCGTCTCCGGCGGGAACCGTGGGCGCCGGGCGCACGCGGCGGTAATACCGGATCGCCAATAACACGACGCCCAGTCCCAGCGCGAGCGCGAGATAGGGAGCCGCATTTCCGAACGGACCGGGCGAGACCGCCAGAACGCCGGCGCCATTTTCCGCCACGAACTGATCCAGGACTTGGCTGTCCGATTTACCTTCCTTCTTCATGTTCGCGATGCGAATCTTGGCGGCTTTACATACCGGACAAATGCCGGTAGGCGGCATCACGCAATCCATGCGCAGATGGCATCCGCAGTTGCAGTTGAGCATCCCGGCGATGTGATTAACCTCGGGACTTTCGTACTCGGTAGCGGTTTGAGCCAGGCACAGAGCCGTGGCCAGGAGCACCAGAAGACTAGCTTTCGTTTTCATTCGTTCCGACTTGCGCGGGTTTTCCTTCGTGCTTGCGGGACATTCCCACGACTTCGGTCCGCGGGAATACCAGCTTGGTCTTGCTCGGGATCAGGCAGATGATGGTGCCAAAGAGCACCACCCAGTAGCCGATCCACACCCAGCTCACCAGCGGATTCACGTACACCTGGAGGATGACGTTGCTGTTGTTGGTCCCGGGTCCGGCGTAGTTGATATAGAGGTCTTCGTTCAGACGGCGGCGCAGCGCGATGTCATGCGTGGGCGTTTGCGATGCGAAGTAGAAGCGCTGCTCGGGTCGCATCATGGGGAGCTCTTCGCCATTCTTCGTGACGGCGATCTTGGGCCGGCCCCAGCTATAGTTCTCGTTCTCGCCTTCTTCGAATCCGACCACATGAAGCGTGTACGCGCCCAGGGTCATCGATCCACCCTGCGGCAATTCCACCGTGGTGTCCTTGTTAAAGGCCGATCCCGTGAATCCCACGAACAGGATCACGATGCCGACGTGGACAAGGTATCCGCCGTATCGCCGCGTGTTGCGATGCGTCAATTGGACCATCGAAACCAGCAGATTCTTTCCGCTCTTGCCGCTGATGGCTCTGGCGCCCTTGAAGAACTCGATCGCCACGGTGATCAGCACGAACGCGCAGAGTCCGAAGGACATCAGGGCGTAGAAGCTGCGAATTCCAGCCGCGAATAACGCGAGCGACACAAACAAGCCCGAAACCGCCGGCCACATAAACGCGCGTTTCAAGCTTTCGAACGAGCTGCGGCGCCAGGCGATCAATGGGCCAACTCCGGTGAGCAGCAGCAGGAACATCCCGATGGGGATGTTCACGCGATTGAAGAACGGTTTGTCGACGCTGATCTTCTCGCCCATGATGGCTTCGGTGATCACCGGGAACAGCGTCCCCCACAGCACCGCGAAGCAGCCCGCGAGCAGAATCAGGTTGTTGAACATGAAGCTCGATTCGCGGGAGAGAACGCTCTCCATCTGCGACTCGCTCTTCAGGTATTCCAGTCGGCTGAGGATCAGGTAAACCGTCAAGGAGATTCCGATCGCCAGGAATCCGACGAAGTATTTTCCGATGGGGCCTTCCGAAAACGCGTGCACCGACTGGACCACTCCGCTGCGCGTAAGAAACGTCCCGAAGATGCACAGGAAGAAGGTGGAGGAAACCAAGACCATGTTCCAGACCTTCATCATGCCCTTCTTTTCCTGCATCATGACTGAATGTAGGAAGGCCGTCGCTGTAATCCAAGGTAGTAGCGATGCGTTCTCCACCGGATCCCATCCCCAGTAGCCGCCCCAGCCGAGCACCGCGTAGGCCCAACCCATGCCGAGCAGGACGCCGGTGGTCTGGAACATCCAGGTGACCAGGGTCCAGCGGCGAGTCGTTTTAATCCACTCATCTCCCGGCTGTTTGGTCGCCAGTGAGGCGATGGCGAATGCAAACGGCGCAATGAATCCGACATAGCCCAGATACAGCATGGGCGGATGGATCACCATGGTCCAGTATTGGAGCAGAGGATTCAGACCCTGGCCGTCGCCGATATCGACGATGCCGCGCCCGGCGGCGATCATCTTGAAAGGGCTCGCCACGAATGCGTTCAGGATCAGGAAGAAGGTCTGGGTGAACATCAGCACCCCGACCACGTAGGGCATCATCTCGCGGAACTTGCGGCGGTTCTGGAAGACGATGATCGCGCTGTAGGTCGCGAGCAACCAGGACCACAACAGGAGCGAGCCTTCCTGCCCGCCCCACCATGCCGCGACCTTGTACTGCGTCGCCATGGTGTGATTACTGGTGGCCCACACATAGGCCATGCGGTAATCGCCCTTGATCAGCGAATAGAGGAGAATCCCTACGGCCGAGGTCAGCAGAGCCCAGACCGAGTAGACCGCGCGCTGCGCGCTGAGGGAGAGAAACGGACGCTTCGCCCACTTACCGATCAGCGATCCGATCACCGCGTACACGGCAAAACAGAACGCGAGGAGTATTGCCAACGCGCCGATATTTTCCATAGTTTAAGGTCCGAAAGTTAACCGCGGGTCGTTATCCACGTGTCAACGGAGCCACCGGCTTAGCCTCATACTTCGAAGCGCATTTAGCCTGGAGCTTGGTGGCATGAAACACGTGATCGGAGCCCAGCTTGCCATCCACCAGCGCTTGGCAAGGTGCATTGTCCTTGAACGTATCGGGCAGCGGATCGATTCCGCTGTAGACCACGTTCAGGCGGCGCTTCACTCCGTCTTTTTCCTGGACCAGGACAAAGCGCACGTCGCGGCCTTCGCGGGTAATCGAATTGGCTTCCACATCCCCGCCCACGCGCAGGCGCCGATCGACGCCAGTTGGCCCGAGCCGCTCCAGTTCAGCGATCTCTTTGTAATAGCTAGCGGTTTGGTTGATCCCGCCGGCCGCAAGCCACCCCAGCGTGCCCAGAATCACCGCGATAATTAGCCCGAACTTGACGTTCTTATTCATGGGAATTGCTCCACGTAACAGTATACCGCTTGCCCTGAATGATTCAGTTTACGCCTTTAGTTCACGCTCGTGCTGGGAGCTCCGGTGCTATGGCACAACAGGCATCCCACCCGGGCGTCCGCCGAAGCGATCGTGTACATCTGGCCACGCATGGTCCAGGACTGGAAGCTTGAGCCGTGATAGGAGCCGCTCTTAACGAACGCATGCTTGCCATCGCCTTCCATGGGGATCTTGGATACCACCAGGGTCGCGTCCGCGTCGCCGACGCGATAGGAAATCTCTGCCGTTGGAACACCGCCGCGGTTTACATGGGCTCCAATCATATGGACCATCGGCGAAGTGCGGCCCGGCAAGGGAACATCGAGGCCGGTGCCGGATTTAACCCAGGTACGGACCTCAGTCAGGTTATCCGAGCGAAATTCCAGTTGCTCCGGGGGACGGCTTAACGCGCGGACGGCGCGCTCCTCGCCGCTCATATTGCGATCCCGCCACACGGTAATTCCGGCAACGATCGCTACCGTTGCGAGCGCGGCCGCGGCCCATTGCCAGCCCATTCCACGGCTAGGCCGCAGCTCAACGGCGTGGGCGACTGCGCGAGGGGCACCGTGCACCTGGTCCCACAACCCGTCGGGCGCTTTGACCGGGCCAAGGTGCCGCTTCAGTTCCGGTTCATGCCAATCATTCTTTGCGTTTCTTGCGCTCATTACTGCTTTACCTTTCGAAGATGTCCTAAACGCCGCTCCAGCGCCTTATGGGCACGATTCAGACGCGACGCCACGGTGCCTCGGCGGCAACCCAGCACGTCCGCGATTTCTTCATACGAGAGGCCTTCCGTATAGCGCAACACCACCACGATCCTCTGTTCCTCGGGCAACTGGGCCACTACCTGCTGAACACGTTCCTCCTGCTCCTCGCGGAGCAGGTCGTGCAGAGCGCTTTCACGCGGCGCCCGGAACCGGTCGAGCGCGGCCTCCAACCCGTCCTCCAGCAAGGGCAAAAACCGCCGGCGCCTGCGGTGATAATCCAGACAACTGTTCACCACCAGCCGGAACAGCCAGGATTCGAAATTCGCTTCGCCGCGGAACTGGCCGATGGTCGACAAGAGCTTCAAAAACGTGTCCTGGGAGATATCCATCGCGGCGGCCGAATCGCCCGAATAACGGAGCGCGATCGAGTAGACCCGATCTTTATGAGTTTCAAAGAGCACACGAAACGCTTCGTCGTCACCACGCTGACAGGCCTGTATCACATCAGTGTGATTCACGTCGCGGTGACCCAGGTCCAGGACCATGCCTAATTCACCCGGTAAGACGCTCGCGGACGGAGGTTTCTTCCCTGGATTTTCGCTGGAAGGCATACGGAGCCCGAACCCTAGGTTCTCACAGGAGCTAGGGCCGGGCATGCCCCCGCCTATCTATAAGGAATCCAAGGGCTTATTTGAGGAAATGTACCCGGAGGGCGCCGCCGGCCGCGGGCAGGCCGTTGCGAAAGCCCCCCAGGGTCCGACCGAGAGGTTCCGGCTCACGCGGATATCGCCGCGAAATTGGATCTGGAACAATGGCGTCACCGGGATTTGGTCGACCACGTATTGCTTATTCACGGTGGTCGTAGTCGTCCCCACTGTCTGGGTTTTCGTATAGTCGATTTTGAGCTGGGGAGCTATGCCGGCCCCGAACCCCATTCCAATGCTGAAGCGGGGCCGAGCCACGAAGTTGACGTACTTGGTGGCCATGAAGCCGTTGATGTTCGCGCTCCCCTTGTAGGTGGCGGACGTATTTGTGTCGGTGGCGTTCCCTTCGAAGTGGGTTGCGGAAAAGTCCAGGCTGTAACTCGGCGCGCCATTGGCGTGGAAACGGACCAGGCCGACGGAATAGACGTAGCCACTGAGGTTCCCGCTCGCCTTATAGCGATTCTGCGAGTTTTCGAAGAGGGAGTTCGGAATGATGCCCACGCCGCCGTCGGCCTCCAAGCCCCAATGTTTCCCATCCTGGGCGAGGCCAGGCAGAGCGGCGCAAATCAGCACGGAGACCACACACAGTAACCCAGAGCGCATGCGGAAAATCTATCATTTCGCCGCAACAAAACGCAAGGAGAATGATTTTAGTACTTCGATTCGTGGCACTTCACGCAGTGGCTGTCGGCCGCGAAGGACGTTCCCCCCACGCGATGGCAGTAGGCGCAGGAGGTTCCTTCGGCCTCGGCCACGCGATGCTGAGCTTTGCCGTAGTTGATGGGCGCCCGCGATTGCGGAAAGATTTTGGTGTGGCAGACGGTGCAATCGCCGTTGACCCGGTCGTAGTGCAGCTTGTGCGTGAACGTCGACTTGCCGTACTTGTTGTCGAAAACGATGGTTTCGGGCGGGGGGATGTCGGTCCGAAGTGGCGCCTGGGTGATTTCGACGGGTGCCGTCTTGGGAGCCGGCGCGTGCACTGTCGGCGCGGAAAGCATGAACCAGACGGTCGCGATTAAGCCTCCGACGAGAACCACGCCGAGAACAATCTGAAGGGCGCGCATCTATTTAGTGTATGCCAGGCCCCTAAGGTTTCTCCTCACGCGACCCGGCGGGAAGGGATGCTACCTTGGTATTCACCCCCCATGCTGAAAGCTAAAGTAGACGCTCCTGACGACCTCAATCCTCTGGAGACTTCCGAGTGGGTGGAAGCCCTCGACGAGATGATCGACGAGGCCGGGCCTGACCGGGCCAGCTACCTGCTCGAGCGCCTGATGGAACGCGCCGCGAACCTGGGCGTGCAAGTCCCCCTGCGCTGGAATACGCCCTATATCAACACGATCCCCCCCGAGGAAGAGGTCGCCTATCCCGGTGATCGCGCCATCGAGCGGCGCATCAAGAGCCTGGTCCGGTGGAACGCCACGGCCATGGTCGTGCGCGCCAACAAGTACGATGCGAACATCGGCGGCCATCTGGCGACCTACGCGTCCCTGGCGACCCTGCTCGAGGTCGGGTACAACCATTTTTTTCGGGGCTCCTATCCAGGGCCTGACGGGACGAAATTGCCGGGTGATTTCGTGTACTTCCAGGGCCACGCTTCGCCTGGAGTTTATGGCCGGGCGTATCTTGAGGGCCGGTTAAGTGACAAGCATCTGGAAAATTTCCGTCATGAGCTGCGGGATCATCCCGGGCTGTCGTCCTATCCGCATCCGTGGCTGATGCCCAACTTCTGGCAGTTCCCCACGGTATCCATGGGGCTCGGCCCGATCGCGGCGATCTATCAGGCTCGCTTCATGCGGTATCTGGAGAATCGCGGAATCATTCCGGCGACTGGCCGCAAAGTTTGGGCGTTCCTGGGCGATGGCGAATGCGACGAGCCCGAATCATTGGGCGCCATCACGCTGGGCGCGCGCGAGCGGCTCGACAACCTGATCTTCGTAGTGAATTGCAACCTGCAGCGCCTGGACGGTCCGGTGCGCGGCAACGGTCACATCATTCAGGAACTGGAAGCGGCATTCCTCGGCGCCGGCTGGAACGTGATCAAAGTCGTCTGGGGCGCTGGTTGGGATGACCTTCTCGCCCGCGATTCGAGTGGCCTGCTGATCAAACGCATGCATGAATGCGTCGACGGCGAGTATCAGACGTTCCGCGCGAACGACGGGGCATTCCTGCGGAAAGAGTTCTTTGGCAAGTATCCCGAGTTGCTCAAGCTGGTGGAGCACATGAGCGACGACGAACTCTGGAGTCTGCGCCGCGGCGGCCTCGATCCGATCAAAGTTTTCAACGCCTACCGGCGCGCCATGATGACCCAGGGTCAGCCCACGGTAATCCTGGCCAAGACCGTGAAGGGTTATGGACTGGGCGAAGTGGCCGAAGGCAGGATGACGGCGCATCAACAGAAAAAGCTCAGTGGCGCCGACCTGATGAAGATCCGCGACCGCTTCGATCTGCCTCTCACCGACGAAAACTGCGAGCACATCGATTTTCTCCGGCCGGCCGAAGATTCCCCGGAGATGAAGTATCTGCGGGGCCGGCTAGAAGCCCAGGGTGGCAGCTTGCCTGAGCGCAAAGTCAAGAGCATCGAGATCAAGGCTCCGCCGCTCGAGATTTTCCACGATGCTACGGGAGGCTCGCGCGATCGCGAGGCCTCTACTACTGCTGCATTCGTCAGCATTTTGAAAGCTCTATTCAAGACCGAGATCGGCAAGCTGGTGGTGCCCATCGTCCCCGATGAAGCCCGGACGTTTGGAATGGAGTCGCTGTTCCGCGAACGCGGCATTTACGCCAGCCAGGGCCAGAAGTATAAACCGGTGGATTCGAACGTCCTGCTGTACTACAAGGAAGCCCAGGACGGACAGATTCTGGAGGAAGGCATCACCGAAGCCGGGTCGATGGCCTCATGCATCGCCGCGGGCACCGCGTACGCCAACTACGGCGTGCCCATGATTCCGTTCTTCATCTATTATTCGATGTTCGGGTTCCAGCGCGTGGGCGACCTGATCTGGGCGTTCGCCGATTCGCGCGGCAAAGGGTTCCTGTTAGGCGGCACCGCCGGCCGCAGTACGCTGATGGGCGAAGGACTGCAACATCAGGACGGCCACAGCCCGGTGCTCGCCAGCACAGTGCCCACCTGTGTGACATACGATCCCGCTTATGCCTACGAGCTGGCGGTGATTATTCAGGACGGCATCCGGCGCATGTACCAGGAAATGGAAGATCGCTTCTATTACCTGACGGTCTACAACGAGAACTACGTGCAGCCTCCCATGCCAGAGGGTGACGGCGTCCGCGAGGGCATTCTCAAGGGGTTGTATAAGTACAAGCCCGCCGCCAATGGTCCGGCCGCAGCGCAGTTATTTGGCAGCGGTCCGATGCTGAATGAAGCGATCAAGGCTCAACAGATTCTCGCCGAGCGTTATCAGGTGGCCGCGGATGTCTGGTCAGTGACCAGCTACAACCAGCTGCGCCGCGACGCTTTGGAGACCGAGCGCTGGAACCGGCTGCATCCGGCGGAACCACGGCGGACGCCTTATATCATGACAGCGCTCGAAGGGTCGAACGGCCCGATCATCGCATCTTCTGACTATATGAAGATCATCCCGGATCAGCTCGCGCAATGGCTGCCGGGACGGCTGACATCGCTTGGGACGGATGGGTTCGGGCGCAGCGAAAATCGTGAGCATCTACGCGCGTTCTTTGAGATTTCGGCGGAGGCGATCGTGCAGGCGACGCTCGCGGCGCTGGCTCGTGAGGGTAAGATGGACGTCGGGCGCGCCGCGGCTGCTGTCGCGGAGATGGGTTTCGATCCCGAGCGGAAAGATCCGGCTAGAACGTAGCCGCAAATAAACGCGAATGTTCATTCGTAGCACGGTCGTCCTATGTGTCGAGAAGAGTCTCGACACGGCACGCATGAGTGCGTGCGCCACGGTGGCGCGAACTTTAGTTTGCCGCGTCGGCACTCATGCCGACGCCTCTACTCGTATCGCAGCGCTTCGGTAGGGTTCAGCCGCGCGGCGCGATTGGCGGGTAGCAGCCCGAACACCAGCCCCACCAGCATCGATACGGCCAATGCCACCACAATCGATACCCACGAAATAGGAATCGAGACATCGTCGACGTAGTGGTTCACGGCCAGCGGAATCGCGACGCCCAGCGCCACTCCGGCCAGGCCGCCGCCCAGGCTAATCAGCACGGCTTCAGAGAGGAACTGTTCGAGAACGTCGCGACGGGCGGCGCCCACCGCCATGCGCAGGCCGATCTCGCGCGTTCGCTCGGTCACCGTCACCAGCATGATGTTCATGATGCCAATGCCGGAGATGATCAAGGCGATCGCGGATACCATGATGAGCACCACGGTCATGATCTTTGCGATATTCTTTGCGGCGTTCAGGATTTCCGAAAGATTCTCGACTTTGTAGCGCGCGCCGGCGCGGTGCCGGGCTTCTAAAACTCCTCGGACCAACTGCGTAACCACGTCCACATCGCCGGTGGAGTGGGCTTGGACATACAGCGGGTCGATGCGTTCGAGCGGCACGAAGATTTTCAGAACCGTGATGGGGATCATCACGTTTTCGCCCGTGATTTCCGACTGCCCGAAGCTGGTGGTCCGTTCCTTGAATGTGCCAATCACGTCGAATTGCAATCCGTGCAGCTTGATGGTTTGACCGACCGCCTGAGACTGGCCTCCGAACAGCCGCTTGGCCAGCTGCTCCGTCAACATAGCTACCTTATTGCGGCCGTCAATGTCGCCGGCGTCTACAAACCGTCCGGCCAGCAGAGCCAGATTGCGCACCTGCGGATAATACTGATCGGCTCCGATTATGGACACGTCCTGGTCCCGGCCTTCGATGCGCATCTGGTCGAAATTGTTCATCACGCCGGTGGCGGCCACAATGCGCGAGCCAAGCTGATCGCGCACGGCTTGCACATCAGCAATCTTGAGATAATCGGCATCCGCGACGGCCATGGCTGGGTTATTCCCGCCGTCGAACTGCGCGTAAATCATGTTCGAGCCAATGGCTTGGATCTGATCGAGTACGTAATCGCGGCTGGTCAGAGAGATGGTGACGACCAGGATCACCGACGCATTGCCGATGACCAGGCCGAGGGCGGTGAGGAATGCGCGAAATTTATTTGCCTTTAGCGCCTCGATACTAGATCGGAGCACCTCGGCGGAAGACATCAGTTACCGGCTTGGCTAAGCAGGGCGCGAGCGTCCTGGCGGGAAGGATCGTCCGGCGTCAGCGGGCTGGCCAAATAGCGCTCGAGCAACTCGCGCGCGTCGTTCAGATTGCGCTTTTGCTGGATGTATGTCTCGGCGCGGGCGAACAGCAGCTCCGGGTTGTTGGGCGCCAAGCGCGCCGCTTCCGCGAACTTCTCGTCGCTCTCCTTCACCCGTCCGCGATCGGAGAGGAATTTTGCGAGATCGACCAGGCGCCCCGCCTGATGCGGAGCAAGCTCGACGGCGCGCCTCAACTGCTCCTCGGCCGCCTTATAATTCTTGCGCTTGCCT